>Ga0208824_1001327_pt1 | contig 22249 bp, 12 predicted proteins | sample AD_JPNTR3_MetaG_FD_184447 | JGI IMG/M metagenome (GOLD analysis project Ga0208824, IMG submission 184447) | Active sludge microbial communities of municipal wastewater-treating anaerobic digesters from Japan - AD_JPNTR3_MetaG (SPAdes) (version 2) | ecosystem: Engineered > Bioreactor > Anaerobic...
TATGTTTCGTATGCCTATTCCTGCATCAATTAAAAATCCATAGTTTGAATTGCCTATAAAATAACAATTTCCACTGCTTCCACTTCCAAAACTTTGAAACTTTAACTGAGCCATTACTTTTTTAAAGGCAAAAATAAAAGAAAAAAGTTGAATTAAGTGCACAAAATTTTAGAAAATTAATTAAGTGATAATAAAATGAGGCATAAAATATAAAAAACGAAACAGTAATAAATAATTTTCTACTGTTTCGTCAGGATAAAAAATTTTACATTAACAATTAATCAAATTCTACATCATGATGAGAACCATCGCAAAAAGGCTTATTTTTACTATGTCCACATCTGCATAAAGCAGTTTTTCCAACTAATTCTTTTTCCTCGCCCGATGGCAAAATTAATTTAACGTTACCGCTTATAACATACGGACCGCCCTTCATTACTTTTATTGAAACTTCCTTTTCCATGATTTTTGTTTTTAAGTATTATTTAAATAATAACAATTACAACAACAAAAAGTTTCAGGTAAAATTAACATTTTTAAAATATCAACATTATAAAAAAATTGAAAAATAGGTTTTAATGAAAGTTGTTTTGAATAAATTTTATCTCACAATTACGTAACTCTATGGTTTTTTTGTCTATTAAGTTTTCCTCGTTGGCGATTTCCTTTTCCAATGCTAATATTTTTGGGGCAAGTTCTTGCCTTTTATTTTCATTTTGATCATATTGCAAACGCAACTCATACAATTGCTTTTTCTTGTTTTTTAAATTAGTATTCAAACTATTTAATTCACTCCATAGTTGTAAAGATTCTTTACTACGAAACTGACTGACATCGGTATAAATCAAAGTGTCATTTACAATAAAACGAAAATTTTTTTCTGATGCTACGATATTTTTTTCATTATCTTTTTCTGATTGATAATTAACACGATGTACTTTTCTAAATGTTTTAAGTTTTGCTACTTCTCGAATTGAATCTAAATTATTGGATTGAATAATTTTTTTTGCTTCATTTGGAACGAAGGTAAAAATAGTAACTTTCCCTTCGGGGAGGAAACGGTCGGTAGCAAACCAGCCGATACTATGCAATTCATCAATCACCATCATATAATCATTATAAGGTGAATTGTAAGGCATTCCGATATTGTCAGGAATGAAAAAATCGTTTTCTGATGGAACATAACGGGTAATAAAAATGTCATATCCTCCTATAGAATTTTCACCATCAGATGCAAAATACAATGTAAGTCCATCCAACATGAGGAAAGGATAATTTTCATTGGCTGAAGTATTAATTTGATTAGAAACAGGCTTAGGATCAGACCACTTTTCTAATAATTTGTAACAAGTAAAAATATCCATTTGCCCACGAATAGAATCAGAAAAATACATTCTATCTTGACGTTCAGTAGTATAAACTATTTTTTCTTCTACTCGATTTTTTAATTGAATAGGACTGGCAGTAAGGGAACCTAATTCATGAGTAAAATTATAAAAATTTAGAAATTTACTTTTATCCACTATCATACTGTCTATTATTGAAATATCATCTACTCTTTGAATAAAATTTTCAGCCAATTGTGCTCTTTTTAGTGCAAATTTGACTTTATCATAATCTGCGTCTTTTTCTTTTAAAGTAGCAAGATAATTTTCATAAGCAGTTGCAGATTCTGAAAAACGATAAGCTTTCATGTATAATTCGCCTAAATATTTGTTTCGTAGAGGATATTTTGTTCCTGCAAGTTCAAAATATTTGATGGCATTTTCATCATCATTTAGTTCATAACAGCAACGTGCATAGCGATAATTATATAAAGCACTTTTGGGATTTCGTCGTAACAGTGCTTCATAAGCTTTTTTTGCTTCAAGATATTCTTTTTGCTGAAACAAGTTATCTGCCTCCTGAGGTGTTTGTCCCAAAACTGAAAAGGAAACAAATAATAAGACAAAAAGCAACCGGGATTTTCTTTGTGTTTTAATTAACATTTAAAAACTGTTTAATGACCATTTCACAAATAAATGCAATTAATAAATTTGATTATTGCAAATTTTTTGTCGCATTTTGGATAATTTTTTGGGCTTCTGCTTCTGCTTCAGTGTTTATTTGATCAACTTTTTTCTGGGCTTCGTCCAATAATTTTTTTGCAGTAGTTTCAGCTACTTTTTTAGCTACAGGATTTGTAGCCTTTGCAACAATGGCATCGCTTTCTTTTCGAGCTTCTTCAAGAATTTTTTCGCTTCTTTTTTGAGCTTCCAATCGAATTTTATCAGCTTGTTGTTGGGCTTCCCGTAAAGCTTTTTCTTTTTGTTCTTGAGCCTTTTCTAATGCTTCTTGTTTGGCTTTATCTACTTGTTTTGCTACTTCGGTTTCTACTTTTAATTTTGTTTCGTCTACTAGCTCATTTAAAGTACTCATAACATCTAACTTAATTTTTGGTTTATCATAAGTACCTGTAATGTTGACTTTTACAGTAGAAAAACGCCCTATGTCCATTTGATCAGGTAATTGGATAATTCCCTGAAAATCAATTTCTTTATTTAAGCTTGAACTACCGCCTAAATTCATTTTTATATTTGAAATTTTAAAATCAAAAGGTTTTATAAAGATTTTACCATTCAATATTTCAAATTTTAAGGCAACATCTTTTAAAGTTGGTTGCATAAATTCAGGACGATTCAAATTATTAGCCAAAGCATTGAAGATAGGAGAATTTTTTATTCCAACTGCTCTGGTTGAAAAAACACCGTTCGCATTTAATGAAGTTAAATCTAAACTCATATCATTCTTTAAATTTGCACCAAGCGAAAGATTCGTTGAAAATTTCCCATCGGTATTTTTCAAAAATGGAACCAACTTTTCCATAAATCCTATTTGAGTAAAAATTTTATTAATAACAACACTATCAATGTTTAAATCTACTTTTAGTTTTGGATTTTCTGGTAATAAAGTACTATACAAACCTTTTGCTAAGATATTTCCACCGAAAGCCTGCAATGCAACATTTTGAAGTTTCAATTCTCCATTTTCAATTTCTAATTTTCCTTTGATGTTTTCAAAAATCATTTTATCAAACTGCACTTTATTTAAGTCAGCATTTACAATAAAATTTATATTTTGGGGAATTTCTAAAACTTTTTTTTCTGTTGCACTTTTGTTATCGGGCTGTGATGTAATAAAATCATTCAAATTGAGATAAGAAGACTGAGCATTTAATTGACCACTTAAAGTCTTGTTTTTTAATAAGTAAGCTATCAGATTTTCAAGCTTTCCTTGAGCTGATAAATTGTTTTCACCTATTTTTAGTCCTAATAATGATAAATTTACAAATAAAGGATTCATCAATAAACTCGCATTGTTAATGGTGATTTCCTGTGGGTAAAGATTTACATCTTTCATTAAAAAATTTTTCAAATTTAGTTTGCCCTGAAAATTAAATTTATCGTATTGATTATTTTCAATATACGACATTCGGCCGTTTAAAGTAGCATCTACATCGAGAAGTCCATTCAATTTGGTTTTATCACCAAGTGGATAAAAATCTTTAATTTTATCCATTTCAACTTTTCCTTGAGCGACTGCCTGTATTTGTGGATCAGAAACAGGGGTTAAAATTCGACATGAAACAAAAAAGGGTTGTTTATCTAAAACAAATGAAATCTTAGAAATGTCCACTACTGTTTTATCCAGATTACCATCAGGATGGAATATTTGAGTAGCTATTTGAATATTCTGAACAGCTTTAGGTAAAGAAGGATAACGAAACCAGCCATCATCCACGTTTAATTTTAGGTTAAAAAAAGGATAATTATCTTCTTTCATTTGTCCTTTTACTGAGGCATCGAGAGAAATTTTACCATCAGCTTTTAATTCTTTGAATGATTGATAATACAAAGCTGGTATCAATGACAAAATTGATTTAAAATCAACTTTATCGGCCAGCAATTTTAAATCCATATCAAATCCATCATCCAAAACTTTTAACCAACCATTTATAGAAAAAGGAAGAGCATTGATGAGGATTGAATTTTTACTCAATTTAAACATCATGTTATTTAAATCGGCATCAACATCTGCTTTTAAATTAACATTAGCTTTTGAAAGAAATGCCACATTGTTCATCCAAAAACTCAAAGAATCAATTCTGGTATCGGTTTTTAGCAATGAGCTGTCAGCAGTCAAATCGCCACTGGTATGATGGTTCAAATTGCAAACTTGAATTTTCATGTTTCCTTGTTCATCAAGATAAGTCAAATTTATATTTTGCAAAATGACATCTTTTAATTTTAAATGAAAATTCATTTTTGAAGTATCTTTTTCAGTTTTCGGTGTCTCCTTCACAATATTCCAATTTGCTTTTCCATCGGGCAATATATGAGCTTTTATTTGAGAGTTTGCCAGCAAAACTTTTGAAATATCGTAGCCACTATCAGCAAAGAAACTTTTCAAATTCACTACCGCTTCAATTTTTTCAGTAGCCAGTAAAGTATCCTTTTCAAATTCATCTATTCCGATGATTTTTAAGTTTTTAATTTGTATAGAAGCATTGGGGAAACGACGAATAAAACTTAGTTGAATTTTATCGAAGTCAACGTGAGCAATTAATTGTTTGTTTAATTGTTGCTTTGTAAAATCAACAATTTTACCTTTGAAAACAAAAGGCAAACACAATAATATTATAAAAAATAATGCAATAACTGCTAAAATAATCCACAGTTTGTGCCATTTAGTCGATTTCATACCTGTTAACTTAAATAATGAGACAATTTATTCTTCAAAGATAGGATTAATTTAACAAAAAATAGAATAATTAAGTGATGCTTTTTCAACCAATTTAATCAAAAAGCATACCTTTGTATTTTAAAAAAGTAAATATTTTGACTAAATTTTTAAGGGGTTTTTCGTAATATTTTTTTAAAAACATAACAAATCATGTCACATCACGAACATCAAGATTATCAAAAACATAATGACATAAAAAATATTAAGACAGCTTTTTTCCTTAATTTCGGATTTACCATTTTTGAAATATTGGGAGGTATTTTTACTAACAGTATTGCCATTGTTTCTGATGCCGTACATGATTTAGGCGACAGTCTTTCGCTGGCATTGGCATGGTATTTTCAAAAGAAATCGAAAAAAAGCAGCGACAAATTTTATTCATACGGTTACAAACGATTTTCGTTGCTTGGAGCAATTTTTAATTCTATCATTCTTTTAGTAGGAAGTTTTATTGTTCTTTATACTGCCATTCCACGTTTGATTCATCCTGAACAACCCTATATAAAAGGAATGTTTTTCTTTGCCATTATAGGAATTTTGGTCAACGGAAGTGCTCTTTTTCAGTTGAAAAAAGGTAATTCGCTAAACGAAAAAGTAGTTTCACTTCACATGCTGGAAGATGTACTTGGCTGGACAGCTATTTTAATTGGCACTATTATAATGTATTTCTGGAAAGTTCCTGTTGTTGATGCCGTCCTTTCCATTATAATTGCTGTTTTTATCTTATACAATGTTTTGAAAAATTTGCGTAAAAGTTTGCATATTATTTTACAGGGAATTCCTTATGAAATAGATTCTGAAGTCGTTAGTCAATATCTTTTAAGTCAAGAGGAAGTGGAAAGCATTCACGATTTACACATATGGTCTATTGATGGCACTTACAACATACTTACTGTTCATATCGTCTTAAAACAATCCACACCCATGAGCAAGATAGCCCAGTTAAAGAAAAAGTATCGCAGTGGACTTATATCGCTTGGCATTGAACATGCCACCATTGAATTTGAAACCTCCGAAGAGCATTGTTCAATGGAGCAATGTGTAAGTGAATAATTTAGAATGATTTAAAACATTATTTATTCTCTTTATAAATTAGCTTCTCATAACAAAATAATTAAGGAAATGTCCTTTTAATGATTATTTTTGTAAGATTAAGCAAAAATAATTGTTGACACAAGCTGAATAAAATAATTTCATGCTTCTGTAAAATATTTTATTAGCAAAATCCATATAGCCTTATTAATATATCAAGTGTATGGAAAATCAAGAGAGGACAGCACAAGCTATTCATGTTACGTGGGTAGGTTTTTGGACAAATTTTATTTTAACTACTTTCAAACTATTAGCAGGTTTTTTGGGTAAAAGTACTGCCATGATTGCTGATGGTGTGCATTCGTTGTCTGATTTTATAACCGATGTAATTGTTATTGTATTTGTTGGAATTTCAGGAAAAGAACGCGATAAAGACCATCAATATGGACATGGAAAATTTGAAACGTTTGCTTCATTTCTGGTAAGTTTAGCCTTGGTAGTAGTAGGAGTGTTTATTTTTTTGAATGGACTTACAAAAGTAATTCAAATTATTAAAGGGAATGTAATAGAGCCACCTTCGATGATAGCTTTTGTAGCTGCTTTAGTAAGTATTGTGACAAAAGAATGGTTGTATCGTTATACTATTAAAATCGGAAAGAAAATTGAAAATCAAGCTGTTATAGCAAATGCTTGGCATCATCGCTCGGATGCCTTCTCTTCTATTGGTACAGGCATTGGCATTGGAGGAGCAATTTTTTTCGGGGAGCAAGCTCGGATATTAGATCCTATAGCTGGAATTATTGTGAGCTTTTTTATTGTTCAAGTAGCAATTAAAATTTTAATACCCAGTGTAAATGAATTACTTGAACGTTCATTGCCAGAAGAAACCGAAAAAGAAATTTTTCAAATTCTCGAAACAAACCCTGAAATATTATCTTATCATAATTTGAAAACCCGAAAAATTGGAAATATATTTGCCATTGATGTTCATATCAAATTAGACCCTTCCACTACTTTTGTACGTTCGCATGACGTTGCTACTGACATTGAAAATAAACTCCGAAATCGTTTTGGGAAACAAACTATTATCAACATTCATACAGAACCTTTTAACAAAGAAAAAGATAAGAGAGCAAAATAAAGTTAGAGGATATGATAAGTAGAAAAAAATTACTTTTTGCTTGCTTTATATTATAAACAACTAACATTCAATAATATAAATAATTAAAAATATGGTGCGCAGAATGAGACTCGAACTCACACGCCGAAACCGGCACTACCCCCTCAAAGTAGCGCGTCTACCTATTCCGCCATCTGCGCAAAATTTCAAAGATAATTTTCAGTTTTGTGCCCAAAACAGGACTCGAACCTGCACAGCTTTGCAGCTACTAGTCCCTGAAACTAGCGCGTCTACCAATTCCGCCATTTGGGCTTAAAAATTATCACTTCATTATATCGTTCTAAAAAAGAATAGAGTTCTATTCAGATAGGCGTTAAAAAACTTAGCAAAGATACATTTTTTTACTAATTTCCAAAAACTTTAAAAGTAAAAAATTGTTGTTTAAAGGAAGCTAACAAATTTATAATTATATTTGTACATATAATTTTAATTATTCTTTATCATCCAAAAAATTATTGTATTAATTTTTATAAATTATTGATTATCAAAATAAAACAAGTTGTTTAAAAATATGAAGAAAAATATATGGTTCTTTTTTATTCTGTTTTTTGAAATAATAGATATTTTACAAGTTTTTGCAGTACCTGCCTACCCCTACCCTATTAAAGTTATCCAACCAGATGGTAGCGAAATAACCATCAGGATGAAAGGAGATGAATTTTATCACTATCATACTACATTAGACGGATATCCATTAAAAAAAGATAAAGATGGCTATTTTAAGTATGCAAAAGTAGATAAAAAAGGAAAATTTTCCCTTACCAAGATAATAGCTCGTGAAATAGATAAACGATCTACTGAAGAAAAGGAATTTATTAAGAATATTCCGCAAAAAATTAATTATCAACAATTTAACTTATCTGCAAGAGCCCAACGCATTTCACGTGCTCCTGCTGTAACTTCAAGGCAATATTCTTTAACAGGCAGTCCGAAATCGCTGGTTATTTTAGTAAATTTTTCCGATAATAATTTTACTATTTCACAACCACAAGTTGCATTTACTAATTTATTAAATCAACAAGGTTACTCTGAAAATGGAGCTACTGGATCTGCTCGTGATTATTTTCGTGATGCTTCCAATGGAGTGTTTGCACCACAATTTGATGTAGTAGGACCTTATACTTTACCCAATAACATGGAATATTATGGAGCTAATGGTTCGGATGGCTATGACAAAAATCCTCAACAAATGATTATAGACGCTTGTAAATTAGCTGATCAAAATGGTGTAGATTTCAGTCAGTATGATACTGATCATGATGGTTTTGTAGATAATATTTTCGTATATTATGCTGGATACAATGAAGCAGAAGGAGCATCTGGAAATACTATCTGGCCTCATCGATGGACATTGGCAGACACAAGAACAAAATTTGATGGTGTTATTATTTTTGATTATGCCTGTTCTTCTGAACTTCGTTCGTCGAGGGGAACAAATATGTGTGGCATTGGAACTTTTTGTCATGAATTTGGACATGTATTAGGTTTACCTGATTATTACAATACAGATAACTCTGATGTCTATACTTTATCTGTATGGAACATTATGGATGCTGGTGCTTATTTGAATAATGGAAAAACACCACCTACTTACGCTGCATTCGACAGATTTTATTTGAATTGGTTGATTCCTGAAGAGCTAAAATCACCACAAAATGTTACCCTTGAAGCTTTAACTTCCAGTAATCAAGCCTTTTTAATTTCTCAATATGGAAATCATAATTTAATAGGTAATAATCCATCACCTGTGGAATTTTTCATGCTGGAAAACCGGCAACTACAAGGTTGGGATACCTATCTTCCAGGTCATGGTATGTTGATTACTCACATTTATTATAAGGCAAGTGATTGGGAAAATAATTCCCCAAATAATAACATGAATGCTATGGGCTACGATATTGTGGAAGCCGACGGAATGGCTTCCGAACATACTCGAACAGGTGATCCTTTTCCAGGTTCAAGCAATGTTACTTCTTTTTCTCCTGTTTTACGTTCAGGAATTAATATTAATAAGCCATTAACCAATATTAAAGAACAAAATGGATTCATTACTTTTAATTTTATAGGAGTTTATGTTCCCATTATAAATGTTGGGAAAAATAATTTTACTCCTTTTCAAACTGTACAAAGAACTCCTACCACTCCACAAGAAATAAAAGTTTATGGAAAAAATTTAAAAGATACCATTCATATTTATTTTTCAGAGAACAATCATTTCGAAATGAAGCTGGCAACAGAAGAAATCGCCCAATGGAGAAAACATGTTGAGCTCATACCCAATGATTCAATTGTTGACACTACGACGGTGCTGATTCGTTATAATCCTATTGTACCTTCCTATATTGACAAACATTATGAAACGCTACTTTTCCAATCAACAGATGCTGACACAGTAAAAATATCCTTAGTAGGGTCTTCCACTCCTTATCTAACTGTTCCAGAAGCTCTTGAACCAAGTGAAATTACTACAAGTAGTTATATTGCTAACTGGGCATCTGTTGATGATGCAACAGGCTATTATTTAACGGCTTATACGCTTTCTGAAGGAACATCTATTTTAACAGAAAGTTTCGATAATGGCTTGACTGTACCACAAGACTGGCTAATTACAGCAAAAACATTAAATAATACTGCTGCATACGTTGGAAAAGCTTCTCCATCGATTCAATTAAGTAATTCAGAAGAAATGATTCAAACGGAAAAATATGTGATTCCTGTCAACGAGTTATCTTTTTTTGTTGGATTAATTTCTGGAAATGTAAAAATACTAATTGAAGCATACGATGGAGTTCAATGGCAAATAGTGGATACCTTATCGTTGTCTAATTCGTTTAAAGGAATAAAAAGTTATTCTTTTAATGAAGTAGATAATTTTATACAATTCCGACTTACTTATCTGAATGGAACAGGTTCAGTAGCAATAGACGATGTTTCAGTAAGTTTTTTGAAAAAAATTGAATTCAATGCTAAAAACAAATGGGTTACAGTCACTTCGGACACGATTATAAATCTGTTTCCTGACACTGAATGTTTTTATAAAGTTCGGGCAAGCGATAAAACTTATTTGTATGAAAACATTACCGATTATTCCAATACTATTTCATTACGGACTGAAAAAGATACCGAGGCAAGAAAATTAAGAGTCAAAATTCATGAAGATAATTCTATTACAGTTTATGTTCCTCAAACTAATACAATGATTTACATCTATGACGCAATGGGAAGAACAATTGCTACTTATCTTGCTGATTATAATATCATAAATATTGATGATTTGAAAAACCGGCCACGAGGACAAGTGTACATTATCCAGGCAGGTAATCGACGAACAAAAATTTTGTTATAAGATTTTTTGATTTTTCTCAAAAAGTCAAAAAGATTTCTTAAATGTTCCATTAAATTGTTGATTTTATAATTAATAATGTTGTGTTGTTAAATTTTCAACATGAAAAGACTAAAAATATTATTTTTTCTTATATTTTTCTCTTTATTCGAATGTTTTTCACAAAAAAGAGAACTTGATTCCCTTGATTACTATATTTCTCGACAATCCTATTATGATCTTCAAAAAGAAGAGCGTATAAAAGAAGTAAAGAAGCATTTAACCTCAACAGTTCACGATCCACTTCTTTTATATTCCTTGAATTTGGATTTATTTAACGAGTATCGTTGTTATATTTACGATTCAGCTTATGTTTATGTAAAAAAGCTGATAGATATTTCTAACGAATTAAGCGACAATGAAAAAATTATTTCCTCAAAAATAAAATTAGGTTTTTGCTATTTATCTTCAGGTTTATTTAAAGAAGCCTTTGATGTGTTTAACTCTATTAATGTGGAACAATGCAGTAATCAAACAAAAATCGATTACTATCTGAATAAATCGCGACTTTACTATGATTTAGCTGATTATAATAACAACTTAGAGTTTCGTGACCTTTACATTAAGAACGGGAATAATTTGATAGATTCTGCTATCGTTCTTTTGCCATATAATTCATTGCAATATTGGGCAACACTCGGCTTAAAATTTATGAAGTCAAACAAATATTCTGATGCGATTATTGCCTTCAAACGTATGATTGACCTTAAAGATTATTCTGAACACGATCTTGCTATTGCAACTTCCAGTATCGCTTACATTTTAAGTTTGCAAGGAAATAAAACAGCAGCTAAAGACTATCTGATTCAAGCTGCCATTTCAGATATTAAATCTTCTACCAAAGAAACAGTTGCTCTTAGAAATTTAGCTCAAATATTATTTGAAGAAGGAGATATAAATCATTCTATTAACTATATCCACCAAGCATTAAATGATGCTTTATTTTATAATGCACGACATCGGCAGTTAGAAATAAGTAATATTCTTCCTATAATTGAAGGAGCTCAAATCACCATTATTGAAAAGCAAAAAAATAGAGTTATTATGCTTGTTATTTTTATTTCTGCTTTATTAGTGATGTTGGTTATTGCATTAATAATAATATGGAAATCACTTAAGCGTTTAAAGGCAGCTGAATTGAAAATTCAAGCTACTAATGAAAAACTAATAGAAGCAAACAAAATTAAAAACGAATATATTGGCTATTTTTTTAATCAAAATGCAGAATATATAGCAAAGTTAGGAAGTCTTCAACGATGGGTTATTAATAAAGTAAACACAAAACAATATGAAGATATAAAGAATTTTCCTAAGCAAATAAATGTAGAAAAAGAAAGAGAAGCTTTGTTTGAGAGATTTGATAAAATATTTTTGAATATATTCCCAAATTTTGTTGAAGAATTTAATAAACTTCTTAAACCAGAAGAACAAATTTATCTTCAGAAAGGTGAACTTTTAAATTCAGAAATGAGAATTTATGCATTAATTCGTTTAGGAATTGACGATAACGAAAAAATTGCACACTTTCTTGATTACTCGGTAAATACTATTTATGCCTACAAAACAAAAGTCAAAAACAAAACACTTTATTCATCAAAAGAATTCAAACAGAAAGTGTTGGACATTAAATCGTATTAGGAATAAATACTTTTTGAGTATAGTTGAAATTGTCCCATCTTATCATGTAAATGCCCGGATAAAGCCCTGATATGTTGATTTTTGGAGAAGTACAAAAGAAATTGAATATTTTTTTGCCAAGAAGATCAAAGATGGAGACATTTGTATTTTCAACTCCAATAATATGCAAAACATTCTCAGAGAAAAAAGCTTTTAAATTATTTCCAAATGGTTGCTGAAAACCAGCTTCACAATTTTCTACAAAGGTAAAAGTAGCAGGAATTGTATTATAATTAGATATGGCTCCAATATTTTCATATAAAATATTACAGTAAGTTACATTTCCTTTAGCTCCACTAAAATAAATACCGTATCGTCCTGTTCCATTTATATGTATATTTTTGAGGATAACGTTTGAGATATTTTTTGAACCGCTACCAATAAAGATAGCATCATTTTTAGAATGGTAAAAATCTATATTATAAATAAATATATTCTGTAAATCATATTGAGTGCTACTATTCAAATGTAAAGCACCCTGTTGATTTCCCCAAAGGTCCCCACTCACACCAACAATTCCACTTGGAACTCCTCCTTTATAAACAGATATATCATGTAATACACTATATCCGTCTGTACTAAAAGGCATTCCAGGAAAATCGCATACTACCCGAAAGCCAGCTTCCATTGGGTCGATGATTACGCAATTGTAGGCTTTATTCTGTTTGCCTCCAAAAAAACCGAGACTGGAAGCTCTCCAATTATTTTCAGCAGTACAGTAACGAAAGGTATTGTTCTCGCACAATCCGTTGGATCGCGACCATGATGCCATATCGTCATCGCCATTATTCCTAAAACTGCACTGCTCAACAATAGAATTTTTGCATGCATAAGACAAGTTGATTCCGTCTGCATAATTATTTCGGAATCTACAATTTTGAATAATTAGTGAATTTGCATTTTCAATCCAACCTCCACACTCGAAATGTTCAATCCATACATCTTTAATGAGTGAATTAGAGCCAAAACTGCCCATTAATCCTTTTCCTACTTGATAAGAGTCATTGTTTTGATAATATCTTTTATTATTTATTGTATTAAGATAAACACCTTGCAATACCATGTTATTACCATAAGCTTCAATTCCCCTTTGATTATAAGTACTTTTATCATCTGAGGAAGCAGTAAAATTTATTTCTGTATACCACATTCCGGCGCCAATAATTTTCGTGTTGTCTCCGGAAGTAATGGTAATTCTTTTATCCACGTTGTAAACACCCGCCGGTATATAGATTGTTTTTCCCTTATTTGCAGCAATGAAAGAATAAAGAGGACCCTGATCAGCCGTGTACATCACTTTATTGGCATCTATAATCGAATTATAACTAATTGGATCAGGAACTTCTTCCAATTCTACAAAGTCAATGGTATAAGAGATGTCGTTATCATCGACTTTTATTAAGCGAAATGTAGCATTTGCGGGTATTTTTTCATTCAACTTCACATGAGTTTCATCAAAACGCATGCGGGGAAACTTGGTAGTTGCATCAGGAGTGTTATCAGGATATTTTGTTCCATTTTTTAGGAAATATTGCCATGCCCAATATGAATTGACAATAATGTTTTGAACAAAGATATCATTTACATATAATGCAAAAATTCCTTGAATACCTGTTCCGTTGCTGCTATCCGGTAAAGAAAATCGAATGGTTAACCCGTCTGCTGGAGCTTCATTTGTCCATTGAATATAATCATTCTTCGAAACCAGATTTACTGCTATCTGGTTAGAGGCTTCGCTTTGTAAAAGTCTTTGATCATATGTGGAATTTAGTGCCGTACCGTTTGTTTCACATTTTCCGGGTTCAGCTTCATATCTGAGGTAAGGTCTGTTGGTATATCCTCTTTCTTTTTCATCATCAGGAAAAACAACACTTTGAGAAAATCCATTATGGATAAATAATAAAAAACTAAGCAATAAAATTAATTGAAATTTTTTCATATCTTTTAGATTGAAGTAGTGAGAGCAAATGTATTAATTATTTTTGGTTAAAGAAATTTCAATTAGATTAACATTGGGATTTATTGAGCAAAATGAGCAGAAAATAACAATAATATTTCTATATTTTTTAAATATAAAATCTTTATAAACACCTATAAAACAACTAATTATAAAATTTGCATTCGATATTTTAATTATAAGGCGGTTTGTTTTGTTCAATCATACTATATATTTGTAAAGTCATTGATTTTTTAAACTAAAATGTTAAACAAATTAATTTTTATGACCATGAAGAAATTTACTTTATTCGCAATGGCTGTTATTATTTCAGCATTCTGTGCAACTGCACAACAAACAGTGAACAATCCGAAAGATGCAGAGGGATTTTATATTGTAAAATGGGACTGTGCAAATGAAATTTTTGCTACGGCAAATGATTTTGAAGTTGACGAAACATTTACTTTTGCTGTAGATATTACAGGGACTCCATGGGTAGCATGGCTTGCAGAAACTCCTACCAATCCAGGTGCTTCACGTAGTCTTGCTCTTAACAAATGGACCGGTTTTGGCGATGTAAGTGGAGATAGTCACCGGTTAAAACCAATCCCAGGTAAACCTAACATTTATGCTGCAACGTGGAATTTAGCTCAACTGGCTACAACAATGGATTTGGCTGCTGCTACAACCCAAGGTGCACGTACTTACGTGTTTGGTCAACTTTTTGGATTTGAATATACTTCCGACAATCCTGGTGCCGGTTGGTGGATGTGGCCTTCATCAATAGCTGTTGGCTCGAATGTAAACCCGGGTACAGAATCTGGAGCAATTTTTGCAACCCTGCCTTATACAGGAACAAAAACAAGTGAAGAATTTTATAACGATGATTACGATAATGAATTGTTTGGAGATGCTTATCCTGTGAAAGGTTATGCTCCTGCATGTGCTGTTATAACTGGTATAAAAGATGTCCTTACTTCTGATATTCCAATTGCAAAATATGAATATTATAATTTACAAGGAGCTAAATTAGCAAAAGAACCGGAAGAAGGATTATTTATAGAAAAAGCCATTAGAATTGATGGTAGCTTTTCCACAAAAAAAATATTGAAACCCGCAAAATAATTTTTTCAATAACCAAAAGGAAAAGCGAGGAAGTAAACCTTCGCTTTTTCTTTTTCCTTCTTAGTCAATATATTAACTTTAATAAAATATCATGAAAAGACGATTTTATATTCTTTTTATCTCTATTGTTTTTTGTAATTTTTTTAGTTTGAAAGTCTTTTCACAAGAAACAATAACCATAAAAGGATCGGTACACGATGCAAAAAATGAAGCTATCATTGGTGCTTCAATTACAATTGAAGGAACTACCATTGGAGTTTCAACTGATATAAATGGAAATTTTACTTTATCAGTGCCTGTTGGGAGTATGTTAAAAGTTACCTACATTGGATTCAAACCTTATACTGAAAAAATTTCAAGGAATAAAACATTTTACAATATAGTTTTAGAAGAAGATACGAAATTATTAGATGAAGTGTTAGTGGTAGGATATGGAACCCAAAAACGTTCTGATTTAACAGGCTCCATTTCTTCAGTAAAAGCCAGCGATATAAAAGATTTCTCATCAAAAAGTTTAGCTGAATCTTTATCGGGTATGGCGGCTGGTGTAACGGTTACCAAAGGTGAAGGAACTCCTGGAAGTTCAGCCGAAATTTTTATCCGAGGGGCTGGTTCTCTAAATGGTATGAATCCTTTATTTGTTGTTGACGGAGTAGTTCAAGACGCTGGTTTTAACTTTAATATGAGAGATGTAGAAAGTATTGAAATATTAAAAGATGCTGGTTCTGCTGCAATTTACGGTTCCCGTGCTGCGGGTGGTGTTGTATTAATTACAACAAAACATGGGGAAAAAGACAGGAAAGCAATAATTAATATTGTAGGAAGATATGGCTTACGAAATATTTACACTAATATTAAGTTATTGGGTACACCAGATTGGGTAAGGGCACGTGATGCTTTTGGTACGACTAATACTTTAGCTTTACTTGGAGCAAATAGTGTAGACGATTTGCCAAATACAGATTGGATGAAAGTTATGTTTGGAACTGGGACAGAACAAGAATATAATGTATCATTGTCTTCTGCTTCAGATAAAACAAGCATTTTCTTATCTGGCAGCTACCTGGGAGAGAAAGGTGTATATATGGACACAAGAGCTGATCGTTTTTCCATTCGTAATAATTTAAATTACAAATATAACAATCATATTACTATTGGTGAATCTTTTTATGGCACTTATACTAAAACTAATCCTGCTACTAATTCTTCAATATATAATCATACTATCCCATTTCGTACTGTTCCAGTAGCTACAGTTTATGATGAAAATGGTGATTTTGCTAAAACACCTGCTTCAGTTGGAAGTGGTCCTAATTTTGCTGGATTGGAACATGCTTTTCATGTATTCAATGACAATAATTATAACTTAAATGCTCAAGCATCTATAAACATTAATTTTATTAAGGGCTTGGACTGGAAAACAACAGGAGCCGGTCAATTTTATGGATTTTCAAAAAATACTTTTACAGAATACCAAAATTTTGGTCCTGTTGAGGTAGGTCCTCAGCAAATGAATTCTTATGGAGGTACTTCACAAAATCTTATGTTTAATTCCGTTCTTACTTATGAAACAAAATTCGGTAATCATAATTTTAAATTGATGGGTGGTACAGAAATGTGGAAATTAGATGGGTATAATATAACTGTTACTTCTTATAATTTTTCAATACCTGTTGCAGAGTCTATCTCTTTAGCTTCTGCAGGTCCAACAAAAGATGCTTCTGATAATATTCCTGTTGAAAGGAGAGCTTCTTTTTTTGGACGAATAAATTATAATTATCTTAGCAAATATCTTCTGACAGCCAATTTTAGAGCCGATGCTTCTGATCGTTTTGTAAAGAAAAATCGTTGGGGATATTTTCCATCAATTAATGTTGGCTGGAGAGTAAGCGAGGAAAGTTTTGTAAAACCGTTTACAGAGAAATGGCTTGATAATGCAAAAATTCGCGCTAGCTGGGGTATATTAGGAAACGACATGAGTGTTCCTCAATTTATGTATAGTTCAAGTTGGTCAGGAACAGGCATAAGTCATTCTTTTGATGGCACTTCAACTCAACAGGCTGGTTACTGGATAGCTATTGTAGGTAATGAAGATTTGAAATGGGAGCAAGTTAATCAGACAGATATCGGAATTGATTTAGCTTTTCTCAAGAATCGCCTAACTATCAATTATGATTATTACAATAGATCAACTAAAGACATGCTTTATAGAGGTTCTTTACCTATGTCTGGAGGTATGAGTTATTATTTTAGCAGCGATGATCCGGCAAATACGCTTCCTGTTTATTTAAATGCAGGTGTGGTAAAAAATCAAGGACATGAAATTACAGTAGGATGGAGCGATAAAATACAAAATTTCAAATATACCCTCAGTGCAAATGCCTCTTTTAACTCAAATCTTGTAAAACAAGTAGGTCCCAAGCCAGGAGCAAATCCAATAGATAGAGGATTGGATAATCAATGGAATCTTGTATCTCGCACACAAGATGGATCCCCAATGGGAATGTTTTATGGTTACGGAGTAATAGGTATTTTCAAAAATCAAGCTCAAGTAGATGAATACAATCAAAAAGCGTTAGATGCATGGAAGGCTGCTAATCCAGATTATCCTTTTGGATTTGATCCAATAACAGGACAACCCTATACTGATGCTACTCACAAAAGTGTAAAGGGTATTTACTATCAGACAGCCCAAACAGGAGTAGGTGATTTGATTTTTGATGACAACGGACAAGGAAGAGTTACTCCAGAATCCAGAAAATTTATTGGGAATCCATGGCCTAAAATGAACTTAGGCTTTAATCTAAATATTGAATATAAAAATTTTGATTTAAACGCCGTATTTGAAGGCGCATTTGGATTTGATATAATGAATCTGCTTAAACCTTATACTCAAATGTTTAGTTCCGATAATACCACGGCAGACATTTTCAAAACCTCATGCTTTGGAAAAGACAATACGACAGTTACTAACCTCCCACGAGTAGGATTTCTTGATACTAATGGCTCATTTATTGGGGATGGCGCAGCAAATAAAAATTATTCTACTGTTTCTTCTTACATGATTGAAAAAGGAGATTATTTAAAATTTAAAAACCTCTCAATAGGATATTCATTGCCAAAAAATATAACACAAAAAATTTCAATAGAAAAATTGCGATTATTTTTAAGTGGGCAAAACTTATTTACCTTAACAAAATATACTGGAATTGATCCAGAAATAGGTGGAAATGTTTTAATGAGAGGAGTAGATCATCAGAATCGATATCTTCCATCGCGTTTGGTTTCATTTGGACTTGATTTAACGTTTTAATTCATTTTAATAGAAATACTAATTATTATGAAACACATATTAAAAACCATCATTACTGTTGTTTTAATAACAGTTTTATCTGGATGCTCAGATTTTTTTGATATATCCAATAAGCAAACCCTATCTCTTGATAATTTTCCGGCAACATTGGATCAAGTAGATTTAGTACTTACTTCATGTTATGCTGGTCCTTATTCAATTGGGATGTATATTTTCTATTGGTTTCCAATGGGAATTTACTTGTATGATCATACAACGGATACCTATGGGTCATACGATGAGAGAGGAACAAGTATGGATAATTATACAGCTATTAATAGTCGATACACAACTCAAATATACGGAGATCTTTGTAAATGGGCTAATTTATCAACCACTGCATTGGAAGCAATTGAAAACTATCGACAAAAATATTCTTCTCAAAGTGAACAAGCTCAATTAGATTACATGAGGGGACAAGCATTGTTCAACAGAGCTTTGGCTTATTGGCATGCACAATTGTTCTTTGAAATCGATCCTAAAGGATGGGGCTTCCCTATCTTTGACAGGGTAGTTAACAGTGTTGAAGGAATGAAACGCAGACGTGCTACGACAGCCGATACGTGGGCATTTGTAATTAATGACCTTGAAGCTGCTATCCCGCTTTTAAATGGTCACAACGATAAATATCGAGCATCTGAATGGGCAGTGAAAGGATTATTGGCTAAAGTTTACATGCAGTCACTATATGTTTTTCCAGAAAATAAAACAAAAACAAAAATATTGATAGAAGATATTATTAATAATAGCGGCAAACAGCTAGTTCCTTTTGAAATATATAGTGATATGTTTTACGGAAATGAAGCGAATGAGTTTAATTCAGAATCATTGTATGAACTGTGTATGACAGTTAACCGAAATCAAACGGGTCCTTGGGCTGGATACACAACCGGAAGTGGAATGCCAATGGTTTTTGCACCCTGGTATATGGACCTATACATCCGATTTAGACCAAATGTAGAAGGACTGGTTGACCCCTTAACAAAGCTTCATGATATAGTTACTTCGAAAAAAAGTAGTGAATGGGGTAACAATTTTATTCATGATGCAAATATAAAACGTTTTGGCTTTCACGGAATTGGTGGCGATACTGTGCCAAGACGAACATTTAATCCAAACTTCAAATCTTCACAACCGCGTTCTATTAACAATTACCCTTACATGTTAGCAAATACAACTTATCAACCACAAAGTTTGGATTTAAAAAACAACAAGGATTTGGTTGATCCCAGGTTACAATTATGTGCAGGGCAACCATATGTAGATAAATACATAAATGAAAAAGGAGACACTACTTATTATGACCGCTCCCTTGAAGTAAATGATCGTCCTGATTTACTAACATGGCAACATCGTAAATTTACCAATATTCGAGGTGTTGAAATGGGACCTGCTCCTTACGGTAAAAATGAAAGCAGTGATGCTAATTATCCGATTATTCGACTGGCTGATATTTATCTTCTGTATGCTGAACTTATAAAAGATGATAATCCTGCTACAGCACTTGAATATATCAATAAAGTGCATCGGAGGGCTTATGGATATTCTCCTGACTCGCCTTGTCCCTATGACTATAATTCTTTAACCGATAGAACTAAAACAGCCGATGATAATGATATTTTGGCACATGATGTCCTGAAATACGAGCGTTGGGCAGAATTGTTTGCTGAAGGTCAGTGGTGGTGGGATGTTCGGAGATGGAAAATAGGACCTGCGGAAGCGGCTTTTTATAAACAAACAAGACATGGGCCCATCACTTGGAAAGGAGATGAATCTTATGTACAACCTATTCCGCAAATTGAATTGGAAAGAAACGAAAATATTCAACAATCGACAGGTTATCCAGGCGTAAGATAAGGCAAAATGAAAAATTAGGTGTTTAATATTTAAGTCTAATAAGATAGTTAATGCAATAAATAAGTAAATAAATAAAATTACCTGTCTTTTGTACTTTTTATTCCAAAAATTGTTATTAAAAACAAATTTCCTAATCTAAACGAAAACTATGTTCTGTAAAACGTTGAAAATCATTGCAAATATTTTTTATAAAATTTCATTCCTTCCTCAAATGAATAAGGATTTTTTTATTTTCTATATCAAAAATCGTCTCAATTTGTTAATATGTTTATTGTAATTCAAATAGTTATGAATTTTTTTAATGACTACTATTGGAAATTTTATCTAATCAAAAAGTTGCATTTGTAACTTGAATTCAGCTTATTTTATCTCCTTACAGGTAAATAAAGCTAAAGAATTAATGAATTCGCTTGAATAAATTTTAATCATGTTGATATTTATTTTTGTAAATTATCTGCCATACTTCTTTATGAAAAAAAGTTTTTTAATAATTTGTTTTTAAAATCGAATACTTAAATTAATAATCATTTTTAATAAATTTATAAAAATCAATATAAAAATAATATGATGAAGAAAAAGAAAGGATATCTTGTGATAGTTTTAGCATTAATGATGTTTGTAGGTAATGCCGCCACATTATTTTCTCCTAATAAAAATTTTCGTCTCGTTTTTAACTTAACGCAAATTGGTGAACCCCAATATCAGCTTTTTTACAAAGAAAAGCCTGTGATTCTTCCTTCAAAAATGGGATTTATTTTAAATAATTCTCCAGCTCTATTGAATGGATTTAGCGTGCAGAAAGTTGATACAACGAGTTTTGATGAAACATGGAAACCAGTTTGGGGAGAAGTACGTCAAATTAGGAATCATTGCAACGAAATGTTGGTTTCTCTCGAACAAAAAGCTTCCCAAAGAATCATGAAAATTCGCTTTCGCCTTTTTGACGACGGTTTGGGATTTCGTTATGAATTTGATAAACAGCCGAATCTGGCTTATTTTCAAATCAATGACGAAGTAACCCAATTTGCTCTGGCAGGTAATCATAAAACTTTCTGGATACCAGGCGATTTTGACACAAACGAATATTTTTATACCACCACAAAGCTTTCGGAAATAGATGCTTCAAAAGTAGATGGAAGCGGCATTGGTACACATGGATATTTTGCTAAAAATGCTGTGCAAAGTCCACTCATGATGAAAAGTGATAATGGATTGTATATCAACATTTTTGAAGCAGCTTTGGTAGATTATCCAGCCATGCATTTATTGATAGATCAAAAGAATTTAATTCTGGTTTCGGCACTAGCTCAAAGCGCTGTTGGAGTTAAAGCATTTATGCAAACTCCTCAAACTACACCGTGGCGTACCATTATTGTCAGTGACAAGGCAACTGATATTCTTGCTTCAAAAATGATTTTAAACCTGAACGAACCCTGTAAAATTAAAGATACCAATTTTATTAAACCACAAAAATTTATTGGTATTTGGTGGGCTATGCATGTTCCCAATAAATGGTCGTGGAATTATGCGGATGCTCCAAATATAAAAATAAAAGACACCGATTGGAATGCTTTAACACCACTTCCACAACACGGAGCCAAAACAGAAAATGTAAAAAAATACATTGATTTTGCTGCCGCTAACGGCATACCAAGCGTATTGGTAGAAGGCTGGAATGTTGGTTGGGAAGACTGGAACGGAAATTGGAAAGAAGAAGTTTTCGATTTCGTGACTCCTTATCCTGATTTTGATGTGAAAGAAATTCACCGATATGCTGCTTCCAAAGGAGTGAGAATCATAATGCATCACGAAACTTCTGCTTCAGTGACCAATTATGAACGGAGATTGGACAAAGCGATTGAGTTTATGAAAGAGAACGGTTACGAAGCTGTAAAAACAGGATATGTTGGCAGAATTATTCCGCGT
>Ga0208824_1001335_pt1 | contig 22182 bp, 16 predicted proteins | sample AD_JPNTR3_MetaG_FD_184447 | JGI IMG/M metagenome (GOLD analysis project Ga0208824, IMG submission 184447) | Active sludge microbial communities of municipal wastewater-treating anaerobic digesters from Japan - AD_JPNTR3_MetaG (SPAdes) (version 2) | ecosystem: Engineered > Bioreactor > Anaerobic...
TTGAAAACCGACAACGCCTTGCACCGGTCGACCGTGTACGTATCAAGGCTACTGGGGAAACGAAAAGTCTAATGTCAAACTACGACCCCGACAGACGCCAACAGACGTATTTAACTCAGAACACTGAACGTCGAACTCTGAACTCTGAAGGTGAAAACTCCTTGCCTATAACTTACAGCGATCAAGGTTATCTTCATTTAAATGCCAGTGTGAAGCGTGGGCGGCGGGCTAACCAATTACCCGAGATAGAAGTTGAACGTTGAGCGCTGGGCGTTCTTTTGTTACGGTACCCCAAACGCTTTTCACAGGAGAAGATGCAAATGCGGAAAGTTTATGGGGGAATCGGTCTGCTGCTCGCAACTACGGCGTTATTCGCGTACGCGCAGCAGACTCCGGTCGCAGTATGGCAGGCCTACGCGGATGACATGGCGCGCCGACCGGGCATGGTGCGTTTCTACACCTTGTTCGACGATGCCACGCAGCAACCCGACCGCGCCGGTTCGGAAAACGTACTGGCCTACCGTCCGTACAAAGGTGCGCCTCTCGCTACCGAACCCGGACGTATCGCCGACCGGACGGCGGTGGTGCTCGACAGTGATTATTTTGAGACCGCGTCCGTTCTCTTCCCCAGCAATGCCTTCACCGTGACCCTCTGGGTGCGTCCGCTCGGCACCGGCACGCAGACCGGCAACGGCGGCAGCGCCAATGGCATGCTGGCGTGCAGCGGCAGCGGATACACGGACGGCTGGCGTTTGGTCGTTTACGATTGGAAGACGCGTCTGGTCTCTTTTCAAATCGGACGCGAGAAGGGCGCGATCACGCTCTGCGCCAACGATCCGCTGAGCGCCGGTTTCTGGAACCACCTCGCCGCCACGTGGGACGGCGCTCACATGCGTCTCTACATCAACGGCACCCTCTCCGCCGAAAGCCCCTATAACGGCACCCTTATCCCGTCGAAATCTTCGCTGAAGATCGGTTTCGCCAACCATGGCGTGGGCTCGTTACGCATGGCGGTTGACGAATGCGCGCTTTTTGACCGCGCCCTCCCCGCCCCGGCCCTCGCGGCACTTTCGCTGAACGGTGCCCCGCTGAGCGACACGTTGGCTGAGCAGGTGTGCGCCCTCCAAATGGTCGCCCTTGATTCGGAACGCGCCGCCGACTTCACCCGCGCCGCGCAGAAAATCGCGTCTGACACGCACGCCTCCGCCGCATGGCGGCATTGGGCCGCGCTGGCTGTCGCGCGTCGAAACGCCGACACCGCAGCATGTGTCGCTTTGGTCGATGACCTTTCTGCGCCGTCCCATCTGCGCGGCATGGCGCTCGAAGCACTGACCCAAGCCGCGCGCAAGGGCACAGAATTGCCGAGCCGCGTGCTGGTCAAACTGCCCGAGTATCTGGAGCTTGACGCTGATGATCAACGCCTCTTCGCCTTGGCGCTCGCCGACGCCCATGCGCGCGAAGGCAACGTCGATGCCGCCTCGGCCGTTTTCGATCAGCTCCTCTCTTTCCCCGACATGCTGCCGATCGACGCCGCTGAAGTTCGTCAGCGTTGTGCCCGGATCCTGCGGCAAGCCGACCGCTTCGATGCCGCGCGCGACCACTATGCGGCTGTACGCGACGACGCGCGTCTGCCCGCGTACGTCCGCGCCATCGCCGCACTCGGTCTGGCGCAGACGTGGCGTCAGGCCGGATGTCTGGAGCAGGCCGAAGCCGCCTTCCATGACGCAGCCGGTGTGACCAACGCCCCGCCCCATCTGACCGAAGAAGCGCGCGCCTGCGCCGAGGCCTGCGCCAACCTGCGCGCGGGACGCCCGGCCCGCGACCCGGAGGCTCCCCGCCAACGCCTGCCCGCCCTGCCGCAACCCGCACTCGCCTTCTATGTCTCGCCCAAAGGCGACGATCAAGGCGCGGGAACGTTTGAGCAGCCCTTCGCCACACTGGAACGGGCGCGCGACGCGATCCGCGCACAGCGCAAAAATGGCGTCCTGCCGCGCGGTGGCGTCACCGTCTATCTGCGCGGCGGCACCTATCCGGTCACCAATACCTTCACGCTGACTGAGATCGATTCCGGCAGCAGCGGTGCGCCTGTCGTCTACCGCGCCTGGCGTGATGAACGGCCGGTTTTCGACGGCGGTTTCCGCGTGCGCCAACTGCGAACCGTGCGCGACAAAGACGTGCTCGCGCGGCTGCCAGCCGAAGCGCGCGGCAAGGTGAAGGTGGCCGAGCTCAAGGCGCAGGGTTATCCGTCATTCACGCCCCAGCAGAGTTTCGGCTACGGCATCAACAATAAGACGATGCGCGAACTGTTCGAGGACGGCCAGCCCCTGACCGTCGCGCGCTGGCCGAACAGCGGCACGGTCATGACCGGCCCGGTGCTTGATTCGACCAACCACGTCTTCACCTTCACCTCTGAGCGCCTGGCGCGTTGGTCGCAAGCCAAGGACGTTATGGCCAACGGCTACTGGTACCACCTCTGGGCGGTCTGCGCCGTCCCGCTCGGCGTCGACACCGCAGCCAGCACTTTGACGCTCAAGGAGCGTCCGGGCGGATACGGCGTGCGCGCCGAGCGTCCGTTTTACGTCTTCAACCTGTTGGAGGAGATCGACCAGCCCGGCGAGTGGTACATGGACAGCGAAACCGGCTATCTGTATGTCTGGCCGAACCGCCACCCTTGGTTCAGCACGCTCGTGCTTTCACGTTGGGATAAGCCCTTCATCCAAGCGGATCAGGTGCGCGACGTCGTCTTCCAAGGACTGACCTTTGAATACGGCCAGCAGCACGGCCTTGTGCTCAATGCCTGCGTCAACACCATCGTCGCCGGTTGCGTGATCCGCCGCTTGGGCGGCAGCGCGATCATTGCACCCAACAGCGCAAACCTGAAGCTGTACGGTAACCGGCTGCACACGTTGGGCCATACCGGCATACATGTCGGCGGCGGCAATCGTCGTAACCTCACCTCCGGTCAGGTGCAGATCGAGAACAACGAGGTCCACCACTTCGGCCGCTGCTCCCGCACCTACAACCCCGCCGTACTGCTGGAAGGCTGCGGCGCGCGCGTCGCGTACAACCACTTCCACCACGCGCCGTCCAGCGCCATGAGAATCGAGGGCAACGACCACCTGATCGAATACAACGACGTCCACCATGTGGTTCAGGAATCGGACGATCAGGGCGGTATCGACATGTGGTGCAATCCCTCATACCGCGGCGTGGTGATCCGCTTCAACCGCTGGCGCGACATCGGCGGCGGCGAGCATGTGCCGTGCGGCCAGGCCGGCATTCGCTTTGATGACGCGATCAGCGGCATGTTGGTCTACGGCAACCTCTTCGAGCGGACGTCGAACGGCAATTTCGGCGGCGTCCAGATCCACGGTGGCCACAACAACATCATCGATAACAATCTCTTTATCGACTGCCGCTACGGCGTCAGCTTTTCGCCGTGGGGCCAGAAGCGCTGGACGGAGTTTTTGGGACGCGACCACATCAAGCGGTTGATCTTTACCGATGTTGATGTCCGCCGCCTCCCCTATTCGCGGCGTTATCCGGAATTGGCCGAACTCGGCACACGCGCCGACCTTAACAGTATCTGGCGCAACGTGTTTGTGAATGCAGAAGCACCCTACCGTAGAAAGCCGAAAGGTACCGACACATGGGATAATCTGGCGCTTGCCGCAGTACCGGCAAGCGATACCGGCGCGGCGTCGGTTTTCCGTGCGCTACCGCTCGACGAAATCGGAACGTACGATGACCCATGCGCCGCAGTTGATGAATGAACGCTCAACCTATTGAAAATCTTGCAAAACCCCTTGCGTTCGGGTGTGGCACGGGCATCTTGCCCGTGTTTCATGGGCGGGACGCCCATGCCACGAGGAGGTTTTGCAAGAGCCTCAACCCATTATGAAAACATCCATCCGCCTCATCGCCCTGCTGCCCGTCCTCGCCACTTTGGCAGGACGCGCAGCCGAAGAAGCGCCCCTCACCGCGCTACCGCCGCAACCGACTGAAGACCGGTCGCCAGCCGAACGCTTCGCCAATCCGCCCGCGTCGGCCCGTTTCCTGCGTATCATCCACGCCCAGCGCGACAAACCGCAAGAGCAGGACAAGCACCTGCTCAAACTGGCCGAACAGGGGTTCGGCGGTTTCGCGAGCAACGTCGCCTTTGACGGCTACGTCGAGGATGAAACCAAGTGGCCGCCTTTTATACGCGGCGTGAAGATGGCCCAAGCATCCGGCATGTCGCTCTGGCTCTACGACGAACGCGGCTATCCCTCGGGCAGCGCGGGTGACCTCACCTTGCGCGGTCACCCGGAATGGGCCGCGCGCGGTCTGCTGATCGCCGAGACAAACGTCACGGGCGGCGCGACAGCATCGCTCGCATTGCCGCCCGGCCGCCTCGTAGCGGCGGTGGCCGTGCCGCGACACGACGGCGTGATCGCGCTCGACCGTGCGGTTGATCTCACCGCATCGGTCGCGGACGGACGCCTCTCATGGCAGGCACCGGACGGCGAGTGGTTCGTGACGGTCATGACCGACGACCTGATCTATGAAGGCACCCATGCCGCTATCAGCCTGGCCTACAAGAAACCGTGCATCGACCTGCTGACGCCCGAGCCGACCGCGCGCTTCTTGGAAGTCACGCACGACCGCTATGCGGCCAAGCTAGGCAAGGACCTTGGCCGTTATTTCGTCTCGACCTTCACGGACGAACCATCGCTGCAAAACCTCTGGTTCCGTCCCATGCCCTACCGCGTATTGCCGTGGTCGCTCACGTTCGAGAGCGAATTCCAAAAACGTCGCGGCCGCGCACTGCGCCCGTTGCTGCCGGCACTGGTCACCGACGCGGGGCCGATCGGTGCCCGCGCCCGTTACGATTTCTGGAACACGGTCGGCGAGTTGGTCTCTGAAAACTTCTTCGGCCAGATTCAAACGTGGTGCGCCCGCCACAACATCCTCTCGGGCGGCCACCTGCTGGCCGAAGAGAGTCTGGTGGGCCACGTGCCGCTTTACGGCGACTTCTTCCGCTGCGCCCGTCGGCTCGATGCGCCCAGCATCGACTGCCTCACCAGTCTACCGCCCGGCGTGCCGTGGTACATCGCGCGCATGATCGGCAGTATCGCCGATCTGGAGGGCTACACCTACACGATGTGCGAGGTCTCCGACCACAGCCAGCGCTATCGTCCCAAAGGCGACACGCGACCGATTCAAGTCGTGACCGAGGACGAGATCCGCGGCACCTGCAACCGGCTCATCTGGGGCGGCATCAACACCCTCACCAGTTACTACTCCTTCAAAGACCTCAGCGACGACCAGTTGCGTCGGCTCAATACGCATGTCGGGCGCTGCCAGACCCTGCTGCGCGGCGGTCACCAAGTGACCGACATCGCCGTGCTCTACCCGATCGAGAGCATCTGGACCGTCTTCACGCCGGCCTATCGCGGCGCAAGTTCTGAACCGGCGGCGCACCGGATCGAGAGCACCTTCGACGGCGTAAGCACAGCGCTCTACTCCGCGAACCGCGACTTCCGCTATGTGGACGCGCGCGCCCTGTGCGAGGCGTCGGTCGATGGCGACACCATGCGCCACGGCGACCTGCGCTGGCGCGTGCTGGTGCTGCCGGCGGCCAGCACCCTACCGATGGCCGCTTGGCAGAAAGTCCAGCGCTTCTGGCAGAACGGCGGCACCGTCATCGCCATCGGCACCTTACCGGCCAACAGCGAATCGGACTTCCCCTCGTCTGCCGTGCAGACGATCGCGCGCGAGATGTTCGGCACGGAGACGCTACCGAATATCGTCACGAACCGCGCCGGTGGCGCAGGTATCGCGCTGCCGTTCAGCATGCTTGCGCTGACGCCGAAGATGATCGACGCCGTTTTGGAGCGCGACGCCACCTGTGATAATGTGCACGACCCCATCAAGATCACGCGCCGCCGCGTCGACGGCCATGACCTCTATTTCGCGATCAACGACAGCGCCACCGCATGGGATGGCACCGTACGCTTCTGCGGTGACGGCGTACGCGAACAGTGGGACCCGGCGACCGGCACCAGCAGCGCAGTCGCGGAAGCGACGCGCGTCCCCCTGCACCTCGGACCGTACGGCGCGATGTTTTTCCGCACGCCGCAGGCTGGCGTTCCGCGCCGCCTCACGAAAACCGCCTCGGTCGCGCTCAAGATGACGTGCAAGCCCCTGCCGGAGGCCGGTCAGCCCACAGCCGGCAAAGGCACCTACGTGCGCAGCGAACTGAACAAAGACCCGACTGGTGGTTGGCGCGCATTAGCCACGTTGACCCGTGGGCAGGTCGACACCTTCCTTTTTGTCAACTTCCCCTACGCGCAACCGCTCGATCTCTCCGGTTATGCAGGGCTGGTCCTCGACACCGCCGTCCCGACGGGCCAGCGCACGCCCGCCGAGCTTCTGGTCTTCATTCAAACGGTCGACGGCGGCACCTATCTCGGACATTCGGGACGCTTCCTGAACGAAGCAGGAACGGCACGCGCCTATGCGCTCTTCGGCCAGTTCTCCGCCTTCGGCAACACCAAGAAAGCACTGGACCTCACCCAAGTCACCGCCATCCGCATCGGCTGGGGCGGTTACTTCGGCAGCGAAGGCGAAGTGATCGACCTCACCGTCCACCCACCGCAAGCGCTATCGCTTTCAAACTAGACTGAAATCGCCTTGAGCCGGTCAAAAAAACGAATATAGCGGAACACATAGCCGCCGTCGACCTTTTCGAGGACGCCGGCCGGCGTGTCGCGATAATAGACTGTGCCCTTTTTCATATGCCGACCGTCACTTTGTAGCCGAGGGTTTTAGCCACTTTGAGAAGCACATCGAGGGTGACGTTGCCACGCGCTGTTTCCAAATTGGAAAGCGTGTGCACTGATACACCGCTCAACTTCGCCAGCCGTGCTTGCGTAATATCGAGGGTCTCGCGCCTCACGGCAAACGCCTTTCCTATCTCCTCTTTGTTCATCAGAATGAATAACACCTTCTCATTACGACAAAGCAAGCCCGAAAATCAGCAGATTTTTCATTATGATGAATGACCGATTATAGGCTGGAGGGCGAGCCGCAACCGCGCTGCGCGCGGATTGTGGCACGGGCATCTTGCCCGTGTGGCGGCGTGAAACGCCGCCGGTCAAGCAGACGCTTGACCCTCCCGGCGCTTCGCGAGCCCGGTCATAGGCTGGAGGGCGAGCGTCCCCGCGAGCCGCAGCCGCGCTGCGCGCGGATTTAGGATTTAGCCCGCCGCGCGGCTTCGCCGCGAAAAAACCACGGGGTAACTATGACAAAATGTCCAAGTTATAGGTAAGGATTTAGGATTTAGGAGCCGCGCCCGCCCGTTTTTACACTCATCCCAGAAAAACCTCTGCGTCTCTGCGCCTCTGCGTTAAAACCTAATCCGCTCCCGCCTTCTCACAAGCCACACAATCGGCAGAGCCGCCATCACGACACACAGCGCGAGGGCGAAGCAGACGCCCCGCAGAATGATCCGCCACGGCACGCTCAGCGAAACCGGCAGACCGCCGAAGATGAACCAGGCGCGTGTCCAGCCGGTGAAGGTCCAACCGATGCAAAAGCCTGAAAGCAGGCTCAGCACGATGCCGCACAGACCGACCAGCAACGCCTCCCCGAGCAACATGCGCCCCAGTTGGCTGCACGTCATGCCAACCGCGCGCATCACGGCGATCTCTTTGGCCGAGGCTTGAAAAGAGGCGATCAACAGCGTAATGAAACCGGTCGAGAGCACGAGCAACGACCAGAACGGCGCGCGCGCCATGTCGCCGATCAGTTGCGCACCATGCGCGATCGTACCGTCTTCGATCTCATCGCGGTGATGCACGCAGACCGTGTTCGCTTCGTCGATATCCAGCGCGTTGCGGATATCCGCCTCCAGCAACTGGCTCCCCTGCAACGCCCCCATGCTGCGGTACTCCTTGCTGAGGTTGAGCCACAAAAAATACGTCGTGTCGGTGTTGCCGGTCAGACGACGCGCATCGCGCTCGCTCACGAACACAGGCCCCATTGTCATGCCCGACATGCCGTTGCGCCCGCGAAGCCGGGCGCGCGCCGTGACCAAGTGCCAGTTCAAATCCGTCACGCCCACGATCTTGAAGGCCATCTCCTGAGCCGCTCCGTCCGCCCCGTCCGCGCCGCGCCCGCTCTGCGCCGGCGGACATTTGAGGGTCTTGTCCCCCCCCTTGCTTACAGGTGTGGCACGGGCATCTTGCCCGTGTTTCATGGGCGGGACGCCCATGCCACGAGGGGCTTTGCAAGAACCTCGCTTGACAATCGTCAGCGTGTCCCCCGCATGCAGACCGGTTTCGCGTGAAAACATCTTCGTGATTACGCACACCCCACCCTCCGCCATCGCCGCTGCCGCCGCCTGCCGGTCGCCTTCCACAAACCGGAACGGTGCCAGCGGTCGCTCCCCGCCGAACGCCGCTTGCGGATCGGTGCCCATCAGCAGCACGTTGGGGCTCTCCGGCAACCGACCCGACACACGCACGACCTGTGCGGTCAAAGCCTCGGAGAGGTCGAACTGCGCAGCTTCCAGCGCGAGACAGCGACCGCCCTCGACCCCCTTCAACCGCGACACGCCATGGGCCGCTGAGGCCGGTACGCCATTCGGCAGGATCGAAACAATCGCATCCGGAAATTCATGACTGGGGATAAACGGCGCCATCATCGAACCGCCCCAGATATGGATCGACACAAAGGCACCCAGCCCGACCGCCAACGTGAGCACCATGCCTGCCGTCCGCGAGAAGTGCCGACTGATGCGCCGTCGCAGCAAGTGCGGATCAAGCGCCAGCATCGCACTCACCGCAGGCGCGGCCGCCCGTTCCATGAGAGAGACAAAACTCGGCAGCACCAGCAACAACCCGAGCACATGCAACGGCAACCCCAGCGCGAGCAGCAGCACACTGCGCGTCATCGCCGTGATGGGCATCGGCAGCACAAGAACCAGCATCGGAAAGAGCAGGATGAAACCGAGAAGCGATCGTCGCCACGAGATCGGTTTGGGCTCATCCTCCTGCTCGGCCAGCGCGTCCAACGGCTTGATGCGCACCGCATGTCGGCACGGCCAAATCAGACTGACCGCAGCCACCAGCGCCACACCGATCAACGACGAGACCGGCGTCACCCATCCCACGATCACGCCCGCCGGAAACGCATCCGGTGTCCGGGCGACAAATGCCGCGAGAATCATCCATCCCGCCGCGAGTCCGACAATCCAGCCCGCGAACGCAACAACCGCGCCCTCCAGCATCACCACCTGCGACACCTGTTTCGCCGTCATACCGGCCGCGCGCAGCAAGGCCAATACACGCCGCTTCTGCTCGACGCCAATGGTCAGGGCATTGACCAACATGCAGAGCGCCGTCAGGATCGAGAGCGTGAGCAGCAGCGGTGCCTGCCGCTTGAAGTTCTGTAGCTTGTCACTGGAATACCCCGCCTCCACATCCTTCCGCTCCAGCACCTTATATACCGGCTCCGCCACCGCCTTCACACCCTTGGTATCCGCTCCGTCGCGCAACTTGCAGAGCAGCAGATCGGGCGCCGGATCATAGGTGCCGCCGGACGCCTGCCGCATCGCGCCCAGCGTCACAAAGGATGTCGGGAACCCCGGCAACGCTTCCTTGAAATCAACGTACGCCGTGATCTTCACCTCCACCGTGCCGGACGGCGTGATCAGCGTCAGCATCGATCCCAACGGCGGCGGCGTCAGACGGCGCGGCGTGAACACCGCCGTGCAGACCGCCGCTTCCAACGCTTCGCTGGCCGGATCGGGCCAACGCCCCGTGACGGTGGCCTCGGCATACGGACACCCCGATGTCGCGGCCAAGGTCAGAACCGACACCAGCGGCGGCCCCTGCAGGATGCGTCCGCCGGGACGGTAATCCAGCACCGTGCGGATCGTCTTGTAGGGGGTCGCCACTTCGACCTCCGGCAGCGCCTGAACGGCCGACACCAGATCCGGCGGCAACGGCTGCGCGACCGACGACCGTCCCACTTGCCGCATCATCGTTTTGCGGTCCGGCCGGACACCCACATGGCCGGCCGACACCCAGCAGGTGTAGGGCGCCGTCATGCGCCGCACCCGCTCCCGGCTCTGTCCCGCCGAGGTCACGACAAGCCCCAGCGACCAGACAAAGAGCCCCGTCGCCGCCGCCACGCCGAGCGCGGCGGTGCCCAGCCGTATCTTCTCGTACCGCAGGCTCTTGAGCACCAGTTTGAGGATCATGGGCGCATCGTCTCCAGATAGCGGTCAGAGACACGCGCCGCATCATGTCCCGTTTCAAAGGTATCGACAAAGCGTCCGTCCTTCAACAGGTGGACGCGCTTTGCCGCCGCCGCCACCACCGGATCATGGCTCACCATCAAGATGGTACACCCCACCTCGTCATTCATCTCGCGCAGCAACTCGCAGAACGCCCGACCTGCCGGCGAATCCAGATTGCCGGTCGGCTCGTCGGCCAAAACGATGTCCGGCTTCATCACCAGTGCGCGCGCGATCGCCACGCGCTGCCGTTCGCCGCCGCTTAGTTTCGACGGGATATGCGAGCGGCGTTGCGTCAAGCCGAATCGCGCAAGCAGCGCATCGATATGCGCGGCATCCGGGCGTTGACGGTCGAGCAACAGCGGCAGGGCGATATTCTCCTCGGCTGTCAGCGTCGGAATCAGATTAAAGTCCTGAAACACGAGGCCGATACGGCGGCGGCGAAAACAGGTCGCGTCGTGATCATTCATTGTGCTGATCGACACCCCGCCCACGCGGATATCGCCGTCATCCGCCGCGACCAGTCCCGCCAGCAGATGTAGCAGCGTACTCTTCCCCGAGCCGCTGGGCCCCATCACAGCGTCAAACGCCCCGCGCGCCAGCGTCAGGTCCACCTCACTGAGCACCTGCACCCGATTGGCGCCGTCGCCAAAACTCTTGCTAAGCCCCTTGACCTGGAGCGCCGCTTCCTGTCCATCCGCCATCACACCCACCTGCCGTTTTCAATCCTGCGAGTCTCAGCTCGCACTTGTATACAGTGTAAACGATCCAGTAACGCGCCCGGTTCAGAGTGATCCTCACACAAAGGCACAAAGTCCACAAAGGTTTTTTTGGGGGGAGCGGTGCTCGGTTTTTTATCCACAGATGGGCACAGATGACGCAGATTTTTGGGGGAAGGCAGTGCTGACCGCGAGTCGCAAGTCGCGGGTCGCGAGTCAACCTCTCTTATTGCGACCACCCAGTGGTCGCAATGATGAGTGTAAAAGCACACTGCCCTGTTGTTTCACGCGAAGGCACGAAGATTGGAGGGCGAGTGTCCCCACGAGCCGCTTTCCGCGCTGTGCGCGGAGTTGGTATTTAGGAGTTAGGATTTAGGAGTTTTTTACTTGAGCGTTGAACGTTGAGCGTTGAGCGTTTTTAGACATGATTTCCCGCTGCGCGGGCGCATAATCGGATCGCGACATTGGAGGGCGAGTGTCCCCACGAGCCGCCTTCCGCCATGCGGAAGGATAAGGATAGTTTCAGGTTTCATTGCGACGCGCCGGGAGGGACAAGTGTCACTTGTCCGGGCGGCGGTCACGCCGCCACTTCTGGCGTGAGTAGAGAGTGAATCGTACATAAAACCCAAGGAGATGCTGCTGTGAAAAAACGTCGAACTCCGAACAGGCGAAACAGTCGCAGCTAGTGCCTCTCGATTCAAAAAACGGGTGCTTGACCATCGCCGTCCGAGCGGCTAACATGACCACGTAACTAGGGGCTTCTTGTCTTCGTGGGGCAGGTTTATAGCCCGTTGGACGCAAAGGGACTCGGAACGGCACTCGTAGAATACTACAGTGTGGCTTGATGATGATGAACGATATATCCATGTCAAGAAGCTTGATTTATGATCGTAGCCGACACGCAGCAGTGCGTACTACCGACTTCGTCTTTAACCAGTTGATCCCATACATTGGGAACAAGCGTAAGTTGCTTGACCTTATCATACGGGCACTGAAGCACACCACGAAGTCCGAGGCTCCGACTTTCCTGGACATCTTCGCGGGCAGTGGTGTCGTCTCACGCCTTGCCAAAACCTTGGGGTACCGTGTCATAGCAAACGACTGGGAGCCCTATGCAAAAGTGATAAACGGCTGCTATATCAGAAACAACACCGCCCCCGCTTTCAAGGCACTTGGGGGATACGAGAAGGCTCTGACCCGCCTCAATAGCTTGCCTCCCCGTGTTGACTGGATCACCGATCACCTCTGCCCGCGAGATGATGAAAACTACGACATCAAGGTTGATCGCATGTTCTATATGCGCAAGAACGGTATGCGGATTGATGCAATCCGCCACCAGATTCTTGAGTGGTACGCCTCCGGTGTCATCGACGATAGGGAGCAGGACTGCCTGCTCGCCCCCTTGCTCTATCAGGCATGTTATACGAGTAACACCAGCGGAGTGTTCAAGGGCTTCCACAATGGATGGGGGGGACAGACTAAGACGGCTCTTTACCGCATAGCAGGTGACCTGTACCTTACTCCGGCAATGTTCTTCGACAATGGCTACAACAACCAAGTGCTTTGCGACGACGCGCAACGTGTCGCCGAAAACATGCGTTCCAACGAACTTGATGTCGTGTATCTTGATCCGCCGTACAACCAACATCCCTACGGCAGCAACTACCATGTGTTAAATACCGTTGCTCTGTGGGACAAACCTGAACTGAGCAAGACGATCACCCCCGGCACAAAGTCAGCAATACGATTGGACTGGAGAACCGAACGGCGCAGCGCGTACAACCACGTTGACGAGGCGGCAAAAGCCTATGCAAAGCTTATGCAGACACTCAACGCACGCTTCATTCTGACTAGCTACAGCACGGATGGCTTCATTCCTCTGGAGAAGTTGTTGGAAGCCAACATCAATCGCGGGCACGTCCGCATCGAGATGAAGGGTTACAAGCGATATCGCGTAAGTTCGCAACGGTTCTCCAATAAGCCAATGAACGTCGAGTTTGTGGTGGTGCTGGACACACACAGGGCATCCGACGTCTCGGTTGATGCACTCCATCACTCGATCACAGCGAAGGAAAAATCTGTGCTGTGCGGGCACAGGGAATATGCGATCTACAAGCAGGAACAGCTTAACCTTTTTGAAGGGGTAAGGGAGGAATATGTCGCGCAAACATCAACTCAGAACTGATCGAGCGATCAAGTCGCCTGTCATCAACGTAACCTCCAAGCGACAGGAAAAGGAAATCGTTAGCGCTCTTACCCGCTTGATTCAACACCTTCAGAACAAATACGGGAAGCAAATAGACTTCGTCCACTCGTGGGAATGGAAACTCAAAGACATCACAAGGGAACTGAGAGAGTCCTATCCCGGCGTTGACTTTCACCACCACTTCGATTCTTCGTCAATGGCTCCCGATGGCGGAATTCTTTGTTTGAAGGGAAAGCCTGAGGACAAGTTTATTTACCCGATTGTTATATCGGAGGTTAAAAATCAGGGTACAAATGACCTACGGCTCAAAGAAGGTAAAAAGAAGCAGGCCAAGGGTAACGCCATTGAACGACTCGGTAAAAACGTCATCGGTTTTCGTACCGCCCTCATGCGAGAGAGTATTTTCCCGTTCGTATGCTTCGGCTATGGCTGCGACTTTGCCCCTGACTCATCGATACTTGATCGCGTTACGACAATCGCAATGTTTGGAAAGCTGAATAAGACATACCTTTACAACGAGGAGCAGGGCAAGTTTAATCGCGGCAGTTTCTATTTTCGCGAGAAGAAATGGTCTGTTGACGAAATGTTCGAGATCATGAAAGACATCGCCGAACGCTCTGTGCTCTACTATTTCTCAAAATACACGGAAGCGCACTTCTTAGAACCCGACTAATCCTCCAATAACGGGAGCCATTTTTTAATGACAAATCAAATATCGATCAGCCTGTTAGGAGAAATAGGACAATGCACATCCATTTTGATCAAACTTGCGAAGCACCGGAAAGGAGCAAGACCATGGCAGCCTATGGAACATTCAGAGTGACGGACAAGAAGTGTGCGACGTGCAACTACTACCAGGGTGCGCGGCGGTTCGGCATGCAGGCCAACAAGCCGTATTACGTCTATGCCGCCGCCGGCACCACGCCCTGCCTTGCCAATCCCAACCGCAAGGTGACGGCGAACAGCCGGTGCCTGTCATGGCAGAAATGGGTCAGCATCCCGTGATTGAACGTCGAACACAGAACATCGAACGCCCAACTCAGAACGTGAAACCATGAAACACATGAAACTTCATGAAAATCATGGCGATCTTGGCGTCTTGGCGGTTTAAAAAGCCGAGCCCTGCCTTTCCGTGTGTTCAGTGTATTCCGTGGTTAAACAAACCCGATCCATGCCCCCCAAAAAAACTCCGTGTCCTCTGTGCCTCTGTGAGAGCAGCGCAAATCTCAAATCCCAAATCTCAAATCCTTAGTGCCCTTGGTGCCTTTGTGTGAGAAAAACTACGAGGAAAAACGATGGACTCAGTTGTACCGACACCCGAAGAACTGAAGCGGCAAGAAAAACTTATGCGGCGCATTCGCGTCGCGGATGATGATGAAATCCACGAAAAGGAACCGCCGACACCACTCCAACAGAAGAAGATCGACAAGGCGTTGCGGGAGATCATCAATGAGACCATGGACGATGGAAGTCCAGTGAAGTATTGAACGTTCAACGTTCAACGTTCAACGCCTATCATGGCACTCACACCCGAACAGATCGAGTCGAAAATCAGGGATGTCTGCTATCAGACCGTGAGCCCGCCCTGCAGGGCACCGTCAAAAAGAACCGTAACCGCCGCACGTGGAAGGACGGCAGCGTCTACGTCTCGCCGGAGCACTACACTTTCGTGTGCCGGGGCGTGAACGGCAAGGAGCGCTGGAAGCGGGTCAACGCAAAGCATCTGCCCGCCGTCTTCGGCGAATACGGCTGGATGGGAAGCGGGGGCGGCCCGTCCCGTGGCCCGAGTCGTTTTCCTACATCGTCTCCGGCGGGACCATCGATGAGATGACGCCGCTAACCAGGAAGCACGGCGTGACGCGCGGCAACGGCACTGCGGAGCGCATGCTCTGCCTCGCCGACGGGGAGTCCGCGCCACCGCAAGACCGCTTAACCTTCAACAAAATAAAATCACGCCCAACGGCATGAAAAAGCGAAAAGCGCCCTTCCCTTGGGGCATCGGTCTTGCTAAACTTGGGCCTCGTAGGTACTTATTTGATGCGAACCTCGCCGTGAATCTCGACTTCATAGAGCAGCAAGGCTTCGACCTCGTCGAAGCCGTCGACGAAACCAGTCAGACCGTCGTGTGGAAGGCCGTGCAGCGGACCTTGGAACGGACGGTCATCCTGCGGATTCTCAAGCCCGAGGCAGCCTCTGATCCTGCCGCCGTTGCGCACTTCCTAAACATCGCCCGGATCGTTTCGCGTATCAAAAGCGAATCGCTCGCGGCGATTTTCGATATTGTCAGTAACAAAGGCTTGTACTACATCGTCATGGAACACGTCAACGGGCCGACGCTGGAAGAGGAGGTGAGTGCGGACGGCCCCCTGCCGTTGGAACGCATCCTGCGCATCGCGGCGTCGCTCATCGTAAGCCTCGATCAGTTGTGGGGGGCGTCGTATATCGTACACCGCAACCTGAAAAGCTCGACCATCCGGACCTCGCGGCGTGGCGTGTCCAAGATCACCGATTTCAGCCTGGCCATCCAAGCCTCACCCGGTGTCAACGCGACCGCCATGGACGAGGGCAACATTGTCGGCACGCCCTGTTTCCTCTCGCCCGAACAAGCTCAAGGCTCACACACACTCACCACGCAGTCGGATATGTATGCGTTGGGAATTGTGCTCTACCATCTATCCACCGGCACAGTGCCGTTCGAAAATGAGGATGTGGTCTCCATCCTCGCCGCGCACGTCAAGCGGCAGATCCCGCCGCCGCATCATCTGAACCCGGCCCTATCGCCTTCTTTCTCGTGGTTGCTTCACCGCTTGATGATGAAGCACCCGGGCAACCGCTATCCCGACTGGAAGAGTGTCCTGCAGGACATCCGCCTCTTGCTCGCCGGTAGCCAGCCGAGTTGCGCCCATCCCAACGATGGGTTTCTCAGCACAATTGAGACCTTTGAAGACAACGCCCCCTCCGCACCAACCGATCAAGAGGACGAGCCGCAGTTCCGGTTCAAGCCTGTCCGCCGCGCCAACCGCCGTCTGGCCACCTACCGCTCCCAAAACATTGAGGAAGAGCACGCCAGCGACATCCGGCGCGAAACACTGATCAAAGAGTCCCTCTGTTGGCTGGCGCTCCTGCTCTGGCTAGCCACCATCTTTTGGTTTCGTGCAGTCCGGCAGGCCCCCCCGCAATCCGAAGGTAACACCCGCTCGTCGCAACCCTTGGCACAGGCCCCCGCCGTTCCATCCCAGGCTGCGTCCAATCCGGCGGACAGTTCCGACGCCGCATCAACGGGCCAGCCGAGGGAGGTGGAGACGCCGGCCGCCGATCCGACCGAACAAGTCGCTTCGGCAACGCCGTCACCCGCGCCGATCCCGAAAGATCCCGCGCCTGCACCCGCCGACACACCGGCACCTGCGCCCGCGTCCCCTGAGCCCGCAAAGGCAACCGTCCTGCCTTCCGGCATTCCCGACGCACTCGCGGCCCGGCTGGCTGACGCCTTGGCCGCCGGCTCGCCTGCCGCCGCCCTGCGTGTGCTGCAAGCCGACCCCGCGCGCTTTCAGGAAAAAGCCCGGCTGGCCGAGTTTCTCGGCGGCGTACCGGAGGTCGATGATCTGGTCACTGAGTTTCTGCGTACGCGGATCGGCAGACCGCTGATCTTAGAGCACAATGGCAAGCAACGCACCGTTATCCCGCGCAGCGTCCGGGACGGCGTCATCGGCGTCGAAACCAACGGACGCGGCATCGACATCGCAATCAGTGACCTTACAGCCGACGAGAAACTGCGCTGGATAGAGCGCCCCAAAGACACGGCGCGGATCGCAGCCTACTGCTTGGTGCTCATGCACTCATCACGACGCGGAGAGGTCTCCGCTTATGCGACTGCCTGTCCGCCGTTTGTCGCGCCGCTGATCACCGAAGCGGCGAAGCGCGCAGCGGCTACTGCGCGGCCGTAGGTTCCTTCTTTTCCGGCAGCGACCAGCCCTCTATCACCGCTGTCGCCTTCAGGGCATCCAGATGCGCGTCTAACGTCTCCTGGTACGCCCGCTCGAACAGCACGGTCTTGAGGTCTGCCGCAATTTCATCGTGCGACACTTGACGCGGCTCCTCTTTGTGCAGCAACCTAAAGAGATGCAGCGTCTGTATGTCGAGATCAATCACATCACTGATTGCGCCCGGCTCCAGCGCGAACAGAGCCTCCTCCACCGCTTCAGGCAACTCGCCACGCCTCACCGTGCTAAAGTCAAAATATCCGAGGTCACGCTCTACCGTGTCTGAGTAAGCTCTCACCGCCTCAAACCACCCGATTTGGCCCTGTTCGATTTCAGACTTGATGCGCAACAACTCCAAAAACTCATTCGCTCTCGTGGCGGGGGTGACCAAACGGCAGATATGGCTGAGTTGTACGCCTTCGCCGAGCATCAAGGAACTGGCGTTCTCCGTGTAAAACGCGCGCACCTCCTCATCACTCGGCGGCTTCACACGCTTGCGCATTTCCCGCAGTAGCCTGCGCTGCTGCAGAGCGACGCGCGCTTCTTCCGCCCGTTGCTCTTCAGGAAAAGCCGAATAGTCTGCCGACTCCAGTTCCTTGCGCACCCGCTCGTCGTTCGGCACAGGCTGAGTCTTGATCGCCTCATTCCGCAGCAGCACCCCCTCGACCAGATTCTCCACCGCCCAATCACGAAGTTGCTCCTCACTCGGCTCGCCGCCGTGCTTCTGCACGTACTCGACATACGCCGGGCGCAGCGCATCAATCTCGGACAGAATCTTTTGCTCTGTGATCTCTACCCCGTCTACTTTTACAGCCATCTTACCATCCCCATTTCAACCGAACCGCTCCGCGCACACCACCGCGCGCCCAAACAAATGTGGCGAGTTTCTCACACCCTTTACTCCCGCGTCAAGCGCCGTTCGCCTCCGATTCGTCGATTCGCCGTAATCGGTTAGTGACAGGAAGTATGTGAGTTTAGTGCGTGGTTGGTGCTCATTTCGGCACTCACAAGTCAGGTGAAAAGATTTGGAGACAAGCTATAACCATCACAAGTCGAAAATTCTGAAGTTATCAACACGGTTTCACCTTGGTTTTCGGGGGTACGAAGTCAGTGTTGGTCTTGTACACGAGTACTGGGGTCGTAGTTTGACATTAGACATTCGAGAGTTGCGGAGCGTTTTCTCGATGTGGTAATGTATCGCCATGGCAAGACAACTGAGGCACCACTATGCGGGGGGATGGTATCACATCACCAGCCGGGGCATGGGGCGGATGGCGATCTTTATCGATGACCGCGACCGCGAGCACTTCGTGGAGTTGCTGTCCGAGATGGTCGAGCGTTACGGGGTCGTGCTACACGCCTACGTGCTGATGGATAATCACTACCATCTGCTGATCGAGACACCTACCGCTAATGCGAGCCGGGCACTGCAATGGCTGAACCTGAGCCACAGCATGTGGTTCAAAACTCGGCATGGCCACGCGGGGTCTGTTTTTCAGGCGCGTTTCAAGAGCATCCCCGTCGAGGATGCTGGCTCGTGGGCGCTGACGTGCAGCGTGTACATCCACCTGAACCCCGTGCGGATCAAAGCGCTGGGGCTCGGCAAAGAGGATCGTGCGATGGAGAAGGCGGCACTCCCGCCTGAAGGGCCACCCAAAGAGCTGGTGCGCGCGCGGCTGGCCAAACTGCGGGGCTATCGGTGGAGTTCTTACCGAGCGTACGCGGGTTATGCGCCGTCTCCGGAATGGCTGACCTGCGCGACGCTCTGGGAGCGTTGTTGTCCGGCGGCCGAAGACCCAAAAATGGAATACCGCCGGCATCTGGAGGACTATCTGCGACAGGGTGTCGGGGAGGACCTGTTCGCCAGAATCAGTGCTGCAGTCGCCATCGGCGGGGCGGCTTTCGTCGAAAACCTGCGCAAGAGAGTACCGAGGCGGGCGCGCGGCGAGACGAACGCGCGCGCATGGCGCAGGATGTTGCCGTTCGACGAGGTCGTGCGCGCGGTCGAGTCGGTCAAGGGCATGGGATGGGCTGACTTTGCTGAACGCAGGGGCGACTGGGGCCGTGACTTGGCTCTGTACATCGGGAGGATGCGGTGCGGACTGACGTTGAAGGAACTCGGAGCACAGGCTGGCGGGTTGAGCGTGCCCGCAGTTGCCAAGGCAGTCGAACGGATGGCGGCGCGGCTGAAAAACGACAAAGCCTTGCATCGGTCGGCGGCACACGTATTAAAGTTACTGGAAAAACGAAATGTCTAATGTCAAACTACGACCCCGCACTGCTTCTAGGAGGAGTTCATGATGCGCGGCAAAGACATATTCTTTCTGTGTGGCATTATCATTACGGTTGCGATGATCGTGCTGATTTTCCGAAACGGAACCAATGATCCGCTTGCACCGGGAATGCCTTCCTCTGAACGACGGGCGACAAACGTTGCCAAGGCACCCCAACAAGACGCTGTCCCAATTTCAGAAAAGGCCGTGTTTGTCCTCACACAGCAGACAGAGATTGCGCCTCCCAACACTGTAGAGCCGAGTGACGAATCGGTGAAATCTGAAACGATTTTAATCAAGGTGGCAGGCCGCGAATTTCCATTGCTGTTTGAAGATCCAGATATATCCGATACCCTAAAGAGTGTGATAGGCCGTGATATTACCCTGAATCTCGCTCATTTTAAGCATGTCACTCTAAGGGATGTCTCTGGCGAACGCTCGGATTCTGAACACAGATCATCACTGAAGGCGACCCATCTTTTGGATGAAGGGTGTCAGGAGCGTCTGTTCCCAGAAGTGTTCGAGAATAATTTCGGAGGTGTCATCGTGAGTAATTCGACACCCCATATTGTTGTTTGCAAAAAGTTGATTGAAGAGTACGAGCGAGCGCTAGATTACAAAACACGGCATCCTGTCATGTTTAAGCGCTTGGAAGAATTTCTTGCCCGACTGCGAAGCGCTCAGTTTCTCAAAACAATCGAGGACAATCCCGAAAAAGCACAAAATGCTTTCTTCTTGGAAAGAGGTCCTAACGAAGGTGTTGACTACTCGCAACAACTCTCCGGACTATTGAGAAATGCCACGATACGAGACCCCAGCATTCTTGATTTTTATCCATCAGATAACTACGGCATAAAGCAAGGAACGGTCTGTATGCCGTTACTGATATGGCCAGATGACATGAACAGTGAACCTGTCTTGAAAGGGATTCCCTTGTTTATCTACATCGATGGAGAATGGCGCATATACGTGCCGCGTTTGCTTTGAATAGTGAGTTGTGCGGTCGCGTGTCTCCAGAGAGTAGTGGGGTCGTAGTTTGACATTAGACATTCGAGAGTTGCGGAGCGTTTTTGAGAGAGTAGTGGGGTCGTAGTTTGACATTAGACATTCGAGAGTTGCGGAGCGTTTTTGTGGTATGGTAATGCATCGTCATGGCAAGGCAACTGAGGCACCACCGAAAGGATGGCGGCGTGTCTGGAAAAACGAAATGTCTAATGTCAAACTACGACCCCCACTGCTTGGTCGATCGCGGCACTCTTGGCCTTCTTGCTCTTCAGTTTTGAATAGGCGCGCCGCTTCGCGCCGACGTATTCCATCGTGGCTTTCCGTGACATCTCGTTTCTCATGCGAGCCGATTCTAGCACGGTGTCCAGTATTTGACGGATGCGCTTGATTTCCGGACACCGCGATTTTGGCTACGGTGTCCATGACTATGACATACCGCGCGCAATTCCCTTCTCTCGATGATCGTTTGACAAAACCGGCACCGGTGCGTTACCCTTCTTTCTCAATTTCACTGTATTCTGTATCTGTAAAGCAAAGGACATCGTATGAACATCATTATTTGCCCGACCGCCGAAGCGGCCAGCCTGCGGGCTGCTGATATGATTACTGAAGCCGTGCGCAAACGCCCTGAGACCGTGCTCGGCCTCGCCACCGGCAGCACGCCCACGCTCCTTTACAAGGCGCTGATCCAAGCCCACCGTGACGGACTCGACTTCAGCCGGGTGCGCACCTTCAACCTCGATGAGTACCACGGGCTCGCCCCCGACCATCCGCAATCCTACCGCCGGTTCATGGAAGAACAACTCTTCAACCACCTGAATCTGGATCTGGCCAACACGCATGTGCCCGATGGCTTGGCAAAGGATGTTGCGGCGCACTGCGCGGCGTATGAGGCGGAGATCAAAGCAGCCGGCGGCATCGACATCCAGGTGCTCGGCATCGGCTCCAACGGCCACATCGGCTTCAACGAGCCCGCCTCTTCGCTGGTCTCGCGCACTCGGCTTGTGGCGCTTACCCAGCAGACCATCAGCGACAACGCGCGCTTTTTCGATGCAGCCGACGAAGTGCCGCGCCACGCCATTTCGATGGGCATCGGCACGATCCTCGAAGCCAAGCGCTGCATCATGCTCTGCTTCGGCGAGCACAAAGCCAAGGCCGTGCGCGCCGCGATCGAAGGCGGCGTCTCGCAGTTCACGCCGGCCTCGGCGTTGCAGATGCACCCTGACACCACGGTCTTCCTGGACGAGGCCGCAGCGGCCGATCTCGAGTTGAAAGAGTACTATCGCTGGAGCGCTGCCAACCAGCCAGCTTGAGCTGGAGCCAATGTCCGCCACCCCGACTCTTGCGCCTTGGTTCCGGCTGCTGCGTCTGCCCAACCTGCTGACCGTGCCGGGCGACCCCGTCGCCGGCGCCTTGTTGGCCGCCGCAGCCGTGTCGCGTGCACCTAGTGCTCCGGCGCTGGCTGCCGCAGCGGGTGCCTCGCTTTGCCTGTACGCCTTCGGTCTGATCCTGAACGACCTGATGGATATCGAGACCGACCGCGCCGAACGGCCGGACAGGCCGCTGCCGTCGGGCGAAATCCCGGTGCCACAGGCGCGCATGGCGGCCGTTGTCGTAGCGCTCGCCGGGCTCAATCTGGCGCTGATTGCCGGACGTCCGGCACTGCACGCCGCAGCAGTGCTGGCCGCTCTGATCATCCTCTACAACGGCGGTG
>Ga0208824_1001336_pt1 | contig 22148 bp, 11 predicted proteins | sample AD_JPNTR3_MetaG_FD_184447 | JGI IMG/M metagenome (GOLD analysis project Ga0208824, IMG submission 184447) | Active sludge microbial communities of municipal wastewater-treating anaerobic digesters from Japan - AD_JPNTR3_MetaG (SPAdes) (version 2) | ecosystem: Engineered > Bioreactor > Anaerobic...
TATCCTGATCTAAGAAGTCCCCTAAAGCATTACCTGCCATTTCGGGTGCATCAGTAAAATCCCATCCACACCAATCATCTATATAACCATTATGATCATCATCAATTCCGTTATCGGGAATTTCCTTTGTATTGATAGCAAGGTTTTGCCACAGGTCGGGATGGTGAATTAACATTCCTGAATCCACAATACCGATTTTAACATAATTACTGCCAACCGTATAATTCCAGGCAGCGGGAATGCTGCTGATATAATGATACTGTTGACTGTATAATGGATCGTTGGGAGTTGAGTGCAATTTTCTCAAATAATTTGGCTGAACATATTGAATACCCGGAAAACTTAATTGTTCCAAGACCTCAGCAGGAGGCACCTCAGAAACATTTGCCAGATAATATGTGGGTTGTTGCATACCCTTAATGGGCTTTATCTGCGTAACTCCTTTCTGGCTAAGAAAATTGTCAAAAGCAGATAATCCGGTTTGGGTTCCCTTAATTTCAACGGGAATAGTGGTTTTAAAAATAAGCTGACCAGGAGTAATTTCGGCAAAAACAAAAATACCCAAGCTTAAGAACAGGAGAAGAAACCAGAATTTGCACAGTTTAAATATGGTCCAAAAGTCCTTCACTTTTTTCCTCTATCTAAAATCTGTAAGTTACACCAAAAGAGTGAACATCGTTCAATTCACTATTGAAAGCACCGTAGCCATAATCCACAGAGATATTTTTATATTTAACTCCAAAGCCGGCACTAAAATCCTGAGCATCATAGCCCAAAAGATAACCACCTCTTAGAGTAAGTAATTGAAAGAGTTCACATTCTAAATTAACATTACCTTTAAGGTCTTCATCTAAGGTCTGAATTACCGAACCGCCTAAGATTAAATGCTGTTCTGCAACACAAAATCCTTTGTTTATATCCAATTCAAAACAAACCGGCAATTTCACTCTTTCTTCATCCGTATGATTAGCAATTCCCAAATTTCTTCCTACCAAAGTTATTTTAGCATCTTTAACGGGAGGAAGCCAACACAAACCAAGGTCTGTATGCAAAGCTAAACTGCTGGCAGTGTTCAGTTTTTGGTATAAAATTCCTAAATTAGCTCCTGCATAAATAGAGGGCGTTACACGATGAGCATAATTTGCCGTAACATCAATATCCAAAGGATGATAATTACCGATTAAAAAACCCATATCGTCCCTGTTTTCAATTTCCCCATAATCCAAATTACGCATAGCTATCCCGAAATGGCTTTTTCGTTGAGCAAAAGAATAAGCAATCATATTTGCCTGGGTATCTGCCAGCCACATATTATGTGTAATGCCTAAAAGATGTTGATCATTCATACAAGAAGCTGCTGGTTGCAACAAAAAGGAACCCGGATTATCAATACTGAACACACCTCTTCCTGCTAAGGACAAAGATACAGGTCCGTAGGGAACATTCAAAAATTTATAGCCGTAAGTTCCGGCATTTTCATCAATGCCAGCAAAACACATTCCCCCAATCAGCATTATGCATAAGGTAATTATTGTATGTTTCATAATTTTACTCTCTCTTATATCATATTTTGAATGAAAATTCCTTTGTCATTCCTGAGCAAGCGGTAAACCAAACAAGTTCTGACAAAATATTCGCATTTATGTAGGGAAACTATATTATTTTTCAATAGCAAACTTGAGTCGCTTGCTGCTTGTTGAGGATTTAATAATAGCAATGTAAACCCCACTGCAAAGTTTATCTGCAGGAATATCAAAAATATCCAGGTTTTTAAGATATGCCTTAGCATAACCTTTTTGACGATAAACCAAGGTTCCACTAATATCAAAAATGCTTAGCTCCAATTCTGCATCGCGACTGGTCATAACATTAAGCTGTATTTTTTGTCGGTAAATGGATTTTAAGGGATTGGGGTAGATATATACCTGTCCCGGCACAAAAAGTTCATCGGTCTGATATTGATTAGGCAATTCCATTTTAGTATAAGAAGCACTGCGTCTTAAATTTCCGTATTCGCAAATCCAATTGCAAGCAGGAGTTATCTGGGGCTTATTTTCCAGTTTATTTCTAAACAGCAAGCCATTATCGGTAGCACAATAAATATACCAATTATTATCAGAAGCTTGGGAAACAAAAGGTAAGGTTCTGCTGCGTTCAGCAAAGGAAACGGGATAACCTATTTTGGGACGGTAATTATGCTCCCAAATATTAAGCCGGTTATACTTAAAATTCCCTATTATTTCTGCATTGTTATCATTGTCTATGTCCATAGCGTATATTCCTGCACTGATAAAATCCGTATGCGGTTCCGGATTTTGGTTTTCCAGATTCATCAATTTTCCGGAATAGTCAATAATGGCAAAATCGCTTTCGCCTCCGATCAAGATATCCAAAGAACCATTGCCATCAACATCCGCAAAAGTTAGAGGAGCAATAAAACTGCTATCCGAGGCAGCAACAAGATTGTGCACATAAGGAAAACCATCTACAATATTTGCGCCTTGCAAACAATAAACACTATTAGGACATTGAATAATCAAATTCTCCGTATCCGCTATTGGTGCCTTAAAAACCGCTACAATAGTAGAATCGGCAGGAATAGGCAATTTTATTTCCTTTTTATCGTAGTTGCTTAAATCAATCTCGCTCAGCCAATATTCACCTTCAGCATTTTGGTACACAACGGAAAGCTGATTATCATAATGGATCAGATTGGCAATAAATTTACCGCTATAATCTGCCAAAGAAGCTACCGTCATATCGGTTTTGTTATAAAGTTTAATGGCAAAGGCATTATTGTCGGCATTTATTTTTAGGGGCAGAGCCAGATTTTCTCCTATATCCACAGGATGACTTAACCAGCTATAAGCATTAGACCTGAAAGCATAATAATGTTCTGCACTATTTAATTTATATAAACAGCATACTTCATCTCTCTGCAGTGGCAGATAAATGCTTTCACCATCCCAAGTGTAATTGTAAGGTATATAAAAAGGCAATTGGATAGGATAGTTACTTAGCAATTCTTCATTTTTCCAGATATATATTTTGCCATTCGGCAGAGGAAAAAATAATTCATCTTTTCCATCACCATCAAAATCAATAGCACAAGCATTGATAGGATTGATTCCCTGATAAGAAGTAGTTAATCGCCAGCCAAAATTCACGGAAAAAGTCATTTGATTTCCGCTGTTAGAAATATCGGTTATTTCTAAAGGAATCCCTCCATAATAGCTTTCCGAAGTAGGCAAGGAAAGCATTCCGTTATGATACTGATTACCGAAATAATTATTATTACCGGCTCGAAAACTGTCATAAGGGCTTCCCCATTTATAAATATTATAAGCAGCAGTATCCAGATGCTGAATTCCATCTGCTTCTTCTAAGTCAACACCTTTATGTAGCGCATTGGAATTTACATAATTCCGATTAAAATTAGCCGTGAAGTTCGCATTAATTACATTTTCATCTATATGCCAGATAAGAATTCCCGACCCATCTACTGGAAAAGGACTGTTATCCGGAATCGGACCTCCCAATCCGGGAAGAAAAAAATCCCACTCACTTCCTAAATAGGTATTTTCCATAAAGTTGAAATAGGGTAATAGGGATTCGTCTTCAGGAGTTAAAGGATTATCTTCATAATAATCCTGCTCACCTGCAGGAAGAAGTTTGAAACTGTAACTGGGAAGGTTACTAAGAGGGTCTAAACTACCATCGGGATTTTGTTGTCGGTTTTCAATTAAAAAATATTCCGTAGTAGAAATTGGCACTTTGTAAAGACGGATTGCTTCCGGAGAATGATTGAGAAAATAGTCCACAGAGTTATTATCGCTATTCTGAAAGAGCACAAGGGGTGTTTCCCAACCTAAAAAATAACGGGACCAGGCACAAAGCTGAGCTGGAACATAACCACTTCCATTCCATAAACCAGTTCCCATTAAACCCCAGTTGCCAATTCCCTGGCTGATACCATTACTATCATCATTATCATATAAAGTAGGTAAACCTAATAAATGACCCAATTGATGAGCCAGCACTCCATACATACTAAAGAGATAATTAGCAGCATTTTCTTCACTTGAGGAAGGAAAGTAATCCTGAAACTCATCTTCAGGCACTATAATAATGTTAGTTAAATAAATTCCGTCATCAGTCGGATAACCGGCATACAAATCATTTTCTGGATCAAAATACTTTTGCAGTTTCTTCCGTGTTAAAAAAGTGCTCCAGATTTCGTTGGGGCGGATAGAATTAATATCGGATTCCTGTCCGGTTCCGGAATGAAAAATAATGATGCCTCCATATTGACTAAAATCAACTTCCTCATCTATTAAAGCCAAAATATCAGGTAAAATTTGAGGTAAATCTATATCTATATCATTATCTCCATCAGCTCCGTAAAAGGAAAGAGAATGAGGCATTGTCAACACTTGTGGATATATATAATAGTCCAGTTCATATTGTAAATGACTTGCTTCCAGAAAAAAATCCTTCAAATGAATCATCCAACGATTAAAAAAAACATCGTCGTGAACCAAATTATCAGGATATCCTGCTTGATCCCGAAAAGATACATCACTGAACTGCACCCTTAAAACCAGAATGTTATTAGGTAGATTTCTTTTGCCGGTTTTTAATGTTCCTTCCGCAAAAAATGATCCTTCCAAACGCGTGGCTTGCCAGGCAATAGGTGGATTTTTATACATTGGAACAGGAGGAACCAAAGCTGATAATGAACCAACAAAAACAATGGTTATCAGCAATGTTATCCGCTTCCAGATATGGCAAGGCATTTTAATCCTCCCCCAAAATAATATTATCGTTAAAATGAAAATTCCCTTGTCGTTCCTGCAAAAGCAGAAATCCAGACAAGTTCTGACAAAATAACTGCCATTTCCAATATAAAAATTATATAATATTGTGTAGCTAAAAAATCCGCTACCGAACTAATGCAAGTGGATAGCTTTATAGACCTTTTATGGTGCTTACATAAATAGTCAAGTAAAAAACGGCGAAAGTATATCGTCTTCTTTGGCAAGTGAATATTGCTTTCTCTTAAGATAACTGTATATCTTTAAAGATTTTTGCCAGCTAATATATCAGCTTCATTGCACTTGCAAATTTTGGCATATTCCTTCTGAGGAGTCCAGCCGCCATTCTTCTTTTTATTAGTAATAAGCTTAATCCTTTTTATTTCCGTATTGCATACAGGGCAGATTACTTTCCCTTCTGTGGAGTTATCATGCGCTACTTTAGCGGCAAAACTTTTTGCTTTTCCCATTTTTATCCTCTTTTAATTTGCTCTTTCTATATATTCACCCGTGCGGGTGTCAATTTTAATTTTATCTCCCGGTTCTACAAAGAAAGGAACCATTAAGCGTAAACCTGTTTCCGTATAGGCAACTTTACCACTTCCGGAAGCAGTGTTTCCTTTCAAATTGGGCTCGCATTCAGCTATTGTTTGAACCACAGTTGTTGGCAGTTCTATTCCCACAACTTTTCCATCAGCAGTTCCCGATACGATAACCTCCATATTTTCCGTAAGCAGATTTTCTTTATCTCCCAATAACGATGCCTCTATGTGCATCTGTTCATAGTTATCGCTATCCATCAGCACCAAAAAATCTCCATCTCTATATAAATATTCCTTTTTAGTGCGTTCAATACGAACTTCATTGAAGGTGTCACTTTCCCGAAAAGTATTTTCCAAAACCCTTCCCGTGCGTATATTTTTCAGCTTTGAACGCAGAAAAGCAGGTCCTTTACCTGGTTTTACATGGAGAAATTCTATCACCTCGTATAGGTCATCTTTGAATTCAATGACCATTCCGTTTCTAATATCAGCCATCGTAGCCATATTGGTTTCCTTTCCCTTATTCTTATGATGACAAGCTTTTGGAGAGGGGGATTTTGGCAAGGGAATTTTTTCTTTCACAAAGAGAAAAGAGAAAAAGAGAAAATTGAAGTTAGAATGAAAAAATAGGATGGTTAAGAGGGTTGAGAAAGTTTAGAAGGTTGAGAAGGTTGAGAAAGTTTAGAAGGTTTAGATGGTTGAGAAAGTTTAGAAGGTTGAGAAGGTTTAGAAAGTTTAGATGGTTTAGAAGGTTAAGAGGGTTGAGAAGGTTTAGAAGATTGAGATTTCATCAAAGCCCGGAGGGCGACACAATGATAGCGATGGGTGCGTAAGCCCCTCGAAAAATGTAAGCCCCGACTTCTTTTTTCTTTTCTTCTTCCCATTTTCCAAAAGCCCGCAGGGCGACACAATCATAGCGATGGTGGCATAAGCCCCTCGTAAAAAAGTAAGAAACAACCATCTATATTTTACCACTGTTCCCCGGAATAAATATCTTGAAAATCCCTTTCATCACATTCTTCCCAGAGCTAATAAATCTTGATAGTTATTTGCTTGATATATAGTAAATTCTGTAACGACTCCGTAACACTTCCGTAACACTTCCGTTGTCTCGTTACGGAGTTGTTACTTGGTTGTTACTTGGTTATAAGAAGATGAAGCAAGCTGAAAAAAATAATAAATTAAAGGCGAAGCAGTTAACAGGAGGGCGGTAAATGATAATTTTCTTCCCTTTTGGTTAATCGGGATTCGGTAACTCCATAATTAAATACTATTATTATAAAATTTTATTTTCTTATTGAAACGAAAATCCTGTATACCTGTCGTTCCTACGGAACTCTCTCTAAAAGAAGGAGATATGTTGTTTTTATTCACTCTTTGCGCCGGGTTAAAACCCTTTGTTAGTATCTGTCGTTCCTACGGAACTCTTTCTGATACAAGGAGATATGTTGTTTTTGTCTGCTCTTTGCGCCGGGTTGAAACCCGTCGTTAATACCTGTCGTTCCTACGGAACTCTTTCTAAAAGAAGGAGATATGTTGTTTTTATTTGCTCTGTTCTCCGGGTTGAAACCCGTCGTTAATACCTGTCGTTCCTACAGAACTCTTTCTGAAAAAAGGAGATATGTTGTTTTTATTCACTCTTTGCGCCGGGTTAAAACCCTTCTATAATATCTGTCGTTCCTACGGAACTCTTTCTGTTACAAGGAGATATGTTGTTTTTATTTGCTCTTTGCACCGGGTTGAAACCCGTCGTTAGTATCTGTCGTTCCTACGGAACTCTCTCTAAAAGAAGAAGATATGTTGTTTTTATCCTCTCTTTGCGCCGGGTTAAAACCCGTTGTTAGTATCTGTCGTTCCTACGGATCTCTTTCTAAAAGAAGGAGATATGTTGCTTATTTACACTCTTTGCGCCGGGTTGAAATCCGTCGTTATTATCTGTCGTTCCTGTGGAACTCTTTCGGATACAACGAGATATGTTGTTTTTATTTACTCTTTTCATCGGGTTAAAACCCGTCGTTAATAGCTATCGTTTTTAAGGAACTGATACTTGAAATCTTGTAAATCCCTTTTATCCTGTTCATCCCCTACCTATTATTCTCAAAGCTCTAAGCTCTCTGCCCCCTGCTAAAATCATCCTATTCATCCCATACTTATTATTCTCAAAGCTCTAAGCTCTCTGCCCTCTGCCAAAATCATCCTATTCATCCCATACCTATTCTCATTTTTAATCTGTGTTATCTGCGAAATCTGCGTGCTATTATCGTTAATTTTCTTGACAGCATAAGTCATTCATCAGACAAGGAAAAGTTATGAAAATAGCTCGGCATTTTTTCTGTGAACTGAAACGCAACCGTGAACCTGCACCACAATTGTGTGCGGTTTGCCCTCGTATTCTCAAATGCAAGAGTTTTTATGCCTGGCACAAATTACATCACCAAGAATATCTAAATTTCGTAATTGAAATCACTAAAAAATTCCCTGATAAATATACAATGGAGGTTCACTTTATGCCTGAAAAACAAACCTTCGTCCAAATTGTGGATATGGCTACCGGAAAAATTGAAAAGGTAGTCAGTTTGACGGAAATTGAGGCATTATCCGCAGAGGATAAACTTGCTTTATCCCGCAATAAGAACTTATTTATTGTAACGCACCGTTTGGAACCAATTGTAAAAATTGAACTTAAGAAAACGGTGATTAGTGCTCCCATTCAATTTATGGAAAGCGCTCCTAAAGAGGAAGAGCCAATTGAGGAGGTTACGCCTTTACCGATAAACCCGGAAAAGCCAAAACCAAAACGCACACCCAAGAACTGAATATTTCTGAGCTCTCATTTTTATTTGACAGAGGATTATCTGTTTAATCATAGTGAGATGCTGAATTCTGTTACAGAAGATACAAAGAATGGACTACTTATGTGTCTTTTTGTTTTCTGTGCTTGAAGTTGAAATTTGTCACCCTATATTTATTTAGAAGCTCCTGTAAACAGAAGAGGCGAAAATTTCCTTTTACAGAATTCTGCACTTAAAAAAAATGGCTCAAAATGAGGGAAATTGTGGAGAGAGATATATAAACCTCTCTGTATAGTAAGCAAAGGAGGAGATATGTTTATCCTTGACGAAATACATTTGGATGTGGCAAAAGCCATAGCCGAAAAAAATCGTAAGAAAAAAAGTTGTGATCACTGTTACGACAGAGGTTGGATCGGTGTTAGTGAACAAAATTTGCTTGTTCTCTGTCCAAAATGTGTTGATAGAGAAAAGGCAATTGAGGAATGGAAAGAATATGTTTCTGAACATAAGGAATTGAAGGAGCACTTCAGTGAGCTCTTTGAAGAAAAAAAAGTGGAAAGCGAACAGGAAAATCCTCTTAAACAAAAGGAATTTGAGCGGACTAAAAACCATCCTGCCAATCCGCATAATTTTGTTCCTGGTCAACGCAGAAGTGGTCATCAAAAGAAAATTGGATAAGGTGTATGTATAAAACAATAGACCTGAAAGAAAGTCCCAGGCATCTGGAAAACCGCATTCGCGAATATTGGAATAAACACGATATGGTGCAAAAAAGTATTGATATTCGTGAAGGTATGCCACGCTTCATTTTTTATGAAGGACCCCCTACAGCAAATGGCAAACCGGGTATTCATCATATAATGGCAAGGACCTTGAAAGATGTTATCTGCCGTTATAAAACAATGAACGGCTTTCAGGTTAAACGCAAAGCCGGTTGGGATACTCATGGTTTGCCTGTGGAAATTGAAGTGGAAAAAATGCTCGGTCTGAAAGATAAGCGCGGTATAGAGGAATATGGAATTGAAAAATTCTGTCAAAAATGCCGGGAATCCGTTTTCAGCTATGAAAAGCTTTGGCGTGAAATGACAGAACTGATGGGCTATTGGATCGATCTGGATCACCCTTATGTAACTTTGCATAATAGTTATATAGAATCCGTTTGGTGGATTTTGCATAATTTTTTTTCCCGAAACCTCATTTATAAAGCATATAAAATTGTCCCTTATTGCCCCAGCTGTGGAACCCCTCTTTCTTCACATGAAGTAGCTCAGGGTTATAAAGATATAGAAGACCCCTCCATTTATGTTAAGTTTAAAGCAACGGATGAAGAAAACACCTTCTACCTGGCTTGGACAACTACTCCCTGGACTCTAATTTCCAATGTTGCCTTAGCTGTCCATCCTGAAGAAACCTACCTTAAAGTTGAATATCAGGGTCAAAATCTAATTTTAGCTAAAGCGCGCTTACAAGTGCTGGATGAAGAAACAAAGATTATTTCCGAAATGCAAGGCAGGGAACTGGAAGGTCGTTGCTATCAGCCCCTTTTTAATTTTGTAAGTGTTGATAAACCCGCTTGGTATATTTGTTTGGGTGACTATGTAACAATGAGTGAAGGAACCGGAATTGTGCATACAGCTCCTGCGTTTGGTCAGGATGATTATTCTTTAGCATTAAAATACGATTTGCCTTTTGTTCAACCGGTAGATAGCGAAGGTAAATTCACTGAAGCAGTAATTCCTTGGGCACATCAGTTTGTTAAAGATGCCGATAAAGATATTATTCGTCACTTGAAAGAAAGAGGCAACTTATTAAAAAGAGAACAGATAAAACATAGCTACCCCTTTTGCTGGAGATGTAAAAGTCCCCTTATTTATTATGCGCGTGAGAGTTGGTATATTAAAACCACGGCTTATAAAGAACAGCTAATAGAAAATAACCGCAAAATTATCTGGTATCCACCTTTTGTAGGAGAAAAACGCTTTGGTGACTGGCTGGAAAACAATGTGGATTGGGCTTTATCCCGTGACCGTTTTTGGGGCACACCCCTCAATATCTGGATTTGTGAAAAATGTGGAAAACTGCGTTCTCTTGGTTCTATTGAAGAATTGCGCAAAGAAGGCAAAATGACCTCCGGAAAAGATGTTCCGGAAGACCTTGATTTACACCGTCCCTATATTGATGAAGTTGTTCTTACCTGTTCCTGCGGAAATAAAATGTATCGCACTCCGGAAGTTATTGATTGCTGGTTTGATAGCGGTTCTATGCCTTTTGCTCAATGGCATTATCCTTTTGAAAATTATGAGAATTTTGAACCGGAACTTTTCCCCGCTGACATCATTTCGGAAGGAATAGACCAAACTCGCGGTTGGTTTTATTCAATGCTTGCCATTTCTACTTTGCTGAAAGGTGTTTCCAGTTATAAAAGTTGTTTGGTAAATGAACTGATTCTGGATAAAAATGGCAGAAAAATGAGTAAATCACACGGAAATGCAGTTGACCCTATTGAACTGATGCAAAATTATGGAGCGGATGCAATTCGCTGGTATCTTTTAGAGGTCTCCCCCCCTTGGGTTCCAACGCGTTTTGATGTAGATGGCGTTAAAGAAATTTTAGGCAAGTTCATTGGTACTTTAAAAAATGTTTATTCTTTCTTTGCCACTTATGCCAATATTGATGGTTTTGTGGCAATTAACTATCCTTATAATTGGGAGCGGGAAGTTGAAATAGACCGTTGGATTGTTTCCCGTTTGCATTCACTTATTATTACTGTTCGCCACTATTTTGAAAGTTATGATTTTACCAAAGCGGTTAGAGCTATTCAAAGTTTTGTTATTGACGAACTTTCCAACTGGTATGTGCGAAGAAGTAGACGCCGTTTTTGGGCTTCGGCATTTGACCAGGACAAAATAGATGCCTATAGAACCCTCTATCAAGTTCTTGTAGAAACCGCTAAACTTATTGCTCCTTTTGCTCCCTATCTGGCAGAAGAGCTCTTCTTAAATCTGGAAGCAGGCGAAAGTGTCCATCTGGAATTGTATCCTGAAGCAAATAAGACCTATATAGATACCAAACTGGAAAAGAAAATGCAGACCGTTATAGATATTGTTTCTTTAGGCAGAGCTGCCAGAAATGAATGCCAGATAAAAGTGCGTCAACCCTTAAACGAAATGTTTGTTCCCACCAAAGTGAAAGATGATTTGGCAGATATGATAGACCTCGTAAAAGAAGAAGTTAATATTCGTAATATCACTTTTGTAAGCGAACAGGATGGCTTTGTGCACTACGAATTGAAGCCCGATTTCAAACTGCTGGGTCCTAAATACGGTAAAAAAGTACAAATTATTAACGCTCTTTTGCTTCAAACCCCGGCAGAAAATGTCTTGCAGGCATTTAATACGACCGGTTCTTATACCTTAGAAATTGAAGGTGAAACTATCCATCTCTCACCGGAAGAAATTAGTGTAACCATTATTCCCCGTGAAGGTTATGTATTTGCTAATGCGAAAGACCTCTTTGTAGCTTTAGATACTACCTTAACGGAAGAACTCTTAAACGAGGGCTATGCGCGTGAATTGATCAATAAAATCCAATTTACCCGCAAAGAAATGAATTTGGACATTATGGATAATATTATTGTAAAGCTGGTAGTCCCGGAAGCAATCGCCAAAGCAATTCAGGTGCACAAGAATTATATCTTAACAGAAACTCTTGGAAAAGAACTGGTTTTTCTGGAAAAGCCAATGGCAAATATGCAATGTCTGGATATCAATGGCAACAAAATTCACTTGGGTATTGAAAAAGCTGTCTAATAAGGGTTAGGAGGCAATCATTAATAAATATTGTATCAATTGTGGAAAGCTTATACCTGAAAAAGCAAAATTCTGTCCTGTCTGCGGAGAAAATCAAATCCAGGAACCGGAAAAGCCAAAGCAAACAGAAACCAAAAAAGAAAAAGCACAAAAATCTGCAGAAGCAATTTCCCACAGAAATTCTCATTTACTTAAGAATCCTGGTAGCACCTTCAGGGATTATACCATAATTAGAATGCTGAATAAAGATGCTGAAGGAATAAAATACATTGTGGAAAAGGAAGGTAGGGAATTTCTGCTGAAAATATTCTATAAAACAAGTTTAAGCAACATAGAAAATATTTTTTCTCTCCAGCAACGCCTCCAAGAACTAAATAAACTGGAAAATAAACAAATTCCTAAAGTTACTGAAATTGATCCGCATTATGATCCTCCTTATATGGTAGTAGAATTTATTCATGGTATTTCTCTTGCAAACCTTAAAACCCATAATCCGAAAAAATTGACTGAGGACTTTATCCGCTTAGTAGCGATCCAAATTGTAAATACAGCGATTAGTTTACATCAACATCAACTTACGCTCAGTCAACTGGCTTTAACCAATATAATGATAAATGATAACGATGAGGTGATAATTCTTTCTTCCGCTATCACCTGGGAGGAAAGAGATGAACGTGAAGAAATGTTCTCTATTGCTCTTGTTTTAGCTCAAGCATTATCCCAACACAATTTCTATAAAACATTATACAGCCAGGAACGTTTAACTACTCAAAAATTTGAATATATCTACGGAGTAAGCGTCCCCCTCAACAAAATCCTTGCTGAATGTTTGCATCGCAATATTTTACAGCGTTATCGCAGTTTGGATGATTTACTGAATGCCTTAATCAACCTGCCTCCCGTTTCTGAATGCGAAATTTGGACTGAACCGGAAAAAGCAATACCAGACAATATAGAAGACCGTAGCAAAAAAGATATTCCCAAAACCAGAATTGAACTCCCCTTTTGGATACTGATTGCACTCATCATCGTAACTGTTGTAATGTTGCTTACCACCAATATTTTCAGTGTTCTCTTCGGTGGCAAAGGAGAAAAATTAACTTATTCCTCATGGCTTATGCCTAATAGCGAATCAGATACTGTAAATAGTTCTGTTCCTATAGCTGAATTGCCCCGCGAAAAACCAACCCAAACAACTTATGGTGAATTGAAAACCGGCACTCCAACCCCCAGAGAGGACTTTCGTAAGCAGCCCTCTGTTCCCAAAATAACTACTGTTATTCCACCACCTACAGCTCCCAAACCTCGTCCTCCTCAAAATATGGTTTTTATTGAAGCAAGTACTTTAGGTTTTGGACGCTTAAGAGAAAATCCCAATCCCAATGTCTCCTTATCTTCCTTTTATATCAATAAATTTGAAGTTACACAAGAAGAATGGAATATTTATATGAAACCGGCAAACTGTTCCACCTTCGGAGAAAACTTACCTGTAGATAACATCAGCTGGTTTGATATTGCCATTTATTGCAATGGCAGAAGTGAAGCGGAGGGTTTGACCCCAGCATATAAAATTAGAGGAGTGGGTGCTTCGCGAGTTGTTACCTGCGATTTTAAAGCTAATGGCTACCGTCTGCCTACTGAAGCTGAATGGGAAATGGCAGCTAAAGCAGGTAAACTATATAATTATAGCGGATCGGATGACCCCGATGAGGTGTCTTGGAACAGAGATAACAGCGGCGGTAAAATTCATACACCGGGAACCAAAAAACCCAACGATTTCGGCATTTACGATATGACAGGAAATGTTGCAGAATGGGTTTGGGATTGGTACGATGTAAATTATATCCGTTCCCTGCCTACTTTTATCAATCCTACAGGTCCCGAAACCGGAACCTTAAAAGTTATCCGGGGTGGAAGTGTAATGAATGGAGAAGGTAGAAATCTAAACATTATGTGGAGAGAAAAAGGAGACCCGAACCGGGGGTATCAATATGTGGGCTTTCGCTTAGTGCGCAGCAACTAATATTTCTTTTGCAAAGAGAAGAAAAAAGAAGAGAAAAAGCCGAAAGGTCAAGAGATAAAGAGGGTTGAGAAGGTTGAGAAGGTTTAGATTTCCGGTATGTTGACATCCTCGTCGTTCATTGTAAGTCAAGAGTCCTCATCGCTTATATAACTTTAACCCTTACCTCAAATCTGTTTAGCAATGAGGACTAACGACAGCAAAAAATAGAACGAAGATAACTGGATTAGCTGGATCTGCTGATTTTTTTTAATTTGCAATTATATGTATGATATCTGTGTTAATCTGTACTCATCCATAAAATCCTTGTCCTAATAAATCTGCGTAATCTGCGTAATCTGCGTGAAACTTACGGCAAAATGAAAAAGGAAAATATGAAATAACCTAATAGAAAAATCAATTTTGTTAGTTTCGGTGGCTTCGGTGGCTAAACAATAAATCTGCGTAATCTGCGTGAAACTTACGACAGTGCCGACTCCTGACTTAATTCATTCTCAAACCTCCATTCTTAATTTTTTTCATTTTTTACTTGACAGGATTTTCAATCTGATTATTTTAATTATAGTATAAAAAATATTTCTTACTATTAGTGGTTATGGTCTTGCTGAGATGGTTGTTATTTCAGCAAGGTAAGTAAAGTGAACTTTGGTCTCTAACAAGCGAGGAAGGGGTTTAATGAGCCAAGAAGATTTTACAATGTCTGCTTTTTCGGGGGTGAAAGTTAGACCGAGTTTGAAAAGTATAAATTGTTTGGCAAGATGGGTATGTTTAGCTATTGCAATCTTTTTTCTCTTCTGGTTTACTTTTTCTCTCCATTTTGTTAAAAACCCCTGTCCGGTTATAATCTTCTCTATATTATTTTCATCCCTATTTCCCTATCCCTTTATCCCTTCCCTTTTCTTAATTCTTTTCTCGGTGTCTTCGGTGTCTTCATTGTTAATTTTAATTCTTTTTTCGGTGGCTTCGGTGTCTTCATTGTTAATTTTAATTCTTTTTTCGGTGGCTTCGGTGTTCTCAGTGGCTAAAATATCAACCATGTACATAAACGAAATGCAACCTTCTGTTTTCCTGCCGGTGTATTTTAGTTATAATCATCGCACATTATACAGAACCACATCAGCAGAAACAGCACACTCATTTCACTTCCTCTATCACCTTTCAAAATCAATTAAGGCATTACTTTGCCAACCATTATGCAAGACCTAAAACTTCAAGCTGTAAAGCAATGGTAATGCCTATCGTGAAATGATAAACTAATTCTTCAAAAAACATCTAAAACAAGGAGTTTTTGTTATGAAGAAAATATTACTCATCCCCTTGCTCCTGCTAATTGTGGCTTTTGCCTTTGGTGCCGAATATACTATCGGAACCGGAACAGGCACACAAAATTATGTCCCTTTTTATGGATTTTATGACTATAGCTGGAGTAAGACAATTTATACTAAAACGGAGATAAATGCTGCCGGTTTAACTACTGCTGGTAACATTGATGCGATTGCTTTCTATGTTGGTAACACCCCTGTTAATTATGAAATGTTAGACCAACGGGTATATATCCGGCATACAACCTTAGCTACTTATGGAACTGCAACCGATGAAACCGGTACTGGCTATCCTAATAATACATTATTTACCTATGTCTTTCAGGGTAATTTAACATTTAATGGAGGTGGCTGGTTTACCATTGTCTTTTCCACTCCTTTTTACTGGAATAATACTGATAACCTTGAAATATTATGGGAAAATCGGGATGGAGAATATGTTAGCGGCTATCCTAATTTTTGCTATACTACTGCTACTAATACCTGTGTGTATAAATATCAGGACGATTCTTTTCCTGCCGTTGCTGGAACCAGATATAGCAACCGCCCCAATATTAAATTTGGTAAAATTGATTCCGTACCTAATCCTGCAGTATTAGTTTGGCCCCTTAATAATGGTTGGGCTTTTACTAATGATATTCTCAGCTGGCAAGATGGTGGTAATTATCCTACCGGATATGATGTCTATTTAGATACAGTAGATGGAACCACTTTAGTTAGTGATAACCAAACGGGAACTACTTACACTCCTACTTTGGAACCTGAAACCACATATTACTGGAAAGTTGTACCTTACAATAGTTTTGGACCTGCTACAGGAGTCGTAACCTGGAGTTTCCAAACGCCAACTGCCACTCAGCTGGCAGAAAGTTTTGAAAATACCACTTTCCCGCCTGCGGGTTGGGCAAATCCAGGAACTTGGAGTCGTTCTACAACCTATAAGAAACATGGAACTGCCTCCGCTTACAAATCTGGTTCAACTTCCACACAGTATATTCTGTCCACCCCTAAAGTAACGATAACTGAAACAAGTACCTTAAACATCTGGTCATATTGCAGTGGAACAACAGGAACTTTGCAAATTGTCTATTCTCCGGATAGAACTACCTGGACTCAAATTGGTAGTAATATAACCTATGCGGTAGCAAGTACTTGGTATAATTCTGTTATTGATTTAAGCTCACTCGCAGGTAATAATTACTATCTTGCTTTACGAACCGGTTTACAGTCAGTAAGTTTTTATGTTGATCTGGCCTTTGGTCCGGAATTTACTCATGAAGCACCAGGTCCCGCAACTCTTATTTCTCCTTCAAATAACAGTTGGGTCCTTCCTGGAAATGTAACCCTTTCCTGGAATTCCCCTTTAACTGGTGGAATTCCTGAAACTTATGATGTATATTTCGGAGCTACATCCGATCCTCCTCTGGTAAGTAGTAATCAAGCAACAACCACTTATGATGTAACTGTTAATGAAGCAACCACTTATTACTGGAAAATTGTTCCTGGTAATATATATGGAGATGCTACCGACTGTCCTATTTGGAGTTTTAAAACCCCAACTGCTACTCAACTGGCAGAGAGCTTTGAAAATACATCTTTCCCGCCTGCGGGTTGGGCAAATCCAGGAACCTGGAGTCGATCAACATCCTATAAGAAACATGGAACTGCTTCCGCTTACAAATATGGTTCAACTTCCACACAGTATATTCTGTCCACCCCTAAAGTAACGATAACTGAAACAAGTACTTTAGACCTCTGGACTTTATGTTCTTCTACATCCGGAACTCTGCAAATTGTCTATTCTCCGGATAGAACTACTTGGACTCAGATTGGCAGCAATATTACTCATACAGCAACCTATACCTGGTATAATACGATTGTGGACTTAAGTTCTCTTGCAGGCAATAACTATTACATGGGAATCAGAACCGGTTTACAATCAGCAAGTTACTATGTTGATCTGGTCTTTGGTCCTGAATTTACTCCCGAAACACCCGGAGCACCTTCTCTAAGTGTTCCTGCAGACCTGGCAACCGATGTAAATGAATTTACTACCTTTACTTGGACTGCTCCTACAACAGGTGGTGTGCCTGCCGGTTACAAACTCTATTGTGATACCAATAATCCACCTGTTACAATGTTAGCTGATGTTACATCGCTTACTACTACTCTTACAACTCCGCTGGATTACAGCACAACCTATTATTGGACAGTTTCAGCTTATAACGGTGCCGGCGAGAGTCCTACAGCTACAGTAAGAAGCTTTACAACCAGAGACGATCCTACTATTTATACTTTACCCTGGCTGGAAGATTTCGGAACAACAGGAACAACTTTCCCACCTACGAATTGGTTTCGGGGAACCGGTTTATTGGCAGATCCGACTACAATTACTTCCAGTACATCATATTGGATTCAAGATAACTGGTTAAATGATACAACGGTAAGCCCTGTAAACTTTGCAGCAAAAATGAATATTTATGGCACAAACAGGTCTGGCTGGTTGATTACGCCTCCTGTTCAAATTCCCGATACAGGTTATCAGCTGGACTTGGATATCGGATTAACTGACTATGGATATTATGCTCCTGCTGATGCTCCGACTGATGATAGATTCATTATACTAATCGGCGATGGAAGTAGCTGGTCTACGGCTAATATTGTTAGAGAATGGAATAATACCGGTTCACCCTATGTTTATGATAATATACCTTATACCGGTGAGCATATAACAATTTCTTTGGATGATTATACCGGTATTAAATATATTGCCTTTTATGGAGAATCTATTGCCAGTGGCGGAGATAATGATTTCTTCGTAGATAATGTAATGATTCGTCAAACTCCTGCAGGTGCACCTGATCATGTTACTTTAGTAAGTCCTGCAAATGGAGCTACCTATATAGACCCCGAAAATGCAGAAATCAATTGGACTCCTGCTATAACTGGTGGAAATCCTGCTTACTATGAAGTTTTAGTAGGAGAGAATCCCTTTAATCCGGAAGAAGGTTATTTTGGTGAATATTCGTTTGAGACAGAAAATACCAGCTTAAATCTTTCCGAACAGGATATTATATTGCCATTTAGCAGTACCTGGTATTGGGCTGTTTTACCTTACAATGCAGATGGATTGTGTCCGGATCCTTTAGCGCATGAATTTATGGTTTGGAGTTTTACTATTGCGCCTGATCCTACTATAACATCTCTTCCCTACATAGAATACTTTGATGAAGTAACCGAACCTGCTTTACCTTGGGGATGGAATGCCTATATTAATTCAACTTCCACTTCTGCTTATGTTCGCACTTACAGTAGTACTACTTATGCCCAAAGCCCGCCTAATAGTGTTCAACTATCCAATAGCTCAGATACTAATGCTGATTTGAGGTTGATCTCTCCTCCGATTGATCTCTCTGCCAGGTCTATAAATAGAATAAAACTAAAATTCTATGCCCGTAGCAGCACTGCAGGTTACCCGATCCTGATCGGAACAGTTAGTGCAAAAGATTCTACTGGTATCTTTACCCAGATTACCTCTATTAATCTTACTGCTACTAAAACGGAATATGTAATCTCACTTCAGGATTATGTGGGAACCGATCAGTATATTTGTTTCAAACATGGCTTGGGAGGAAGTTACCGTTCTCTTTATATTGACGATGTTAAATTTATTGAACTAATACCAGCGGACTTGGCTGCTACTTCAATTAGCGGACCTACCTTTATTCAAGCGGGTAATAGTTATGATTATAGTATTAGTGTGTTCAATGAAGGAACTGCCGAACAAAACTCTTATACGGTGAATTTGAAAACCGGAACCGAAACTTTGGCTACCTTAAATGTCAATGCACCTCTTGCCAGTGGAGCTACTGCTCAGCATACTCTTTCCTGGATTCCGGCTGATGGAGGTGTTTATCCTCTTTACGGAGAAGTGGTTTTAACCGGGGACGGTAATCCTTCTAATAATTCTTCCAATATTATTTCTGCCTATGTAGTTGATCCTACAATGACCATTATTCCTGTGGGTGACGATGCCAGCACGACAACCGGTAATTATCTGCCTTTGAATATGTATTATAAGAATAGTGTAACCGAAGAGCTCTATTTCACGGATGAAATGCATCTGCAAACCGGTATTATTACTGCTATTGTCTATAAGAATAATTTTGTGGAAACACTACTTGATAAGTCGGTAAAAATCTGGATGGCGCATACTGATTCTACCTCCCTTGTGAATGGTTGGTTACCGAGTGCGAATTATACTCTTGTATTTGATGGAACGGTTACCTTCCCGAATGGAATTAACGAAGTTGTTATTCCTTTGGATACACCTTTCAATTTCACGGGTGGAGTTCTTGCTACACGAGTGAATCGTCCGATGGATACTTCTTATTATAGCTCAAGCGATAAATTCTACTATACAACTACTGCTGAACATACTAATCGCTCTCGATATTTACAAAGCGATTCTGAAACTTATAACCCTCTGGCACCTTCTGCAGCTGGAACTGCTGTCGGTTATGTCCCCAACACCATCTTTATTGTCCAGAATGCGGTTATGATGCAACAAGCAGTGCTGGAAGGTTATGTGCGCGATTCTGTTACTAACCAACCAATTGAGGGTGCTACCATAACTTTAACTGAGCGCGTAACAATTACCACCGATGTGAATGGTTTCTACCATTACGGTTTCTGGAATAATACAACCGTGGATTTAACCGCTCAAAAACATAGTTATTATAGCCAGACCGTAACCAATATCGTTCTCACAATGGGAACCACTGTAACTCAGAACTTCAATTTAGTACCTTTGCCCCGGGTAACAGTTAGCGGAATTGTTACTGCCAATGATTATCCTACCGGTTTGGTTGGTGCTACTGTTAAAATTTCCGGAACCGAGAACTACGAAACAACTACCGGAACAGGTGGTGCATTTAGTATCGGCAATGTTTTGGGCAGTGCGGATACATTAAGCTATGCTTTAACTGTTGAGAAAGAAGGTTATCAAACCTATATTAGTGCCCTAAATGTTGCTACAACCAATGTGAATGTAGGAACTATTAATCTGACGGAATACCTCTGGACACCGTATAACCTTGTTGCTACTCATTCCGGAAACAATGTTTCTCTTACTTGGGAACCTGCTGGAGTACCTAATTACTATTTTTGCGACTTTGAATCAGATAATGGTGGCTGGGTTAGCAGTGGATATGGAGATTGGCAATGGGGTCATTATAATTTAGCTAATTATATGGATATAGATACTTATACAGATACTCCTCCTCAATCTGCACATTCCGGAACAAAAATGTGGGGAACAGTTCTCAATGGTGGTTATAGTAATAGTGGTGCTTGGTCATATTTAAGGCAAACCTTTGATTTGAGTACATTTACTAATCCTGTATTAAGTATTTGGCATTATATGAACGGCTACAATACTTGGGATTATGGATTAATCAAAGTTAACGGAAATACGGTTTGGGGAAATAGTTCTTCCGCTGTCTTTATGCCTTGGCAGCAACTAACTATTGATCTATCGGCATATTCAACATTAACCAATGCCGAAATTAGCTTTGAATGGTATGCTACAACAACTGTGTCTTACGCTGGCTGGTATATTGATGACATTTATATTGGACCAGCAAGCAGAAATATAGTTGCAACTCAGTTTGCTTCCCGCAGTTCACAGGATCGCTGGTTCCTGAATTACAGTGTGTATCGTTTCCTGACTGCTGATGAAGGAACTCCGGCAAACTGGAATCTATTACAAACTGGTGTATCTGATACTACCTATATGGATACGACTTTTGGTACTCAACCTGGTGGAAAATATAAGTGGGCTGTAATAGCTAATTATAGTGGAGGATTACAGTCAAATGCCATTATATCCAATATGTTAGGAAAGGTTTCTGCTCCTCAAAATGTTGTCGCTAACAGAGTGGCAAACACGGTTCAACTTTCCTGGACCGCTGATCCAGGAGCTGATTATTACATAATCTATGCAGCAGATGATCCTTATGGAACCTTTACCGTGTTTGGTTACAGCAATACTAATTCCTATAATATTGTTAATCCACCAGCGAAAAAGTTCTTCAAAATTGCCTCTGCGGACGGAACTATGCCTGTTGCTAAGGAAATAGAACCACCTACTAAAAGAAAATAACCTTTATATACGGTAAAAACTGAAATATTGGTTTCAGAAAAAATAAGCGTCTCGCTGTTATAGCGGGACGCTTTTTTTCAGGAGCGTTGTACAGTTTTGACTCACAATTTTGCCACTACCATCACGGAAAACACAACCCACAATTTATAAACACTGTCAACTGAACTACAAATGGTCTCCAAACTTCAAAATTGTGAGTTAAAACAAGAACACCGTACACTGTCAACCGAGCTACAACGAACTTACGAATACCACGGTTATGGAAAAATATATATTCAACTACTCCAGCAATGTGGGGTAGGAATTGTTCGGAAATAGTGACTTCGGGGGGTACTTTTGTTTTAACTCTAAACCGAGCTTCAGCTTTGAAAGTAGAAGGCAACGAATAAAATTTCCTGTTACCTCTGCAGATAGTTGCAACCACAAAAGGGTCGGTTTAGAGTCAAAACCTCACCCCCGATGCTTGTTTTGACTCACAATTTTGCCACTACCATCACGGAAACCACAACCCTCAAACTGTAAACATTGTCAACCGAACTACATTTGGTCTCTTCATTTCAAAATTGTGAGTTAAAACAAGAACAAAACTCCCCGAAATTTTATTTTTTGCTTGACATAAATTCAGGAATTATTAAAATAGATATATAGGATAATGAAATCACATTGAAATTGAAGTAATATTCTTA
>Ga0208824_1001342_pt1 | contig 22073 bp, 18 predicted proteins | sample AD_JPNTR3_MetaG_FD_184447 | JGI IMG/M metagenome (GOLD analysis project Ga0208824, IMG submission 184447) | Active sludge microbial communities of municipal wastewater-treating anaerobic digesters from Japan - AD_JPNTR3_MetaG (SPAdes) (version 2) | ecosystem: Engineered > Bioreactor > Anaerobic...
ATCAAGCTTTCGATCACCGTTTCTCCTTTGCCGTTTTCCACAAAAAACTGTTCGCGTTTGATGTCGTTTAGTCCGTCAAAAGCTCCGGCTATTGCCAGACTTTCAATAGCACGTTTGTTGCAAGCCGTAAGATTGACGCGTTCCACAAAATCGAAAATGTTTTTAAATTTTCCGTGTGCATGTCGTTCGTTGACTATGGCCATGACGGCATTTTCGCCCACACCTTTGATACCGCCCAAACCAAAACGAATATCGTTTTTCTCGTTGACCGAAAAAGTAAAATCACTCTCATTGACATCGGGACCCAGCACATTGATGCCCATATTTCGGCATTCGTCCATAAATTTGCTCACTTCGTCGATGTCATCCTTATTTCTTGAGAGGTTAGCTGCCATGAATTCGGACGGAAAATGAGCTTTCAGGTAAGCGGTACGATAAGCGAGATAAGAGTAGCAGGTGGCATGCGACTTATTGAAAGCATAATTGGAAAATTCCACCCAGTCGCTCCAAATTTGTTCCAATTTTTCGAGTGGCCCATAGCCATTTTTTTGGCAACCTGCAATAAATTTTTCCTTCAAAGCCTGCATTTTGCCGGTGAGTTTTTTCCCCATTGCTTTTCGGAGTTCATCAGCTTCAGCACGTGTAAAGCCAGCCAAATCGACACTCAGCAACATTACCTGTTCCTGATAAATGGTAATACCGTAAGTTTCTTTCAACCTCTTTTCCATGATGGGAAACGTATATTCAATCTTTTCCAATCCATGTTTTCGGTTGATATACTGAGGAATATACTGCATTGGGCCGGGACGGTAAAGCGCATTCATAGCAATTAAATCTTCAATTTGTGTGGGTTGAAGAGCTTGCAAATGTTTTTGCATGCCGGCAGATTCAAATTGAAAAGTACCTACAGTTTGGCCTTTGCTGAAAAGTTGATAGGTTTCAGGATCATCCAATGGTATTTTGTCGAGATCTACTTCGATATTTTTGGATTTTCTGATGTTTTCCAATGTATCTTTGATAATGGAAAGCGTTTTGAGACCTAAAAAGTCCATTTTTATCAATCCGACTTCCTCTATGACCGAACCTTCGTATTGCGTAACCAGAATTTCTTCTTTTGTGTCCTTGTCTTCGGCAGTGGATAATGGAACAAATTTTGTCAGGTCATCGGCACCAATGATTATGCCACAGGCATGAACTCCGGTTTGTCGTACAGTGCCTTCGAGCATTTCGGCATAGCGAAGTGTGCTGGAAAGATTTTCGTCGGAAGAATTTCGGGCAATCTCCAATTCGGGAACAAATTTAAAACAATTGGACAAATTGACTTTCATTTTTTTTCCGTCCGGCGTATCGGGCAATTTGTCGGGAATAAGTTTGGTCAATCTTTCTGCTTCGGAAAGTGGCAATTTTTGAACCCGCGCCACATCTTTTATGGCTGATTTTGCTGCCATAGTGCCGAAAGTGATAATATGGGCAACTCTGTCCTTTCCGTATTTTTCGGTAACCCAGCGTAAAACTTCATTTCGTCCGTCGTCATCGAAATCGACATCAATATCGGGCATGGAAATACGGTCGGGATTCAGAAAACGCTCGAAAAGCAAATCATATTTCAAAGGATCGATATCGGTAATTTTCAGGCAGTAAGCTACAACCGAACCAGCTGCCGAACCACGACCCGGGCCAACGGCAACACCCATATTTCTTGCCGCAGCAATAAAATCCTGAACAATAAGAAAATAACCGGGAAATCCCATAGTTTTGATAACGTTCAACTCAAAATTGATGCGTTCTTCAAGTTCGGGATCCAGATTTTCTCCATAGCGTTCTTTAGCACCTTCAAAAGTAAGGTTTCTCAAATAATCGGCTTCCAGCTTGATTCGGATAACTTTGTCCATGCCACCCAAACGGTCAAATCCATTACCAAATTCTTCACGCAGCATGGCTTCGGTGTAACGTGAGCGGTATTGATTTTCATCGGCAAATTCTTCCGGAATTTTGAAGGTTGGCATCATGGGCGCCGAATCAATATCGTAAAACTCTACTTTTTGAGCTATTTCGAGTGTATTTTCGAGCGCTTCAGGTATGTCCGAAAATATTTCCTGCATTTGTTGAGGCGTTTTCAACCATTCCTGTTTGGTGTAACGCAGGCGTGTGGGATCGTCCATATCTTTTCCCGTACTGAGACAAATCAATCGTTCATGTCCTTCGGCATGTTCTTCTTCCACAAAGTGGACATCGTTGGTGGCAATCAGTTTTGTATTGGTTTTTCTGGCCAGCTTTATCAATTCAACATTTTGAAGGGTTTGTTTTTCGTAGGTAGAAGTGTCGCCTCCGGGTTTGTCGGTTTTATGACGTTGCAGTTCGAGATAGAAATCGTCGCCAAATACTTTTTTGTACCAAAGAACAGCTTTTTCTGCTTCTTCCAAGTTGCCCGATTCAATTTTTTTGTGAATTTCACCTCCCAGACAAGCTGAAGAAGCAATTAAACCTTCACTGTATTTTTCCAGAATTTCATGGTCGATACGCGGTCGATAATACATTCCTTCTATCCAAGCCAGCGAAATGAGTTTGCATAGATTTCGATAACCTGTTTTATTTTTGGCCAACAAAATGAGATGATAACCACTCCGGTCTTCCTGACTTTCTTTCGAGAAACGGCTTCTATGGGCTACATAAGTTTCACATCCAATGATTGGTTTGAAAAGTTTACGTTTTTCTGTTTCAATATTTTTATGAATCTCATCTTTTTGAATGTCAGATAATTCATCTTTATTTAATTGCTTTTGCAAAAGGGAAATATTTTCATAAACAGGAACATTTTTCTTTTTTACGTAGTTGTAAAATTCTTTTATTCCGAACATGCTGCCGTGATCGGTGAGTGCAATAGCCGGCATGCCGGTTTTCATAGCTTTGTCGACCAATTGATCAATGGAAGACATGCCATCAAGAATAGAATAATGTGAGTGAACGTGCAAATGAACAAACGTATTCATGCTAAATAGGTGAAGTATTGAATATTAGAAAAGCTGAAAAACTTTAAATTTAGGTGTTTAAAGTTAGTAAAATTTTTGTTGTGGACAGATTTATATCGAAGGAAAAATTTCAAAAAAAGGAAATAAAATTTATTCTCTTTTGATTTTCAACAGTGTCTGAAAAATAAATCAGGGGCTGTATGTTAATAAGCCCCTGAAAAAGAAATATTAAAGAATTTTTCAAGCTCCAAAATCGTCGAACATCAGCATTTCACGCGGGACGCCGAGATCGTCAAGCATTTTTTCGACTGCTTTGGCCATTGGACCCGGCCCGCACATATAATATTCAATTTCTTCTGGTTCATCGTGGAATTTGAGATATTCATTGAGAATAACGCTATGAATAAATCCTACAGGCCCAGTCCAGTTATCTTCGGGAAGAGGTTCACTCAAAGCTATGTGGAACGAGAAATTGGGAAATTCTTTTTCCAGTTCACGGAAATCTTCTTCGTAGAAAATTTCGTTTTTCGAACGTGCGCCATACCAGTAGGAAATTTTTCGGTCGGTTATGCGTAAGGTTTTCAGCAAATGTAAAATATGGGAGCGCAAAGGAGCCATTCCGGCGCCTCCACCGATGTAAAGCATCTCGCGTTTTGAATCGATAATTGGATGAAACTCGCCAAACGGGCCGGAGACATTCACTTTATCGCCCGGTTTAAGACGGAAAATATAAGAAGAAGCAATACCCGGTTTTACATCTAAAAATTTTCCTGTAGCTCGGTCAATGGGAGGGGTGGCAATACGAACATTCAGCATGATGATATCGCCTTCGGCCGGATAATTGGCCATTGAATAGGCACGCATGGTTTCTTCGTCATTGCTGCATGTTAAATCCCAAAGATGCATTTTATCCCAATCGGGACGGAAACGTTCTTCCACTTCAAATTCACTGAATTTGAGTTCGTATCGTGGAATATCAATTTGAATGTAGCTTCCGGGCAGAAAATTCATATGCTCTCCCTCAGGAAGTTTTACAATCAGTTCTTTGATAAAGGTCGCAACATTTTTATTGGAAATCACTTCACATTCCCATTTTTTAATGCTGAGAATGGATTCGGGAATTTTTATTGAAAGGTCATTTTTTACCTTCACCTGACAACCCAACCGCCAATGTTCTTTGATTTCTTTTCGGGAAAAATGTCCTGTTTCGGTGGGTAAAATTTCGCCTCCGCCTTCGAGTACCTGACAGCGACATTGAGCACAAGTTCCTTTTCCGCCACAGGCAGAGGGTAGATATATCTGCTGATTGACCAGTGTACTCAACAAAGTTCCTCCGGCCGGCACTTCCAGTTTTTTTTCATTATTAATGGTGATAGTAACGTTTCCCGAAGCGACAAGATATTGTTTGGCAACCAATAAAACCACTACCAATAAAAATATAACTACAAAAAATACCAATAAGCTGGCAATCAGTGTTGAAGTTTGAATTGCTAATAACATAATTTAATTGACGTTATCCTTCCCGTTTTTTTTGAAGGAATAATTTATTGATTAATTAATACCTATTGCAAATAAAATGTATAAAATAAAAAAACAGAAGATTTTAAATTAAATTTTCAAGCCCGAGAAACACATAAAGGCAATCCCCATTAAACCTACAGTTATAAAAGTTATTCCTAAACCACGTAACGGTTTCGGAACATTGGAGTATTCCATTTTTTCACGAATGGCTGCCAGTCCGACAATAGCCAGCAACCAGCCGACGCCGGAACCCAAAGCGTAGGATGTAGCTTCGCCAATATTGTGAAAAGCTCTTTGCTGCATAAATAACGATGCACCCATTATGGAACAATTTACTGCAATAAGTGGCAGAAAAATTCCCAATGAGCTGTAGAGTGAAGGAGAAAATTTTTCAACTGCCATTTCAACAATTTGTGTTATGGCCGCTATGACGGCAATAAACAAAATGAAAGAGAGATAACTCAAATCGAGTGAAGCCAATTGTGGACTAAGCCACTGCAAAGCTCCCTCTTTTAAAACGTAATTTTGGAGTAAATAATTTACGGGAACGGTAATAAAAAGAACAAATGTAACGGCTGTCCCCAGTCCTAAAGATGTTTTTACGTTTTTAGATACTGCCAAATAGGAACACATTCCCAAAAAATAGGCAAATATCATGTTATCGACAAAAATCGATTTAACAAATATATTCAATATACTTTCCATATTTTATTTGTTGTTTTCTTGATAATATGAATAATTATTCAATCGTTTTAGTAGTCATAAAAATTATATGACTATTTTTCTTGCAACTCCTTGTTTTTGGCTCTATGAACCCAAATGATACATGCCACGAGAATCAACGCCATAGGAGGCATCATCATCAGTCCGTTGTTCATGTATCCTACGTTAAAAAATGATTGGGGAATAATATTATATCCCAATAGTGTGCCAGAACCAAAAAGTTCACGGAAAAATGAAACAATAATTAAAATAATAGCATATCCAAATCCATTGCCTAAACCATCCAAAAAAGATTCCCAGGGACTGTTGGACATGGCAAAAGCTTCCAGTCGTCCCATTAAAATACAGTTGGTAATAATCAGTCCGACATACACCGACAATTGAACACTAACGTCGTAGGCAAAAGCTTTTAAAATTTCGCTGACTATGGTAACTAATGCAGCAACAACTACCAGTTGAACGATAATACGAATACGATTGGGAATGGTATTACGAACAAGCGAAACAATAATATTTGAAAAAGCAACTATGATGGTAACAGAAATTCCCATTACCAAAGCAGGCTCGAGTTTTGCAGTAACTGCTAATGCCGAGCAAATACCCAATACTTGAATCGTGATGGGATTATTCTTGCTTAATGGTCCCAATAATACTTGTCTTGACTTTTTGGATAATAATGTACTCATTGTTTTATTTCTCCTATGGTTGATAATTGACGAAAAAACGCTTCATATTGTCCTATACAGTTCAGCAGCATGGTTTCTACACCTTTGCTGGTAATTGTTCCACCGGAAATAGCATCTACTTGTTCCCTTCCTTCAGCTTTTTTACCGACTTTCATAACCGCAATCGACACAAATTCATTTTTTTCGTTAAAAATATGTTTACCTTCAAATTGTCTTTGAAAATTCGGCTCAGCAATGTTGGCACCCAAACCCGGTGTTTCACTGGCATGAGAAAAATATGCTCCGTAAATAGTATTCTTATCATCGTTTAGTGACACATATCCCCAAATCGGACCCCAAAGACCTGTTCCACGCAAAGAAATGATATATTTTGTTTCTCCTTCGACTTGTGCTATAAAAATTGGAAGTCGCCTTTCTTCAACTTTTTTTGATAATTCTTTGGCAATGTCAATATCAAAAGCTTCTTTTTTTGAGTAGGATAAAATCTCGCCATTGGTATTGACAATTAAACCTTTAATAACATACTGATCATATAGTTGTGCTATATTGTTCTGTTTAGCATCGATACGCAAAGATTTTAAAATCTGCTTTTTCTTGTCCAATTCTATATTGGAATTTTGCTTTTCCTTCAGCGCTCCCGATACAAATGCCAGCATGAGGGCAACTATTACCACCATTACTGTAGCATAAACCAGTGTGTAAGTATTACTGTTCGTATTCATTTTAATGTATATTATTTTTTTGGGTTATTGCTGATCCCATCATTACTTTATTGAATGGATTTTTGTGCTCTACTTATCCGTTTTTTTACATTGGCATCTACAACATAAAAATCGATAAGCGGAGCAAAAATATTCATAAGCAAAATTGCCAGCATCATTCCTTCCGCGTATCCCGGATTGAGTACTCGAATAATGATGGCCAGGCATCCTATTAATAAACCGTATATCCATTTCCCTTTTTCGGTACGGGCTGAAGTAACCGGATCGGTTGCCATAAATACCGCACCAAAGGCAAATCCACCAAAAACCAGATGGTTGTACCAAGGAAAATGTGCAGCAGCAGTATCAGGCCCAAATAGATTGAAAACAATGCCCATCAAAGCACCTCCAAAAAATACAGAAAGCATAGTTTTCCAACTAGCCACTTCGGTTATTAACAAAACAAAAGCTCCCAGCATGATCGCTATTATAGAAGTTTCTCCCACAGAACCGGGAATCAGGCCAACGAATCCATCCCAAAATCCCAATGAGTGACCAAAAGTGTCCGTTATATGGGGAACAGAAGTTGAAGCAGTAGCTATCTGCCCCAAAGGAGTTGCCCCTGAAAAAGCATCTACAACATTTCCGCCTCCAAATCCCAAAGCAGTTCCGGTTCGTATCCAAACGCTGTCTCCGGACATGTGAGTAGGATAGCCGAAAAATAAAAATGCCCTGGCTACCAGTGCTACATTAAAAATATTCATTCCTGTTCCGCCAAATACTTCTTTGGCAAAAATTACGGCAAATGCGGTAGCTACTGCTACCATCCAAAGCGGAGTGTTAATAGGAATAATTAACGGAATAAGAAAACCCGTTACCAAAAAACCTTCCTGTATTTCCTCACCTTTTATTTGTGCTCCAATAAATTCTATTCCCAAGCCCACTGCATAAGAAACTACGATATACGGAAGAACGGCCAAAAAACCGAATAAAAATTCGGTCCAAAAATTTACATCCTGACCTATTGCAAGGTAGTGTTGATAACCAACATTATACATGCCGAACAAAAGAGCAGGCACTAAGGCAACAATGACTGTACTCATGGTTCTCTTGGTGTCTACTGGATCGTGAATGTGGCTGCCGTATTTAGGTGCTGTGGTAGTAGGAACAAATAAAAATGTCTCAAACCCATCATAAACAGAATGAAGTTTTTCTAACTTGCCGCCTTTTTCAAAGTACGGTTTTATTTTATCCATGAAATTTCTTAATGCGTTCATATCCAAAATTATTTCTGCTTTTTTGTTGCCGTTTAAACGGTTGTTTTATGAATTTTTTTATTCCAGTTCTTTTTTCATCATATCCAAAGCTTCACGTACAATTAGCTGCAGAGGCAATTTGGAAGTACAAACAAATTCGCACAAAGCAACATCTTCGGGTGCTATTTCGTAACCGCCTAAAGCCTCCATTTTATCAATGTTTCCGGTAATCATGGCTTTAAATAGATATTCCGGCAAAATATCCATAGGCAGTACCCGATCATATTCGTTCGACATAATAATGGCTCTTCTTCCGCCCAAAATGCGTGCATCATAAGAAAATTTGATATCTCCAAAGATTTTTTTGAAAAATTTCTTTTGTAACAGGGGAGTAAAAAATAATTTGGTAGCACTGAATTTATTCAAACGGGGCATGGCCCAGCCCAAAAATTCATGAATTTCTGTTCCTTCATCTATAACAAAAATTTGAGAAGCGTAAGGGTCAATAAAGTCATTAATATCAACTTTTATTCCACTTATTACATTTCCCAAAATATATCTCAGAGGAATACCTTTATGTACGTTACCGTTTATAAAAGGAGCTACTGCTGTTCCGGGCAGGGTAGTGTAATATTTTGGTTCAATTACTTCTGGACCAGTTAAAGCTATAATTTTTTTTAAATCAATGATGCCCTTATTAAAAAATCTGCCAATGTAAAGCATATCCTGAACATTGACAGTCCAAACAACCTCACCTTTGTTAATGGGATCGACGTGATTGATTTGTATTCCTACATTTCCTATGGGATGAGGTCCTTCATATTCAGTAATTTCAACATTTTTTACTTTCAAAAATTCGTTTGAAGGAACATTGGCTTTTACGCCCAAATGAACTTTTCCCGGTGTCAATTTGGCCAATGCATCAATTCCCGTTTGAAAGTCTGCAAACTGCCCTTTCAAAATAAAATTGTAATCCGGAGCCAGTGGAGCCGTATCGAAAGAGGAAATAAAAATTGACTTTGGCGTTTTATTGGGATTGGCTATTACATCATAGGGGCGTTGTTTGATGTAAGGCCAAATTCCAGCTTTCAACAAGGCTGATTTGATTTCCTCTCCACTTAAACTTTCCAATGATGGATGTCCAAAATTTTCATATTCGTTGACAACATCACGCTCTATTGTAATATTTATCAATTTTCTTTTCTCACCTCTGTTTACAGCCAATACTTTGCCGCTAACAGGCGATACGATGTTTAAATTTTCGTGAATTTTATCGTGAAAAACCGGTGTGCCGGCTTTTACACGATCTCCTGCCCGTACTAATACTTTTGGAATTATTCCATGATAATAGTCCGGAACGAGTGCGACAATGTCAGAAATCACGGTACGCTCAATCATCTTTTGAGCAGCACCATCTATAGGGATATCCAAACCCTTGGTAGTCTTAATAACATTAGTCATAAAAAGAAAAATTTGGTTTTAAAATTTTGGATAAAATTATCCCTCAACTTTTTTGCTAAAATATTTGTCCTGAAAAACGGTGCAAAATTACACATTTTTATTGTTATTACGGAGAGTTTATTGGAGAAATTTTTCATTAATTTTTCGTGGCTTCTTTAAAATTGTAAATGTTATATACGATTTTTATTTCAGAAATATTATAATGAATCAATAAATAGACGAAGAACAGTGTTTTGCGGATAAAGTTGGATTAATTTTATTATTTGAGTATAATTTGAAAGGTTTTCAGAATTAATTGGTTTTTAAACGGCATTATAGAATGATTCGGCCAAAAGCATTCTTAGACAAGACAAATGAAGAAATCCGGTTACTAATTTGTAGGAGGAAATTTCATGGATTTGGCGTAAACATGCAATGAAGGGTAAGAGAAGGATATTAAATTTTGTGTAAATTAAATTATCATGTAAATTTGCCATCTGTTTTTCATAAAAACTATGGATTGGAAAGAAATTTATTTACAAGCAATAAATTGGCGCGAAAAACACATCAAAGAACGCCAGTTTATCCTGATATTAAGTTTTCTGACAGGAATTTTTGCTGCGTTGGCAGCTTTTGTTCTAAAGATGGCCATTCATTCCGTGCAGTCATTGGTAACAGAAAGCTTTAATCGTGAAAGCCTCAATTATCTTTATTTAATCACACCTGCAGTCGGTATTATTATTACATCTCTATTTGTCAGGCATATAGTAAAAGATGATATTAGTCACGGCGTAACACGTATTCTTTACGCCATCTCTCAACGAAAAAGCATCCTTAAGTTGCACAATGTGTGGACGTCATTGGTGGGCAGTTCCATTACCATTGGATTTGGTGGATCGGTTGGAGCCGAAGCGCCAATAGTTTTGACCGGTTCGGCCATTGGTTCCAATTTGGGAAAATTTTTCAAAATGAATCAAAAAACCATGATGCTCCTCATCGGTTGCGGTGCTGCCGGTGCTATTGCGGGTATTTTCAAAGCTCCCATTGCCGGGTTGGTCTTTACGCTCGAAGTTTTGATGCTCGACATGACCATGACTTCCATTGTACCTTTGCTCATTTCGTCGGTTACGGCAACCTCGGTTACCTATATTTTGACGGGCGATGAATTCATGTTTCAATTTACCAACTACGAACCTTTTGCCGTTGAACGCATTCCTTATTTGTTGATGTTGGGTGTAGTTTGCGGATTGGTTTCGTTGTATTTTACAAGGGGCATGAACTGGCTGGAAAATTTTTACAAAAAGTTTGAAAATCCTTACATCAAATGGGCCATTGGCGGAAGTATACTGAGTGTTTTGATTTTTCTCTTTCCTCCTCTTTATGGCGAAGGATACGATACCATCGCCTCCTTGTTGAATAATGACATTTCTTCGGTAGTCAAACAAAGTTTTTTTCTCGGTTCGGAAAACAAGCCTTTGGTTTTACTCACCTATTTGGTGCTGATTATTGTATTTAAAATTTTTGCAACTGCCTCTACCACAAGTGCCGGTGGTGTTGGAGGGATTTTTGCTCCATCGCTTTTTGTGGGTTGTATTACTGGTTTTGTTGTGGCCGAAATTCTCAACCTGATAGGTTTGAATATGCCGATAGAAAACTTCGCATTGGCCGGTATGGCAGGTTTGATGTCGGGTGTGATGCATGCTCCGCTGACCGGCATTTTTTTGATTGCCGAGCTTACCGGAAGTTATTATTTGTTTATGACGCTGATTATTGTTTCCACCATTTCTTATCTCACCATTATTCTTTTCGAACCACACAGTCTTTATGCCATGCGGCTGGCTCAAAAAGGCGAGTTGATTACGCACAACAAAGACAAGGCTGTATTGACCCTCCTGAAAATGGAAAATGTAATAGAAACAAACCTGAACGTATTGGAACCGGACATGAAACTGGGAGAAGTAATTAAAATAATTTCGCATTCGAAACGAAATGTTTTTCCGGTGGTAAATCCGAAAAATGGAGTTCTTTTGGGGATTTTAACGCTCGACGAAATCAGAAATATCATGTTCCGACCTGAATTGTACCAGCGTTTCACGGTACGTCAGCTCATGATTTCACCTCCGACTTTTCTCAATGTGAACATGCCAATGGAAAAAGTCATGCAGATTTTTGAAGACACGGGAGCATGGAATCTTCCCGTCGTGGACGACGAAAAACATTATATCGGATTTGTTTCAAAATCCACCATATTCAATTCTTATCGGCATGTTCTGGTACATTTTTCCGATGAATAACCGAAGAATTTATTATCGACAAACAACCAACATTTAAAATAAGATGACCAAAAACAAACCTACTTACGACGAAGCCATTGCTGAATTGGATAAAATTCTTGCAGAACTGGAAAATAACTCGGACATCAACATGGATGAAATAGCTCAAAAAGTAAAACGAGCTTCCGAATTATTGCAAATATGTAAGAAACAGCTGCACGTACTGGATGAAAATCTGGAAAAACTCCTCTCAGAGTTGGAAGAATAATTATTTGACAAGTGTAATATTCACTTCTTTTGCTTCAGCATATTTTTCGAGCAACATTCTGGCCTGCTCGGACGCTTCTTGCAACCCTTTTTCTCCGCTATAACCATTGATAATCATTAACAGACGGCGAGTTTCCATTGTTAATTTTGTTCGTTCGTTGTCGCTGGTAGGCGTTCCGATACCTCCTTCAGCATCTTTGAAAAGCGGTAATCCTTCCACATTCAAAATACCGCGACCAATAGCTTGAAAAATATCGCTTGCCGTTCCCACTTCCAGCCGAAGGTCTCCCTGAATTTTTTTTGCATCAAATCCTCCAATGGAAAATCCGCTTCGGATGGAAATCAGGTTGATGATATCCACCAATGTGCTTACTCGCTGAATACCCACTCCTTTGCAAATTCTTCTGCACAGCGCTTCGGCCGAAGGACGATAGCGATTGGGATCCTTTCCCAACTTTCTGTAAACTTGGCGCGTAGCGGAAATTTCGGGACGCATTTTTATATTTTCCAATGTAAAAGTTGAAGAAATTTTCTCCATTTCCTCTTCTATCTCTTGCCACAAAATACTTGTGGTTTCGGAATTTTTCACTTCGCAGGCGATAACGCTTAAAGTCAAATCGGGACAAGCCTGACGAATAAGTTCGCTAATGTAGATCTGCATTGGATTATGCTTGTTTTAACATGATGCCGCTCAACATTCGTCCGCATAGAATACCTTGACGCCGGGCAGAAAAAAAGTTTTCCGATTCGGTGAATGTACAGCGACACAGAAACTCAATATTATTTTTTTGTAATCCGCTTCCCAGTAATGATATTTCGTTGGCTTTCCATAAATTGAGAAAAATTTTCCCATCATTTTGGGAGAAAATGTCCGACAAATTCCAATCGTTTTTCTGAAATTCCTCTACCACTTCCCTGCCGACTTCATATACCGAAGGCGAAATGGAAGGCCCTGCCGCCACAAAAATATCTTCCGGCGAAAGGTCAAATTTACCAACCAGCGTTTCAATGGTTTTTGCGGCTATTCCGGCACAAGTTCCCCGCCAACCGGCATGAGCCACAGCAATCACTTTTTTCTCGGGAGCATAGAACAGCAATGGCACACAATCAGCAGTAGTAATGCTGATAACTACTCCGGGCAATTGAGTAAACAGTGCATCAACACCATTGAGAAAATGTTGCCTTTGCTCGTGCGATAATCCGAAAAATGAACGATCAATTTCGCGGATTTCGCAATCGTGAACCTGATAGGGAAATATTATGTCGGAAGTTCCAATTCCCAATTGCCGGGACAATATTTCAAAATTTCGGTGCACATTTTCTTCTTCATCACCCACATAGGGACTAAGATTGAACGAAGCGTATTCACCACCGCTTACCCCACCATGCCGGGTTGTGAAGAAATGTGTTATTTCTTCGAAAGGCTGCAGTATTTCTGATTGAATAAACAAACGCATTGAAAATCGATTTATAATAAGTAAATTATCTCTCAGAGAAGAAAGAAAAATTTGATTTTACGCCAGAAAGACAATTTAATTTTGCTGAATAATTATATAAAATATGCGAAAATTCGGTAAATTCATTGCTCCTATTCATCTTTATCACTAATCAAAAGTTCAGACTTTATAAACTATCCCTTTGGCAAAATTATAAAAAATATTCATTCCCTTCACAAAATCCCAAGCCTGTAAGAATGATGGTGTGAAAGTTATGCTTATCAGAAAAAAGTTTCTCATTATCAAGCTGACAAACAGGTTTTAATTGTTGATTAAAAAAACAAAAAATTAATTGACTTTAAACATGATAATTCTTATTAAATTTTATAAATTTGTACCAATTAAAATTCTACAAGTCAATTTTTTCTGAATTATTCTTTCAGAATTCAACCTTTTTTAATTACTAATAACATGAAAAACACTCGATTAATGTTAATTAGGTTTGAAAACAGCATTCAGCAACAAGAAATTGAATATTTTCGAGGTGCTGTGATTCATTTAATCCCATCGTCCGAAATTCTTTTTCACAATCATCTTCAAGATGGCTTTCGTTTTTCTTATCCACTGATTCAATATAAGAGAATTGCCAACAAAGCAGCAATCATGTGTTTTAACGAAGGCACGGAATCCATTGGCTCTCTGTTGGCAAATCATAATCACGATATTCAAATTGGCGATCGTATCGAAAAGCTTGAAATAGCAAAAGTACAAGCTTTCGATTATCAAATTCAGATATGGGAACCAATGTTTCGGTATCACATTCGTAAATGGTTGCCGTTCAATCAAAAAAATTTTGAGGATTACAATCGATTGGAAAGTATAGCCGAAAAATGTCTTTTTCTCGAGAATATTTTGACAGGCAATCTTTTATCTTTTGCAAAAGGTCTTCATATTTTTTTCGACAAGCAAGTCGTTTGTAAAATTTTGCAATTGGAGAATTCGACACTTACCACTTACAAAGGAATAAAGATGAACCAGTTTGACGCTGTGTTTTCCTGTAATGTTTCTATTCCCGATTTTACTGGTCTTGGTAAGGGTGTTAGTATTGGTTACGGTATGGTTACAAAATATAAAAACAACACAAAAAATTAAGTCTATGGATTTTGAAAGGGAACAAGTTTATCTGGCTGCTTTACTGCACGATATTGGTAAATTTTACCAGCGTGCTGATACGGGCAGCGTTGCTGGCAGCAAATACCTGAAAGAGTATAGTAAGATTGAAAGTACTTTCCTACCGCTTTCAGTGAATGGGAAGTATTCCCACAAGCATTGTTTGTGGACAGCTCAGTTTATTGAAGATTTTCAAGAAGTTTTCAGAAAACTTGTCGGTGCCGATTCCGCCAATCTCACCGACAAAAATAATTTGATGTTTTTGGCTGCTGCTCATCATTTGAAAAATGAACAGCTTTCACCGTTAGGGCAAATCATTAAAAAAGCCGATTGTCTCTCGTCTGGAATGGATAGGAATAGCCTCGAAGCGTTAGAAGATGATCAGGATGAATCAAAGTGGAATTCTTTCAAAACAAAACGAATGGTTTCTATTTTTGATATTTTGAATAAGAATAAGGAAGAATTAAAACAACAAAAAAACTGGCATCATTTACCCATTGACGCACTTAATCTATCAAAAAATTATTTTCCAAGAAGCGAATTTAATGAAAATCCCGATTACGAAAAATTGTGGGAAAATTTTCTGATAGAGTTCAAATTTATTCAGGCAAATACCTATCGTGCTTTTAGCGAAACATTGTTGAATCTGTTGTTTAAATACACTTCTTGCATTTCTTCGAGTACGATTGTCTTTCCGGATGTCTCCCTTTACGACCATTCAAAAACCACTGCAGCATTAGCAGTTTGTCTTTATGATTATCAACATGGAACCGCCGCAAGCAAAGATCCTTTTCTCCTGATCGGAGGTGATATGAGTGGTATTCAAATGTATATTTATCAAATTGTTTCGAAATATGCTGGCAAAAATCTAAAAGGGAGATCTTTTTACATTCAAATCCTTTCCGATGCAGTGGTACGTTTTTTATTGAAAAAGCTTCATCTCTTTCGTGCTAACATCATTTATGATTCAGGTGGAAGTTTTTATCTGATTGCTCCAAATACTACATTTGTAAACCAACAACTCACAGATGCCATTCTGTTTATTGAACAGCAAATGTTCGAAAAACATGGTATTCAACTTTATATGGCAATTGATGCAGTAACGGTTTCTGAAGATGCTTTAATGCATAAAGGAGAAGAGCATTTGGGCGATATATGGAATAAACTTTTCGAGAAACGTAACAAAAAGAAAAATAATAAATACTTATCGCTCATCACAAATAGTTACGACAAATTGTTTACTCCCTTTATGCAAGGTGGATTAACCAAGCGCGACCGTATTTCGGGGGAAGAATTTTTTCCCAATGAAAAACCTTTCTATTCGCCAGAGATAAGTGAGGAATTTAATGAAGAAAACCCAATTAAGGAAATTACCGGTAAACAGATATTAATGGGAAAATACTTGCGGGAAACAGATTTTTTGGTCGTTTCCGAACAGAAAATTCCTTACTGGGATGATAAAATTTTTATTGCTCCGATTGAACTTGGATTTTATTATTATTTTTTGAAGACAGCTGAAATCGAAAAAATGAAGGAAAGATTGCAAGCTTCTGCCGATAAAATTACCCTCGTTACTTTGAACGGTAAAAATGGCAATTGCGATTTTATGGGAGATATAAAAATTCGAGGATTAAATAATATTTATGAGCTTAAATTTTATGGAGGTAATGAATTTAACGGAAAAACATTTGACAAAATGTGTGATAGTGAATCATTGTCTCGTCTCGGAATTTTGCGAATGGATGTGGACAATCTGGGCAATATATTTCAAACCGGTATTTTACCCGAAATGTCCACCTTGTCGCGTTTCTCCGCTTTAAGCCGTTCCTTTGATTTTTACTTTTCGGGTTATCTCAATATGCTTCAGCAAGAGATTGCTCCCGATTCGTCATTTATCATTTACAGTGGTGGAGACGACTTGTTTATTGTTGGTGACTGGCGGGCAACTATTGAATTAGCAAAGAAAATAAAAGCCGATTTTAAAGAATTTTCCTGCCACAATCCGTCCTTACATATTTCGGGAGGAATTGCCATTGTAGAGCCAACCTTCCCGATCATGAAATCAGCTGAAGAAAGTCAGAAGGAAGAAAAAGCAGCCAAAGAACATACGTGCAAAGAGGCAGTGAAAAATTCTATTTCTTTTATGGATATGCCCTTACATTGGGAAAAAGAGTTTCCTACTGTTGAATTGTTGAAAAATACATTTGTGGAAATTATAAAAAAGGGTTCTCCTAAATCGTTGTTGGGGAAAATCATGCAGCATACAGCTAATGCCGATATCAGAAATCATAAAGTGCATAGGAACAAGACATATTGGATGCTTACATACGATTTGAGTCGAATGAAAGAACGAAACAAGGATCATTCGTTATTGAACGATTTGATTGACAACTGCCTGAAAGAAGTGTGTGGCAATGTGCAAACTTCACTCAATGGACTTTCTATCACTACTGAATATCATCCGTTGGAGCTCTGGGCTTTTGCTGCCCGTTGGGCGGAATTGGAACTGCGTTCCTGAATTAAAAAGTAATTTACATTAATATAAAACTCTTAAAATCAATAAATTATGAACAATTATCAAAAGAATCCTCAACAGGGAGGAAACTGGCCACAAAAGAATAGTCAAAACTATGACCAGCCAAAAGAGACGCCGGAAGAATTTTTAAATCATCATGCTATCGATTCGAAATGGATAACCCAAAATACGGATAAGTCGATGGTGGATTTTGCAGAAGAAGCAGGAAAATATATGGCCAAACAAAAATTAACCAAATCGAAAATCAGAAGTATTTACGGGGAAATCAAACGCATTCAGATTAATGGTTTCGATAAAGAAAAAGCATCTTTTTATTTACTTCGTCCAAAAATGGCCTACGCTCTTGGTCGTGACAGTAGTAACTACGGACTGAAACTTTTTAAATTGATTTTTGACAAATCTTCAGAGTTGGTTCAAAATAGCAATCAATACGAGAATTTTTGCAATCTGTTTGAAGCCATTCTGGCTTACCACAAAGCTTTTGGAGGTAAAGATTAAAAGTAGATTAGAATTTATTAAAAAACACTTTCAATTTCATTAAAAATCTAAAAATCATGTCAACAATAAAATTAAACAAAAAAATCAATTATACCGGTACTATCGTTTTGAAAACCGGATTGCATATTGGTGGGACAAATGCAGCTTTGAATATAGGCGGACCCGATAACTTTGTAGTAAGAAATCCATTAACCAACGTTCCCTATATTCCGGGAAGCTCGCTGAAGGGAAAAATGAGAGCTTTGATTGAAATTTCAACAGGAGATGTAAGTTCCAAAGGGGAAGCGTCGGAAAATCCCAATGGAGTTGCCGGAAAGCTGTTTGGTGTTGGTGCAAATAAAGGTGGTCATCCTTCCCGTTTGATCGTGAGAGATGCAGAACTGATAATTGATGACCCTGAAGTCGATTTCAGCAGAACGGATTTACTCTATGCCGAAAGCAAAACGGAAGTAACTATCAATCGAGTAACCGCTGAAGCCAATCCTCGTACTTTTGAACGTGTGCCGGCAGGGGCCAAATTCAATCTGAACATGGTACTCAATATTTTTGAAGGTGAAAACGAAGATGAATTGAAAAGAACTTTGGAGAAAGCCATGCAATTACTCGAAAATGACTATTTGGGCGGACAAGGGTCACGGGGCTATGGGCAGGTTAAATTTGAAAATATTGAAATTACAGAATCGAAGTACTAAATTTCAGTAATATGTCGGAATATAAAATAATAAAATTCACCCAATTTACGCCTTTGCATGTAGGAACGGGGAAAGAAGATTACGATTCCTCAGCAGGAATGCTTCAAAGCGACACTTTGTCGGCTGCCCTTGCTGCAATTCGGGCTCAAATGGGTAAAACGGACGATGTGCTGGAATTTATGCAGTCGTTTACCATCAGTTCTGCTTTTCCTTATTGGAAAGAGCTCTATTTCATGCCAGCAATGAAAGGAGAACTTCAAGTAGCAGTAAAAGGAAAAGAAGAATATGAATATCGAAAATGGCTGAAAAAAATTAAATTTATCGAAATAGGCTTGTGGAACGAATTGGTTTCCGGAAAAAGCATTGTTGTTGAGCAGCAACAGTTGCAAAACGAATTTTTGATTCCAAAAATTTCTTTTCAAAAAGTCATCAAAAATCAAGTGAATCAAAGGGTACAAGTTCCACGAATAGATGGAACGAAGAACAAACTTTTTTCTTTTGATTGGCAATTTTTTGACAAAGAAGCCGGACTTTACTGCTTGATAGATGCTGATGAGAAGGTGTTTGCCGAAGTGAAAGAACTTTTCAAACTGTTGGGCGAAACAGGAATAGGTACCGATAAAAACGTAGGCGGAGGAAAATTTGTTCCGGAATGCGGAGCAATTCAAATTCCTGAAATTCCGGATGCGAATGCAACACTTTTGTTGTCGCTTTTTTTACCGGAAGAAGCCGAACTCTCTCAGTTGAAACTGGAAGATGCCGTCTTTGAATTGATTTTACGGGGAGGATTTTTGGCTGGTAGTACCGAAGAAAAATTTCGTCACTTGAGGAAAAAATCGGTTTATATGTTTAATGCAGGTTCATTATTCCCAACCGTTCAAGAAATAAAAGGAAAAATTGTGGATTTATCGCCAGCATGGAATGATGAAAAAATGCATCCTGCTTATCGAAGCGGAAAACCATTTTGTATCAACATTAAAGTACCATCATTATGAGTAATATTCAATTAACGACTTTGACACCTGTCCACGTAGGTTCGGGAGAGTTATTGCAATACAATGCCGATTTTGTGGAAGATAAGGATGGATCGGATTCCTATATTTATGTAGTAGAACCTGCTAAAATTCTCCAATTGATTGGCATGGAAAATATAGACCGCTGGATTTCGATAATTGAAAATGCCGGAAACACCAAAGAATTTGTTCAGAAATTTTCACCCATCAAAAGTCCGGAAGCATTTTCTTCTCGAAAAATTTTGAATTTTGCCAAAAAAATTCAGAAAGGACAAATTTTGAATGAAACCATTCACAACGGTTTTGGATTTCCCTATATTCCGGGCAGTTCCTTAAAAGGTGCCATACGTACCGTAATACTGGCTTCGCTGGTGGAAAGTGTAAATGATAAAGAGGAAAAAATACTTTCGAAGGACAGAAAAGGAAAAACAATTATTTCCGATAAAAAAATTCAAAATGAATTGTTTGGCAATGATGCCAAAAACGATTTGTTCCGATTTGTGGAAGTGGGCGATGCTTATTTCGAGAAAGGTTCGGAAGCTGCCTTCCGGATGATTCATTTGAATATTACCAACAAAAACTCACTGCTGGACGACAGTAAATCTCAAATCGTTGAAACCATTGATCAGGAAAAAACATCCTTTTTTCGATTGAATATTAATTTGAAAAAATATCGTTTTGCAAAAGAAAATTGGGAGCAAGCTGTCAGCTTTTCGAGAAACAGAGTTATAAATTCACCTAATGTACTTCCTGAATGTTTACAGTCAATTGAAAATCTTTTTCAAACCATCAATGCTCACACGTTGAAATTAGTAGAAGACGAAATAAAAATTTGGGAAGATGTTGATAAAGAGGGTACTGAAAATTATTTAGATGTTATGGAGTCGATTAAATCAGAAATCATCAATTTTACAAAAGGAAAAGAATGTATCCTTCGTTTAGGACATGCTTCGGGTTGGCGTTTTATTACCGGTGCCTGGCCAGAAAAGTTGGATAATTTTGTTACCAAAGTTGTGCCTGCTGCCCGACCGAATAATGGCAAATATCAAGATTATATTTTCCCGAAAACCAGAAGAGTTGGAGAAGACTATCAGGATTTATTGGGTTTTGTAAGGCTCACACTCATTGATTAAATAATCGTTTAACATTTCTTTAATGCCAAAATTTATGAAAAAACACGTATTGGTAAGCGTTATCTCCAAACAGACCATTCCCAATTATCTTTTTATCAAGGATAGACAAAAGCAAGACGATGAAATGCTTTTTATTGCCACACAGGAAATGAAAAATGAGCTAAAATGGCTTATTCAGACGCTGAAATGCGAATCAAATGAGGTAGATACAATTCTTCTCGAAAAAAATCAGGAAGAAAAATGGAACAAAATGACTGCAGCAATAGCCGAACATCTCAGCAGCGATAAACATTACATAGTAAACCTGACGGGTGGAACGAAATACATGTCGCTTGCCGTTTATCAATTGTTCAGTAAATACGACAGTGAATTTTTCTATATTCCATTTCCCCACAATGCTTTGCTGAAACCTTTTCTGGACGATGAAGAAGCCATTGACTATCGACTCAAAATTGACGAATATCTTTCACTCTATGGTTTAAAATTTAATGCACTCAAAAGGAATACCATAAGAGAAAAAGAATATACAGAATCTTTTTTCCAATTATTCATCCAATCATTTTCGGAAGATGAATCATCCATTTTGAGTAAAATCAGAGAGCCTTATCGTGATAAAGGAATTAAGGATATCAATAAGGTAGAAATAGGTTTTAATCTGAAAGAAAAAGAAATTCCTATCCCCGGATTGAATGATTTTCTCAATAAAATTAAATTTGGAAATAATGAGAACGAGCTTTCCAAGTATGAAGCGCAATATCTTACCGGAGGTTGGTTTGAAGAATATGTTTATAATAAAATAAAAGAATGTATACCGGTAAATGATATAGCCATCGGAGTTAAGTTGAAAAAAGAAGAAGGAGCTTTCAATAACGATTTGGATGTCGTATTTACCTACCAAAACCATTTGTTTGTGATTGAATGCAAGACCGGTTTCGACACCAGACAGAAGGCCAAGATGTTCAATGAAATTGTCTATAAGGCAGTTGCCATAAAAGAATCGATGTTTGGTTTGCCGGCGCATACTTATATTTTTGCATTAAATCAGGATGATGAACAATTTAAAAAAATTGCCAGAAGTATGAATATCACTTATATTGGTAGATCCTATTTTACTGATCCGGACAAGTGGAATGAACTAGTTGATTCAATTTTAAAAATTACGAAAAGATGAAACTCTCATGTTGATTAACCTTTCCAATCATCCCTACGACCAGTGGGATACACTTCAGAAGCAGGCGGCTCAAGTTTTCGGCGAATGTGTGGATTTGCCTTTTCCTGCAGTTGATCCGGCGGGCGACGAACGTTATATCCACGAATTGGCTTTGGCGTATCGCGAAAAAGTACATCAAATGGCAGCACAAAAAGTCAGTGAATCAGTAACGGTACATTTGATGGGCGAAATGACTTTCACTTATGCCTTGCTGCAAATGCTTCAAGAAGATGGCGTGCCCAGCATTGCTTCCACAAGCGAAAGAATAAGCACTGAACTGGGAAACGGGCAAAAGGAAACATGCTTTACTTTTGTACGTTTTCGGTATTATTACAAATAAAAAACAACCAATTTATGGGGGCAGAATTAACTCTTACAAAAATCAAAAATAATTTTGAATTAACTCCGAATCAAAAGGAAGCATTTCAAAACTTTCGCAACTTTATCTCGAACGACCAAATAAAAGTTTTTATTCTGAAAGGCTATGCGGGAACCGGTAAAACTACGCTGATCCGATATTTTATCGACGAAATTACCCGGCATGACAAT
>Ga0208824_1001344_pt1 | contig 22062 bp, 19 predicted proteins | sample AD_JPNTR3_MetaG_FD_184447 | JGI IMG/M metagenome (GOLD analysis project Ga0208824, IMG submission 184447) | Active sludge microbial communities of municipal wastewater-treating anaerobic digesters from Japan - AD_JPNTR3_MetaG (SPAdes) (version 2) | ecosystem: Engineered > Bioreactor > Anaerobic...
GACCACATCTCCGGGGCGGGCAAGACTGAAGGCCTTGCGAATAGCCTGGGGACGGTCGGGGATTAAAAAGAGCTGCTTATCCCGCTCAAGTTCGGGACAGCCTGCGGCAATTTCTTCTAAGAGGGCTATAGGGTCCTCTCCCCGGGGGTCCTCGTCGGCGAGAATGACTATATCGGACCAGTCAGCGGCAATACGGCCCTGTTTGGGCCGTTTTTCCCGGTCCCGTTCACCGCCGGACCCAAAGAGGCTGATGAGCCGGCCTCCCCGGGCTTCGATCCGTTTTTTTATTGGGGGAAGCACCGTTTCAAAGGAAGAAGGCGTGTGGGCATAGTCCACAATAACCTCAAAGGGCTGGCCCCGGTTAACTACGGTCATACGGCCCCGTACGGGCCGGAGCTGGGGAACCAGGGGGACCAGGTCCGCAATGGGGAGCCCCGTTAATCCGGAGACTACAAGGAGGGCTGCCATCACATTAGCCGCATTAAAGGTGCCCGGCAGGTTGTCCTGTACATGGAGGGTTTCCCCGGTGGCCCGGACCCAGATATCGTAGCTGTTACCCCGGTCTGTTCCTTCCAGGCCCCGGATAGAAAGATCCGCATCTTCGCCGTGGATACTGTAGGTATAGGTCCGCCGTTCAGTAGCATTGGCAAAATAGGAGCAGCTCGGGTCGTCCGCATTGGCTACAGAAAAGGAAGGAATCCGTACTGGAAGCCGGCGTCCTGTTTCATTCAAGGGGCCGTTCCGCAGGGCCTTTTCGTGGTTAACCTGATCTAAGACCCTGAACAGATTAGCCTTGTCGCTGCGGTACTGTTCCCAGGTACCATGAAATTCCAGGTGCTCATGGGTTACGTTCGTCATAACCCCCACATCGAAGGCCACATCCCCCAAGCGGTTGGTCCGGGGCGAAAGCCCATGGGAGCTCGATTCAATAACCGCATATTCCATACCATAGTCCCGCATGGCGGCCAGAGCCCGGTGTATAGTGGGAGCCTCCGGAGTGGTCTGATGCTCGGGGTTCCATTCCTCTGCAGCACCGATGCGGTATTGTACAGTAGAAATAAACCCTGCTTTTTTCCCCCCCAGGGTTAAAAGCTGGTATATGAGAAAAACCGTAGTGCTTTTACCTTCCGTGCCGGTGACACCGATAATGCCCAGTTCTTTAGAAGGTTCATTATAGAACAGGGCAGAAATGGGCGACATGGCAAAGCGGGAATCGGCGGTTTGCAGATAGATTATATCCGGTTCGTACCGGTCCAGTTCATATTGATGAACGACTGCCACCGCACCGCCCTCGATTGCCTGGGAGATATAGCGGTGGCCGTCGGTGTGCAGCCCCGGGAGGGCACAATAAAGATTCCCCGGTTTTATATGTCGGGAGTCATATTCAATATCGGTGACTATGCAGGATTCCATGTCGGCCGCCAGGGTGGCTGGAAATGCCGGGAGGGTATCCGCATCTGGAGAAAGCTGGAAAAGGAAGCCCTTGTACCGCAAGGTCTGACACTGGGCCCGTTTTACCAGTCCTGGGGTGAAAAACTCTGAAAATCGTCGGTCCATAGGTACGGATGATACCACTGTATACCAATAACGGTAAAGGGGGAGAAAATTATACTACTCAAGTCTCGACAGGGTTGGATGCTTTGGGCTATGCTTTGCCCATGTACGAAGTACGTGTAGAAGCGGATTTTGCGGCGGCCCACTTTTTAACCCACTACCACGGGAAATGCGAGCGGCTCCATGGTCATAATTACCGGGTACGGCTCTGGGCCCGGGGATCGCAGCTTGATGCGGGGGGGATGCTCATCGATTTTGGGGTCCTGAAGGGGCTTTTACGGGAGGTCTGCGGCAGGCTGGATCATCAGAATCTGAATGATGTTCCCGTCTTTTCCGGAGATCCCAGCGCAGAACGGATTGCGAAGTATATTTTTGATGAACTGGAGAACCTGCTCATTGCCCAGGGACATGATCCAAAACTTCTGTATGCGGTAGAGGTCTATGAGACCCCTACCAGTATGGCCCGCTTTGTGCGGGATTAATATTACCGGACCTATTCACCAAATACCAGGGCGGTAAAGGTGTAGAGTTCCGCCCCCGGTTCATTGTAGGCTCCCGGGGGAAGCCCCGCTTTCCGGCATATATAATCCAGGTATTCATCCAGATCCCAGCCCTGTTCCACCGGCACCTGGGGGAGGAGTACCCCCGAATAACCCCGGTGTACCAGATACAAACCATGGACCCCAATTTGCACTGAGCGGGGATCGGGGCAGCGCTCCATGGGTGAAAGGACAGAAATTTCAATCTTACATTGGGCCAGTTCATCCTTCCGTAAGGGTGGAAACCGGGGGTCTTCAAAGGCTGCCGTCCGGGCCATGGTGCGGACCGTCTCTTCCAGGGGGCGGATACCGATCATACGGCCGATACAGCCCCGGAGACTTTTCCCTTTATGGAGGGTCACAAAGGCCCCGCAGGGGATTGAGAGGGCCGAAGTCCCCGCGTCCAGCCGGGCCTGTACCGATTCCGGCCGCTCGTACCGGCCTGGTCGACCATCCAGTTCAGATGCTATCGCTTCCCGGGCTTCCTGTAAGAGGCATTGTTTTTCATCTTCGGTTAACTCGATACTCATAGGAGAGCCTCCCTTGTGTTTAGTATAAGAGGCCCTTTCAAAACACTTTGAGTTTTGGAAGAGCTTCTATAAATATAGACTGTATGGATTGGAATGGCAAAGGGCAGTGTATGCAAGCGTCGTTAAAGGTTTATGTTAAGTATAAATATACATAAAAAGTGCAATAAATATGATAAAATTGTATAAATATGCTTGACAATGTATAAAGATTCAGGTATGTACTATGCTATGATGTTAGATGATTTAAAGGTGACAGCCCGACTGGCCCATCTTGGCTTACGTGAAGATGAACTTGGGGCTGCACTTCCGGCTTTTGAGCAGATGCTCGACTATTTTGCTGTTATGCAGACAGCAGACGGCAGCAGTTCTGCCCCAGTGGATGGAACTGCCGGTATCGAAGCGGTACATTCCGATTTAGTTCTTTCGGTTCATCAATGTAATAATAATAACCTTCTCAATAATAATAATAATAATGCGGTCAACACTGCTATAAACCATAATGAAAACCCTCGGGCCAATAACAACCTGTTGAATCAGGCCGGCGAGCGGAATGGTAATTTCATTGTGGTGCCTAACGTCCTGTAAGCAATCCTTATAATTAATGGAGGCTTTTTCAAAACTCAGGGAGTTTTGAAAAAGCAACCTTAGATGTATGTGCAGTATTTTTATTATTCTTTGCTGTGTAATTAATTGCTTCGTTAATGTAAAAATACTGCAAGAGGTTCTTGCAAAAGTAACAGACTTTTGCAAGAACCTCACTGTTTCATTCGGAGGTCTGTATGTCTCGTTCCGTCGATAAGGATGGTTTCCCGGCCTATGTTTCAGCCTGGGAAGACCGGATTGGTGCATTCTTAGAATTATTGGAGCCCGGGCAGTGGCCTGCAGCGCAAACTGGCGGAGAGTCATCGCCGGTAGCGGGGCTTCCCTGTGGAGTTAAGGATAATATAGCGGTGGAAGGTTTTGGTCTTACCTGCGGTTCAAAACTCCTTAAAGACTTTAGGGCTACCTATACTGCCACGGCGGTTAAGCGCCTGGAGGCAGCGGGGGCCCGGGTTATTGGCAAGACCAATATGGATGAATTTGGCATGGGGTCCAGCACGGACAATTCGGCCCTTAAGCGGACAAATAATCCCTGGGACACAAGCCGGGTGGCTGGTGGTTCCTCAGGCGGGTCCGCAGCGGCTGTGGCGGCGGGGCTTGTTCCCTTTGCTCTGGGGTCAGATACGGGGGGCTCGGTCCGCCAGCCTGCGGCCTTCTGCGGTGTGGTAGGGCTGAAACCGACCTATGGGGCCGTGTCCCGTTTTGGACTTGTGGCCTACGCTTCCAGTTTAGAATCTATCGGGGTGCTGGCCGACTCGGTGAGCCGGGCGAGAGATGTGTTCCGGATTATTCAGGGGGAGGACCCCCTGGATGAGACAACGATAGCCTCCCGGATTGTGCATGGTGTGCATGGTGGTGCCGCCGATTCTACAAGCCCTGGCAGCACTAAAAACGCTGGCGGCCCTGAAAAGATTCTTGCGGTGCTGGACCCGGTTTCTCTTGCCGAGGCGGTGGGTTCAGCAGTCCGTGGGGCTGCTGCATTGGAAAACGCTGGCAGGGGCGCCGAGACAGGCCCGGGAAGCGCCGGGGCGGAGGCTCAGCTCATCAACCTGCTGGAAAAGGAGGTGCTGCAGGGGTATTCCAAAGCAATAGAAGGGTTTAAAGCTCTGGGTTACCGCATTCAGGAAATTGTTATTCCTTCCCTGGCCTATTCGGTGCCGGTCTATTATACCATAGCGACGGCGGAGGCGAGCGCTAACCTGGCCCGTTTTGATGGAATCCGTTACGGGAAGCGGCCTGAGTGGGCGGAAAACCCTGAAGATTTAATTGACAAGACCCGGGCTATGGGGTTTGGGCCAGAGGTTAAGCTCAGGATACTCCTGGGGACCTTTGTGCTCCGGTCCGGTTTTCAGGACCGGTACTATCTGCGGGCCCAGCGGCTCCGCAAACGGATTACTTCTGAGTTCCTTTCTCTTTTTTCTGCTAAAGAGGGATCTAAAGAGGGACCTTCGGCACTGCTGATGCCCGTGTTCCCCACCAGGGCCTTTGGCCGCAGTGAAAACGGTCTGGGCGGTCCTGCCCTTTCGGCCTTTGCACAGAAGGCGGCGGATATTTTTACCTGCCCTGCAAATCTGGCGGGGCTTCCGGCCATTGCCTTCCCTGCTTCGGTAGAGGGTGGCCTGCCCGTGGGGGTGCAGCTTCTGGGGGCTCCCTTTTCGGAGGAACTGCTCTGCTCCATCGCAGCGGAGTATGAGGCGGAACATCCGATTCCTCATCCAGAGGGATTTCAGAGTTTTTGGAGGTAGCCATGTATCAGTCATTTATCGGTCTAGAAATTCATATCCACCTGTTAACGGATACCAAGGTCTTCTGTTCCTGTAAGGCCGCCTTCGGCTCTGAACCGAATACCAATGTCTGCCCCGTCTGTCTGGGCCACCCGGGGGTACTGCCCGCCCTCAACAAGGCAGCCTTTGATATGGGCGCTTTGGTCGCCCGTGCGCTGAATTGTTCTATTCCAGACCGGACCTGGTTTGAACGGAAACAATATTTTTATCCCGATATGCCAAAGAATTATCAGATTTCCCAGTTTGCATCCCCCCTGGGGCAGCAGGGGTATATGGATATGGTCATTAGGGGGCAAAAAAAGCGGGTCCGCATCAAGGAGTGCCATCTGGAAGAGGATGCGGGCAAGATGATCCATGCGGGGACTGTGAGTCTCATAGACTATAACCGGGCAGGTACGGCCCTGCTCGAAATTGTTACCGAACCGGATCTGGAAACCGGTGCGGAGGCGGAGGCCTTTATTCAGCAGCTCCGGCGTCTGGTCCGCTTTCTTAGGGTCTGTGACGGCAATATGGAGGAGGGCTCCCTCCGGGCTGACGCCAATGTGTCGGTGAACCTGCGGGGGGCCGGACTGGGCCGTAAGGTGGAAATTAAGAACCTGAACTCTTCCCGCTTTGTCCGTCTGGCCCTGGACTATGAAATTGAGCGGCAAAAGGAAGTGCTGGATGCTGGAGGGGTCGTCAAACAGGAAACCCGGCTCTGGAACGAGAATCGGGATCAGACCGAGTCCATGCGGAGCAAGGAAGATTCCCACGATTACCGCTTTTTCCCTGAGCCGGACCTGCCGGTGCTGGAAATTGATGAGGCCTATCGAAGTGAAATTCAGGGCAGATTGATGGAACTTCCCCTGGACCGCATGGAGCGTTTCGTGAGGGACTATGGGCTTTCCCTGGAACAGGCGGATTACATCTGTGAAGAGCGGGCCCTGGCGGATTATTTTGAAGCGGTGGTACAAGCTATAGAAGCTTTACCCAAAGAAGAGGCTGCCAGGCGGGTAGCCCTCTGGCTTGCGGCGGATGTAAAACGGGTGATGAACCGGGATGGGGTAGGGGCCGATGGGATCGGCCAATGGTCCTTCAGCCCCCGCCGGCTTGCCCAGATTGTGGAGCTTTTAGGGCGGGGGGCCATTTCAGGAAAAATCGCTAAACAGGTCCTGGAACTTTCTGTGTCAGAAGATCGGGATCCGCTTGCTATTGTACAGGAACGGGGGTGGCAGCTCATCCAGGATCCTGAGCTTATTAACCGCTATGTGCAGATTGTTTGCGAGAGGGAAGCGGGAAGCTTTGATGAAGCGGCGGCTGCCCGGGAAGGGGGAAACCTTAAACGGTTTGAAACCCTGTCGGCCTATCTGGTGGGTAAGGTGCTGGCCGAAAGTCAGGGCCGCTGTGATGCCCTCTTGGTGAAGGAACACATTGAGAAAAAGATTGGGGAGGCAAAAAAATGCGCGTGCTAGCGAAGGCTGTTTCTGAACTTGCCCGGGCTGAACCGGGGAAAATGATTGAACTTTCTGGATGGGTTCACCGGATCCGTGAACTGGGCGGGGTCAGTTTTATTATGCTCCGGGACCGTTCAGGGCTGGTTCAGCTTGTGTTGGAAGGAAAGACTGATCTCACCCTGGAATCGGTAGTTTCGGTGCAGGGGACTGTTGCGGTAAATGAAAAAGCTCCCGGCGGTGCCGAGGTCTGTGTTCAGCATATGTCGGTCCTTTCACGGGCTGAACCGGATCTGCCCTTTCCGGTAAACGGTGATATGTCTAAGGTAGGCCTCGATGTTATCCTAGATAATCGTCCCCTTTCCCTTCGGAATCCGAGGATCCGGAGTATTTTCCGGGTCCAGTCTACGATCATAGAAGCCTTTGCGGATTACCTCCGTACACAGGACTTTACCGAAATAAAGACCAGTAAGCTTATTGGAAGCGGTACCGAGGGTGGTACGGGGCTATTTGAAGTAGATTATTTTGACCGCAAGGTCTATCTTGCCCAGTCTCCCCAGTTTTATAAACAGACCATGATCGCCTCCGGTTTAGAGCGGGTCTTTGAGATAGCTCCGGCCTATCGGGCAGAGAAACATGACACCCCCCGGCATCTGAATGAGTATGTTTCGCTGGATGTGGAGATGGCCTTTATTTCGAGTGAAGCGGACCTTATCGAACTGGAAAAACACCTTCTGGCCCATATTTTTGAAGCCCTGGCTCGTAAAAACGCTGAAGACCTGGCTGCCTGGAACGCCACCGTACCGGATCCGGATCTGGTATTTAAGGCTCCTACCATTGCCCATGATGAAGCTCTGGATCTGGCCCGGACTGAAGCGGGCCGCGGTGCCGCCGGTCCCTCGGCCGGTGCCGCCGGTGCCGCAGGCTCTGTCGGTGCCGCCGGCCCTATTGGGGCCACAGCTGGCTCTACCGCAGGCTCTGTCACCCCCGCTTTCTTCGAGATCAGCCCCGAGGTGGAGCGCCTCCTTTGTACCTGGGCGGGCCGGGAAAAGGGCATAGAGCTGGTTTTTGTAAACCAGTTCCCCCGGCGGCACCGGCCCTTTTATACCTATCCATCCTCGGCAACCCACACCATGAGCTTCGATGCCCTCTTCCGGGGCTTGGAGATTACTACCGGAGGCCGGCGTCAGGAGCAATACCAGGCCCTTCTGGAGGTACTGCCCCGCTTTGGGTTGAAAGCGGAGGACCTGAAGGATTACCTGATGGTCTTTAAGTACGGCTGTCCGCCCCATGGAGGTTTTGCCATTGGTTGTGAACGGCTTACTCAAAAGGTTCTGGGTCTTTCTAACGTTAAAGAAGCTAGCCTCTTCCCCAGGGACCGCAAGAGGGTTGCGCCATAAACCGGGGGACAGCAGGCCGGGTAGCCCAATGAACAGGATGTCCACTCGTACCGGGGACCCCAAAAGGCCGGGTATAGGTAATGGCCGTGGCTCCCGAATTCGCCCTATACTTTGGTGGGGTGAGCTGTTACAATACAAATATCTGGAGGGTTATCATGGTACGGCATGAAAGTGAAATCCAAGCAGTTCCTATGCAAGGTAAGGATATAGAGGGAGTAATAAAACAGATTCTGATCGGTCCTCGGGATGGGTATGAGGGGTTCCTGCGTGTTTTTACGGTTGAAGCCGGCGGTCACACCCCGCTGCATCAGCATCCCTGGTGGCATGCGAATTATGTGCTGTCCGGTGAAGGGATAGTTCATATCGATGGGAAAGAGTATCCGGTACGCACTGGCTCAGTGGCGTTTATCGAAGGGACTAAGACCCATCGTTTTATCAATACCGGCTCTGCTCCACTCAAGTTTATATGTCTTGTGCCCCCCGAAGGAGATGCTTACTAATTTTCATATCTTATAAGTTCCAGGGAACTCTTCGGAGTTCCCGGCGGTCCCGAGACACCTTCGGATTTGACCATATAATAGGGATAACTTGCAAGAAACCAGAGACTTGTTTTACCAACCAGGCTTCCAAAAATACCGGAAAGGCCCAGCTGGGCCTTCCAGCACTCTACTTCCCGTCCCATGATGGTTAGTTTTTCTTTGCCGGTAACGGTCAGTTCAAAAGAAAAGCCTCCCGCGCTTGCTCCAGTGCCAATGAAAATTATTTTTGCCTTCTGTTGTTTACCCCAGGGAAATAGCCTGAGGCTCTGCCCCAGCGTATCCGTGCTGGAAACGAGCAGTTCCCCTTCCTTTGCCTTGTAGCGGGTTTCTAAGAGTCTGGAAACGCGATTTACCGTAGCGTCTTCGCCATAGGTGGTGACATCCGTATAGGTTGCCAGGAGGGATACCGCATCAATCCGGTAAAGGGCCTTCTGGTCCGGGGCGGAGCTTGAAAGTTCAAAGTAGCTCCCCTTCTCTTCATTTACAAAACGGGAGGTATAGATAAGTTCATCCTGTTTGTTTCCTATTTTTCTGCTGTACACTAATTTTTCATAGGCTGGTAAAGGCTGGGCTTCGATATTGACAGATATTAATAACAGTAAGCTATAGAAAATAATGAATCTGGATAAAAAATTGAATAATGTTAAATGTTTTAACCTATATGTCATATATCACCTCGTTATAACAATTGCCAAGATAAGGGCAGATATTAACCTGCCCCGGTTTTGTGAGTAGTAGCGCTTTTCCCCGATGTCTTTATGAGTTCTAACGCATTACCCTTCAGTTCCTCTGTTACTTCGTTTCGTTCCCATACGCTCTCCCTTTTTATAGTTTAGGAGAGGCTTAACCTATTGTCCACTGAAACGGGTAAAGTCCACCTTGGAGGGGACCATCTCCCTTTAGAGCTCATCAATCCCTTTATCCCCTATTGCTACAGAACCGGTTCTGGTATAAAAAGATATTCTGAGCTGTCCTGTTCGGGTCCCCCAGACGCCCTGACAGCTTATCGTTTTATCGGTTTATATGCGAGTGGAGGTTCCTATGCATTCATCCTTTGATCCCAGACTTCTGGCTGATTTTGCCCGTTATTACGGTTTTCATTATGGGGTTTGTGACCCCGCCGCCCTTGTAAAAGACCTGGTCATAGAAATGGAACGGGGTCTACGGGGTGATCCTTCCACCCTGCCCATGCTGCCTTCATATTTGTATCCGGTTTCTTCGGTTCCGCCGGGCAAGGCAGTAATCGCCCTGGATGCGGGGGGAACTAACCTCAGGGCCGCCCTGGTCCGCTTTGATGAAAAGGGCAAGGCTATTGCAGAACACACCCAGAAAACCCACATGCCTGGCACTAAGGGGCAGCTTACGGCCCAGCAATTCTTTGATGAGATCGCCGCCGTAACCGCACCCCTGCTGCAGGAAAACCCCAATGTAGAAGGTATAGGGTTCTGTTTTTCCTACCCTATGGAAATGACCAAGGATGCGGACGGTATCCTTTTAGGATTTAGCAAAGAGGTGGATGCCCCAGAGGTAATCGGAAAAGCGATTGGTGCAGGTCTCCGGGAAGCCCTGGCCCGAAAGGGAGTAAAGGCCCCTGAACGGATTGTGCTGTTGAACGATACGGTGGCAACCCTGCTTTCGGGGCTTGCAGAAATTCCCGCCGACGGCGGCCAGAGAAAGGGTCCCGATATCTATGGTGTCGAAGGGGGCCCGGTAATTGGTTTTATTCTGGGGACCGGCATGAACGTTGCCTATCCGGAAATCCGGATTCCTAAAATCGGCTTTGAGGCTCACAAGTCTCCCCAGATTGTGGTCTGCGAGACCGGCAGTTTCCATCCCCGCTATCTGGGCCGTCTGGACGAAGAATTCGATGCGACATTGAAAAATCCTGGCAAATATACCTTTGAAAAAACCATGGCCGGCGCATACCTGGGACCCCTCACCCTGTATATGCTGAAAAAGGCCGTGCAGGATGGGGTGCTTGTCTTCCGTAAATCCGGAGCACTTCTGGCCATGCAGAATCTCCAGACCAAGGACTTGAATGCCTTTATGCACAATCCTCTGGCAGGGGAAGGTGTAATCGGCTCCCTCTTTGACAAGGATGAGCGGGATGCCCTGGCAACCCTGGTGTTCCTCACTTCCATTATTACTGAACGGGCCGCCCTCTTTGCCGCAGCTGCGGTGGCCGCGGCGGTAGAAAAGACCGGAGCCGGCTATGATCCCTTTGTACCAGTCCGTGTTGCTGTAGAAGGCACTACCTATATGATTTATAAGGGAATGCGGCCTGCCCTAGAGTCATATCTCCATACCATACTCTCCGCAAAGGCACCCCGGTCTGTCATTGTCTCTCCGGTGGAACAGGCTTCCCTGTTCGGCGCTGCGGTAGCAGCCCTGTCCAAATAGTATGTAAAATCGTAGTATATATTGATGAAAGGAGCCCCCAGAAAGGGGCTCCTTTTTTGTGTGCTCGGTACAACTGTCAGGCTGGCAAAATTGCAGAACCTTTGTGTATCAGTCCCCTCCAATTCCGAATTTCTGGAGGCTAGAGAAGATCATGTATAGTTTGCTTACTTCGTGGAGTTCAGGCCGGTATTCAAAGTGCATCTGGTCATAGAGGTCCCATTTGCCACCCCAGACAAAGCCCTCATCTTCAAAGGCTTTTATTACCGCCGCCGGCGGAGCCCAGCGATTATTCTGGCTGACCAGCATCCACTTGGGGTTCCGTTCCTGCTCCCATTGCCAGTAGATAGCCTTGGAACCGAGTTTTCGGGGTTGTATATCGATAGCCAGGCCAAAGCTGTGCATACTGATACGGCTTGTACCGCGAATCTCCCGCCAGTTATAGCCCCCAACGGTACCCAGGTTTTTCAGAAACTGTGCCACCTCAGGGTCTGACTTTGCAAGCATGCGGATCCGTTCATCAATCTGTTGTACCTGATTCTCTATCATCCTGTGGACCGAAATTATCCTACCGAGAAAGCGGACCTGGACAAGATTTTGTTCAATCTCTCCCCGTTTAGTTCCGCCATAGAGGGCAGAGCGGAAACCATTATGATGGTCTGGGCCCTGCATCTGGTGTTCCGCACTGCCAATCTTTTGCAATTCCGCTATCCGCTCCGGGCTGTAGGATTTTGGATCCGGCGCTTCTTCCGGATAGAGGTAAAACACATAGGGCTTAAAATCTTGCCATTTGTCACGGAGTTCCTCTGGAAGCAGGCGGCCATTAGCCCAATAAAAAACTTCCCCTCCCACCTCTATAATCCAGTCATCATTCTTCCAGGAAACTGAGCTGACCCGGTCAGGATAGGATCTTTTGTATGCTTCCAGCACCTGGCGGGCGTGGATCTCTGGACGAATTTGAGGTGCCGACGACAAGGGATACAGGGAGATCGTAACTAGTAGTATACTAAAACCAGCGAGAAGCTTCTTGGTACCGGTAGAGTATGGCCGCTGTTCCATCTATGGTGCAACCATACACAACCGGACGCATCTTTGCAAGGCTGTATTTTAATCCCAATCCAGGAGCCGACGCTGTCCCTGAAGGGCACGGATTTCCGTAACATCCTGGCTGACTTCCAGGGTGCCCCGGTACTCGCCCTGAGCATCGTAAACGGGGAAATACCGGATATGGACAAATGTACCGCCCAGTTCAAGCCAGAATTCCGCCACCCGTTTCTCTTTATTCCTAAAGGCCTGCACAATTCTCTGAACGATATGGACGCTCTTGGGCGGGTGGCAGTTGGCCACATTCCGGCCAATAACGCCGGGGCTCCGGGGAAAGATCCGTTCCGGGTTATCCGAATAGTAGAGGACCCGGTCATGCTCGTCTACAAAGGATACATCGATAGGAAGGTTTTTAAGCATCAGGTCGATCTGTTCGGTGGTCATCCAGCCTTCCCCAAGTTTCATCGCCCCGGGAACCTGGTCAGGGGGGACAAGCTCTGCTGCGGGTTTGGGAGCCCTTGGTGCCTCTGCTGGTGAGACGCCCTGCGAGGGAGCGCCTACAGCAGCTACAGTCTCTTGGCTTGGGGCGCCTCCAACTGCATAAGCCTCTGGGGTTGGACCTCCAGCGGCTGCGGCCCCTTGGGGTGCAGTCCCTGAGGGGGCATCAGAACTAGCAGCCTCACGTTTTTGGCTCATCAATCTGGCTTCTACCACATCGGGATCCCAGAGACTGCCCGGTTTTATCCAGGCATAGCCGATCGCATCCTCGCCCCGCCGGATGGTTACCCAGGTTTTTTCATCGAGCTTCCTGAGGGCGGTAGGGAAGAGGATGTGTTCTTCCATAAAGAACATTTTTTGAGCCTTACCGGATAGAACCCGGGCTTTCCAGGCTGCACCGCCAAAGTCCTGGTTTTTCAGGTTTTCATCGATCTCCCGGAAGAGGGCGCGGATTTCATCATGCTTCCCCCACATTACCTTGGAGGGGGCGTCAAAACCGGCCGCTTCCAGGTAAGGAAAGAGCTGGTTTTCCTTACGGGTGTAGTGGATGAGGATTTTCCTGAAGTCTTCGATAGCCTTTGTAAAGGCATCTATACCTTTCTGGCTGCGGCCCCAGGGGAAAAGGAGCCGCCGATAGGCCCTTGTAAGGCTCCGCAGGGAATTCCGGGCCGCATTATTTTCAGCCATATAGGTATGGATGGGGTGACCGCTCAGTTTTTCAGGCCTGCCCTGGCTTTCCAGGGAGTTTTCGAATACCGTAACATGGACTTCGCAGAGCCGCTGGATCTCCTCTGCGGGCATTCCTGCCTGCATCAAAGCCTGTTCCATGGCGGCGATTTCTTCGGCACTGACATTTTTAATCAGGGTATCAAAATCCTTTTTTACCCTGCTTACACTTTCTCCATCATGGAGCCGCTGAATTATTTTTTTTAGTTCTTCCCGTTTGTATGCTTCGTTTTGTATCAGTTCGCTCATAGCCATTCCTCCTGCAGGATAGTTCCTTCCGCATTTACCGTGACGGCCTTAATGGGCACATTACGCTTTGCCTGGTTACGGGCCTGCTGGGCAATCGCCACAAGGCCACCGCAGCAGGGCACATGCATTCTCAGGACCGTTATTGTATCCACTTTGGATTCATCAATTAAAAGTATAAGCTTTTCTATGTATCGCTCAATGCCTTCATCCAGCTTGGGACAGCCGATCACGAGGGTTTTTCCCTTTAGCCACTGGCTGTGAAAATTTCCCAGCGAAAAGGCGGTGCAGTCCGCCGCCAGAAGGAGGTTTGAACGGTTAAAATGGGGTGCCCGGGGGTTTATAAGATGCAGCTGAATGGGCCAGTGGGTCAGAGCACTGGGCTGTTCTGCGGCAGGGCCGGCCTCTGAACGTATGGGACGGAAGCCCTTGATCATAGGTTCGTTATGCTGCTCCTGGTTATGCTGTGTCTGGCGATGCTGCGCCTGGGCATTCGGGGTATCCCCTTCTTTCAGTGCCATAAGATTCACAAAACTCTGGGGAATAGGAATTCCTTCTTCAGCAAGCACATCCATAGCTGTTCTGAGGTATGCCGATTCTCCGTGATGATACAGATGCTCCAGATGCGCCAGGATAGTGTTTTCTCCCTTGGGAATAATATTGGTCCGCATGACCAGTGCTTCATTGTAGGGTTCAGCTTCCCGTTGTTCAATGCTGATGGCTCCCCGGGGACAGGTGCCAATGCAGGCACCAAGACCATCACAGAGAAGGTCCCCTACGAGCCTGGCTTTGCCGTCTATAAGTTGCAGAGCCCCCTCAGGACAGCCATTAGTGCAGGCTCCGCAGCCATCGCAGCGATCTTCATCTATGGTTATGATATTGCGTTTCATATATGCTCCTTATATTACCATTATAGAAAACTATTATGCTTTTTTCTGTAACCGGGGTTACAAAATGAGTGAGGTTTTTGCAAAAGTCTGTTACTTTTGCAAAAACCTCTTGCAGTATTTTTACATTAACAAGATAATTATTTGTATGTTATGGAATAGTAAAAATACTGCATGTACATCTATGGTTGCTCATTCAAAACTCCCTGAGTTTTGAATGAGCCTCCAATGTTTTATAGTTAGGATTGATTATGATTGATGATGGAGTTTCGGCTCAGGACCTGCTTGAGGCGAATGAGCTGCTTGTAAAAGGTGATTATGCAGGGGCAGTTGCCCTTCTGGAACGGGCCGTGGCGGAGGACCCTACCGACTGCTCTGCCCTGACCGCTTTGGGTATTGCCTTTACTGAGGGGGGCGAGCACCAGAAGGCCGTAAAGGCTTTGGAGCGGGCCCTGTCTTTGCAGGAAACAATCCCCGAAGCCTATGAAGCCCTGGGCTGTGCCTACTATAGATTAGGTTTTATTGAGAAGGCCGAAAGGGCGCTGAAACGGGCCCTGGAATTGGCTCCCCAGGATGGGGGCGTGCTCCGAAACCTGGGGGTTGTTCTGGATCGTCTGGGGGACTTTGATCGGGGTGCCGAGATGATCGAAGAAGCCTATAGACTGAATCAGTTTGATTATCAGGCAATCTATGCCTTATCTTCTATCCGGCTCAGGCAGGGAGAACTGGAAGCTGCCCTGGAACTTCTGGAGCGGATCGCCTCGGAGGATGCACCCATCAATTTAAAAATCCTTGCCATAGACCATATACAGAACTTGAAACGATACCTCAGGTAGGTTGCTGGAGTATCCTACCGCATGGGTACGCAGAGGGCCGCATAGTGGACCGAGCTGTCCGGTTCTTCGAGTAAGACCGAGCTTGTTTTACCTCCTTCGGTCCGTATAGATGCCTGGCCAAGGATAACTGGTTTGTTAATTACTCCAGCAGCAGGGCTGTCTGAAAGGGCTTCGGATCTAAAATTGCAGGCAAGGAATGCCGCAACCCCCGCAGCCCCGCAGGCGGAAATCTGAAAACTTTTGGAAAGAGCAACTATTTCCTCAGTTTTCCCTTCCTGGATCATTGTTAAAAACAGTTTGCTCTGTTCAAAGGCTTCCGTATCATCAAAATGGGCAGAAAGGTTCGTGGTAATCACAAAAAGGGTTGTGTCCAGACAATCTGCAAAGGTAAGTTCCAGGGCCCTGGTCAGAGAATGTATATGACTTGTTCTATAGGCTCCAATCAGGATGGGTATAATAGATGCTCCGGGGCAGCTGGTGTAGACCCAGGGCAGGAGCACCTCAAGGCAATGCTCCGACAGGTGAGGTATATCATTTATTTCGATAGCGGTTGTGCAGGAAAGCAGTTCATCAATCTTGTCCAGATTAACTGGCAGGTCCCCCAGGGGTGTCTCAAAGACATCGGAATCGCTGACGAAGATTCCTTCCTCATGCCATTCATGGAGGGGGCCGATAAGTACCACCTGATTAATATGCCGGCCCTGTATCTGATGAAAGGCTCGAGCCAAAAGCTGTCCTGTAATGTCCCACGCAGCATGGGGAACGATTATGGCCAAGGGTTTGCAAGGACCCACAGTGTCATCATTCATGGATTGGTATGTCTGTATTACAGCACGAATTTCTGCCCCAGTTTCGGGATAGAATATACCCGCCACTATCGGTGTCCGCCGTTTCATGGTGCTGTCATTCAAGATATCTATATCTATCATATGGTAAGTGTAATTTTAACTCTATCGGATTGCAATGTTAATCGTGACAATACCACTTTGAAAATACTCCTCATACAGGTTATACTTTACGTATATGAGTATCCGCCTAAAGATTATAGTTGTCGTACTTCCCCTGCTGATCGCTTCGGTAGTTCTGGTGGGGGTTTCTTCGTATTTTTCTGCCGCCTCAGCGGTTACCCGTCTTGCGGTGGGTTTTCTCACCTTTAAAGCAGAAGAACTTGAGACCTATGCCAACAACCAGTGGAACCTCCTGGTAGATAATGGTTATGTGGGCCGGTCCGATATGGAACAGGCTGCCCAGGCAGCGGTGGAATCCTTTGGCAGAAGCATACTCAGGAGCCCTACGGAGGCAATTTTCGCACTGGATCGGGATGGCAAACTCGCCATGCTGGTAGGTTCGGTTGGCGCAGCGGGGCAAGCTGGAGCAAGTAATCCAACAGGGGGCACGGGGGGCGCAGGGGCGCCGGGGGCGCCGGGACTGCATCGCCCGCAGAGGATGCGGCAGCCCTGAAGAACACCGTTGCTCCGGGCTGGCGGGGGTTTCTGAACATTACCTTCGCAGGTATTGATCGGGTTGCCTATACATTCCCCTTTGTTCCCTTTGGATGGCAGGTATTTGTTTCTGAACAGAGGCAGAGCTTTTTCGGCGATGTGGAGACCATTGCCCAGACTACTTTGTATATACTTCTGGGGGCGGCCCTGGTCAGCATCTTGTTCCTGCTCCTCATGACAGGCTACCTTACCCGGCCCATAGAACAGGTTGTGGAGGTCATGCGCCGGATAATCCAGTCCAACAACCTTTCTGAACGGGTGCCGGTCCTGTACAAGGATGAAATCGGGCAGCTTTCCCATACCTTTAATCTAATGCTGGAAGAACTGGACCGGGCTTACAACCAGATTAAAAAATACGCCTTTGAAGCGGTGGTGGCCCAGAAACGGGAAAACCGGATCCGCAATATCTTTCAGCTCTATGTTCCCAAGGATGTTATCGACGAAGTTTTCATGAACCCCGATAAGATGCTGGTGGGTAATAACCGGGATGTGGCAATCCTCTTTTCTGATATCCGAAGCTTTACCACCATCTCAGAAAAGATGGCTCCTGATGCCCTGGTGAATGCCTTAAACCGCTATTTCTCGATAATGGTAGATGTGATTGTAGACCGGAACGGCATGGTGGACAAATACATAGGAGACGCCATCATGGCGGTCTTCGGCGCACCGGTGAGTCACGGCCACGACGCCCTGGACTCGGTACTGGCGGGTCTGGAGATGACCGAATCATTAAAGCTATTCAATGATGAGCAGAAAAAATCGGGGGGGCCGGAATTTAAAATCGGGGTGGGCATTAATTACGGTATCGTTACGGTGGGCAATATCGGCTGTGACAAGAAGATGAACTATACCGTGATTGGGGACACGGTTAACCTGGCCTCCCGCCTTGAGGGCCTCACCAAGTACTATCATCAACCCATACTATTCTCAGAGTATGTATATGAGCATATAAAAGGTAAGGTCCCCTGCCGTATGGTTGATAAGGTAGCCGTAAAAGGCAAGACCCAGGGGGTTCCCATACTGACTGCCCGCAGAGAAATCAGCAAAACCGAAGCGGAGGCATGGAAAATCCACGAAGAAGCGGTGGAACTTTATTATAAAAGGTCCTTTACCCGTGCGATGGAGCTTTTTGAACGGATTCTGCACCTTCTGCCAGAAGACGACATAGCCCGGCAGTATATAGAGCGCTGTCAGCGATATGTAATAACACCGCCCCCTGCAGACTGGGATGGGGTGGAGGTGATGACAGAAAAATGATGAGCCCCAAATTGCATTACTATGTACTCATACTCATCATTGCTGCTCTGGGCTGGGGAAGGGGAACGCTTCTTGCGGAGGAAAACCCTGGGGAATTCCAGTTTGATGAACGGACGGTCCTTATGCTCTGGTCCCAGGACAGTACCGAAGCCAGCTCCGGTAGTGCTGCTGGTACAGCGGACCAATTCAGCCAATATCTGTTGCAGAGTCTCCGTTCTATCCTCACCAGGGCTGGGTACTCCCCTGGGGAAACCATCACCTTAGCCCTTCCTTCTGCCAATCCTTTGGAAACAGCTATCACTAAAGGACAGGAACAGCGGATCCGCTGGGTTTTCCTTGCATCGATACAGGTTTCAGAGATGAACCTTTCCTGGAATATTGGAATCTACGATGCGAAACGGGGAAGTCTGCGGGCCAGCGATAACTTTTCTACCTTTCCGGGGCTTTCCGCGCTCCCTGCCATAGACGATTCCTGCCAGAATCTGGTGCAGGCCTGGCTCGGTGCTATAGCCCAGGATGTGGCAATTGTAAATCTTACTGAAAATGCCCAACAGTTTTCTGGTCCCCAGGAGGATGTTGAAATCTGGTATGGCTCTAAAGATACCGGAGTCTTCGCAGGAATGATTAAGCAGGGAGCCCTGGAAGGCCTGTATATTCCCTTCCCGGAGGGAAAGCCCCTCACCATCGAAGCCTGGAAAGAGGGCTATTGGCCAAAGACGCTGGTCCTTCCAAAGGGAGTTACTGATCAAACGGTGAGGATCCCGGCCCTTCAAAAACGGGCTTCCAGTGTATGGGGCCTTGGTACAGGAACCGGAAAACTCCTGGGTGCAACCTATTTGTACCGCTGGTATCCCGTACCTGACCGTTTTTTTCTCCGTTTCGATAATTCGCTCTGGGCCGGGTACTCCTTTACTCCCAATGCGATTCCCTTCTGGCACGATGAACTCCGTATAGGTGTTGGGCTGTACCTTCAGAGCGCCGTGGACGGACGGTTACGCCTTGCCGCTGGTTCTGCCCTTTCCGGTGTGATAAGTGTGCTTCCCAGTTCGGAAAAACTGGTTTCCCGGTCCGCCCTGGATATACTGGTGGAACCCATCTGGGTTTCACTAGAGTATCATTTCCCCCGTTGGGCCCTTACGGGGGAGCTGCGGCTCCCCTATGCAGCAGGTACAGGGTTCCTGAAGCAGGGCTGGCTGGAAGGTGCAGGCGGCGGCCCCTTTTTCTTTGTGGGAGTGTTGATAAAATGATGAGATTGAGTGGTCGAGTTGCGAGGATATTCCTGTTAGGACTCGCTATGTTTGCAATAAATACCTGCGATCTTTTTAAAGAAGATATGTTTCCCTCCTATCTGGGCCATGAAGAAGCCCAGATTAGCCTATCGGAACTGCGACAGGCCGCCGGGGTTCTTGAAACGGCCCGACTTGATACTATCCGTATCCTTGAGATACCTGCACTCAACAAAGTCTATGCGGTGCTCACCTTGAGCGGTTTTTTCTCTCCCCCCTATCAGGTCTTTCTGGATGGGAAGAGCCTTGCGGTATTAAAGACCTTTACCGATGTCGGAAAGGGCCGCTTCCTCATGTATGACCCTGATACGGGCATCCTCATCCGACAGAGCAATGGTATCTCGATTCTGGATCCCGGGTCGCTGGAATTACGTGATAGTAAACCAGACGTTTTTGGAAATGCTATTAATTATTTTGATGACCCCTGGTTTGGTGTTCGAAAGGATGAAAGTACAATCTTTTTGATAGGAATGCACGAAGGAGCTGTAAGTTATGTTAAGGTTAATATAGATGATTCAAATAACTGGCAGGTGGGGAATGATGGCGTTAAGAACATGTTTTCCTTCGACCCTTCAGATGAAACGGATTATTACGTTCAGGACCTTTATATTGCCGCTGATAACGCAGTCTATCTTCTCCTGGGGCAGAAAGAGAGCGATAGGGGCTATCTCTTTCGCTGGAATACGGCAGCAGATTTTACTGGTAATATTGCAGATTCTATCTTTACATATATTCAGGTTCCTATAGGAAGGGACGGGTCAGGCTATGTAACCAAAGCTGGGTATTTTAGGCCATATCGTAACAGGACCCTGCTTATAGAGCGGTACCGGTATGATACTGCACAGGCTGCGGTGATAGACAGTTTCCCTCTGCCCTCCAACTTCCAGGGCAGGGCGGCCTTTTTTCAGAATAAAGATGCCTGGGTTCTCTATGATGAGGGGAAAGAGACCCTGCATCTTATGCGCGGCTGGTGGTAACGGGGCGGAAAGATGGGAATAGTTAAACGGTTCTGGTTGGTAATGTGTTTATGTTGCAGTTCCCTGGCTGTCTATGCCCAGACCGGGCCTGCAGGAGAGCTTTCTGATCCCCCGGGGAGCGGAATGGACCAGGGGGTACTGCGGTCCTATGTACTGCTCTGCTCCGATTCCATGGAAGCTCCCTGGGTGTCTGCTCTACTGCAGACTATGGGCCGTCTCCCCCGGGTCCGTGAAGTGTATCTATGGCCACAGCGGTTTGCATCTCAGGGACCGGCTGTTCAGAACGATACAACCGAAGTTATCCTGCCCGATTCAGAACTTGCCAAGGCCCTCCGCTGGGCCGCATTACATGATTTTTCATTTGTGCTCTCTGTAGAAGGCCAGCAAGACCCAGCCAATAATGGCACGATCCAGATACAATTCAGGGTCTTTTCTGTGCTATCAGGTCGGGAACTCCATGCGGGAACCTTTCAGGATGGGGTATTTTCTGAACAGGACCTGTATCAAACCTTCTGGCTGCCCCTCTCAGCGGTGTTGGATTCTCTGGAAGCTCAGAAAGGGCAGGGCGCCCTTACGGTGCATGCAGTCCCGGGAACAAGAATTTCCGGGTTAACTGAAAAACCAGTTTCAGTTGACCAGAGTGGAGAAACGGTAATCCCCCTTATTGTTCCAGGCACATACTCCTATCGTGCCAGTGCCCCGGGGTACCGGAGTAGAGAAGGAATCTATACGATGGCAGAAAGCCCAGCAGAACTTTTTATTGAGCAAGAGCGGGTGAGCAAATGGCTCATCGAACTGGGAAGCCTGATGGGGCAATTCGGAGAACTATGGGCACACCGGCTCCTTTTTAATGAACAGTATTGGATTGGATTTGGGCTGCAGGAGTACTGGATTGGAACCTATTTCCCTTCGCCGGATGATAGGGGCCGTTATTCCTATCCTGTTGTTTCCCTCCCTCTTTTACAGCCCGGCATTACCATCGGGGGACGACTGGCGGATGATCTGCATTTTTTGCGTCCCTATCTTTCCGCTACATTAATGCTTCGCCTTAATACCTCCCTGCTCAGGCTGGATCCTGCATCGGCCATGGTGGTGGAAGGGAAGGGCGGGCTCGAATGGAAGCTTGGGTCCGGCTTTGCTGTGTTTTTTGACCTTGGCGCATCCTTTTATCCCTTCTGTAATGGTATATATCTCACCGCAAGCCGCGGAGGGGAGAGCAGGGCTCCATCAACCTACTTGTTTTCCGACTCCTGGTATCTGGAAATTCCTGTGTACCGTTTGGGAATGAGGTTTTTCTTATGAAACACCGTCTTCACTGTTTGTCTTGGGCCCCTATTTTTGGGATCTTTCTGGTTACAGGTATTATGCTGATGGTTGCTTCCTGCTGGCATCCTCCCTTTAGTCCCGAAGTGTCCGCCTCGCTCCTGACTTCGGAAAAACTGGGGGAACCGGTCTGGCAGGTAAAAGTGCGACTTCCCTATAACGCCCGGGGCGGATATTACCTGCCCTCCCGGTTTAATTATAATAGGGGTATGTGGATTGGCCGCGATGCTGACAGTGTAAAAATTATGAAATTTGAGTATGAGCCGGTGCTTAAGAAAGGCATGGTCGCTAACTATACGGATATTCCTGTCCAGGGTATTACAAATCTTTTGGTCCTGCCCGCTATAGCTTCCTCAGATGTGCTTTTTTTTACCTACCCCGGTTTTAACCGGTGGGCAGGCTTTAATGTGAGCAGCAGTAGTTTTAATATCTCTGAGGAAATGAATGGTACCGGGTTCAGGTTTGGGGATGGTGAAATAAATTTCAAGGACACCCTTTATTTGGTTGATATAAGCGATGTTGTACAGCTCTATAATCTTAAAGTAGATGCGAATGATCTGCCGTTTAATGAACCTTCTCTTGTTGGCAGCAGCTTTAGTCTTCCGCCGGTGTTTCCTGCTGCTATAAGCTTCGCCGCAGCTGGTCCCGATACTGCACTGTATATATCGATGATCCTGCAGGATGGTTCTGCGGTCACCTATCGCTGG
>Ga0208824_1001346_pt1 | contig 22026 bp, 19 predicted proteins | sample AD_JPNTR3_MetaG_FD_184447 | JGI IMG/M metagenome (GOLD analysis project Ga0208824, IMG submission 184447) | Active sludge microbial communities of municipal wastewater-treating anaerobic digesters from Japan - AD_JPNTR3_MetaG (SPAdes) (version 2) | ecosystem: Engineered > Bioreactor > Anaerobic...
TTTTCTCAACCTCCATCTGTTGGGCTTCTTGTTGCAATTCAAACGAATAACGATAGAAAGAAGCAACTTCATTGAGATATAAATCTTTAAGTATTATTACTCTTGCTGGATTTGTGATTTGAATAAAATCGTTGCTGTCAATATTTATAAACCCTTTGTCTATTAAATAATTTAATTGAGATTTTTGATGTGCCTCATAACTGCTATATTTTACTTTTTCTTTTGTAAGTAAATCGGAAAAAGTATGATAATGCTTTTCTTTAAAGGGTTCAACAAAAGCAAGTGAGGTTTGATCAGAGAAGAACAGATTTATACAACCCATCATTTCTTTATTTTCTTCGTTGAAGTATAAATACTTACTCTTGTTTAAGCTAGGAATGTCTTTTATAGCGGTTGGATTAGATGAAATTTGTAATAGCTCAAAATCTATACTCCCGTCTTCAACAAATAGTTTGAATTGTTTTAATACTGACTCAAACTCAGGAGCTAGTAATCTTACTTTTTCGAAGTATGATTTAGCTGTGGGTATTGAGAAACTTGCATTGCTTGCAAACCCGAACTTTTCTTGGAATGATGAAGTGAAAACTTGATATAAAACATTTTCCAATAAAATACCTAAGTCGCTAAGTACTTTATTGTATGCTACTACTTGAAGATGCGAGGTCATCTCCATTAGATTAAATTCTGTACCTACTCTGTACTCATTTTGGGAATGGACGCCCATAATTCTTTCAAATACGCCCATTTTATTTTTCTTGCTTACAAGATTGATTCTATGTTGATGGTCTATGTATTCGAATAAAATTTTAAAATTTTGAAATAGCGAATATGGGTCACAGTTTTGCTTAATGAAATCTAAGCTATATGTATAGTTTATTATGAAATTCTCATCAATAACACAGTCTTTAACTTTGCTTGTTTTTTCAGAAAAACTAACTGAAACACCATATTTCATTCCATTGTTTTTAGCGTAGAATTTCTCAGTTTCGCTATTAAGCAAACGCTTCGCTTTTAAGCGTGTTTTATCAGACACCTTAAAATCATTCCTGTTTCTTACGTTTTGGATAAGACCAATGTAATTATAGTTTACATCATTGGAATCTAAATAGTTTGAAAGAATCGTTTCCTTATCATCAACGGTTAAACTTTTAGGAATAAATTTTTGATTTTTTTGAAAATCATCCTTGACCTCATAAACCGACAGTAATATTTCAGCAGATTGAGAATATGTCAATAAGAAAAGTCTAATTTCTTTATCGTAATGGTCAACTATGTTTTTGTGAGTTAAAATCTCGTGTATTATGTATGGCTCATTTGAAAGAATGTTGCTAAAAATAGACTTAGAAATTCGTTTGTATACACTTTGATTATTGACTAATTCCCAAAACGAATGAACGTAAATTTGCAAAGTGTTTTCATATAAATTTTCAACGTTACTATCGTTAATTGTAGCCATAAATTGTCCTATGACTTTTCCAAATTCTGCTGCTTTTTGTTTGAAATTGGTAATGTCATCGTTAGTCCAACTTTTCAAATACAATTCGTTGTCAATGTATTTTTTTATGTTGTATAGTTCAAAAATATCGTTTATATCTGTGTAATTTGATTTTATGTCAGACCGTAAAACATGTTCTCCTTTTTGTAGTTCGAGTCCGCCTGCCATATCGTCTTTCGAGTAAAATACTACTTTATTTAAGTCAGAATTTTTCATTTGTGCTGTGTCTTTTTTAAGGTGACTGCCAACGTCTTATTTACGCAACAAATATAAAACATTCGTAAATACAAAATATCAAACTTGCGTAAACCACTAATGTGCAGTTTTGTACTTGGGCTGTTTATTATTTCGTTTTCCTTTTTTTGTCTTTAAATAGCAAATTGTCCGCTATGTCGTTTTTTTTTACACTTGCACCCAACGACCAAGGCTATGCGCGCCTGCGATTTGCGGGAGCAAAACCTCCAAATTGCACTTTAGCCAGCAGATGAGCATAGGCGCGTGTTAGTGGCAGTTATTTTTTCTTATATATTATTTCTTTCGGTATATACTTCATTGATTTAATCGCATTATAACCAACTTCGGTGTCATCAATTATAAATTTTTCTGAAGATTCTATTCCTGTCTTCAATGTGTAAAATTCGTTCAAAAATTTATGTCCAAGGTCATTTACAAATTGGCTTAAGTCGCTATCATTCTCGTTTCTGTAAGAAGGCACCCATAATTGCCAGTCAAGACCACTATTTGGAATTGTTGAAACTTGATTAATTGTAAAATACACAAAACCATCGATATCAGATTCTATATACTTTTTACTCATTAAATTCGCGATAAGCCCAAGAAAAATGTCATTTTGAACAAAATAGTTTCCGTCATTGCATAAAAGAACGAGTCCTTTAGCATCAGGAAGCGAGAATGTCCGTTTTGATTCTTGAATCTGTTTATTTGCTTTGTGTAAGGCTCTATCAATAGTTTTTGTACAGGCACTTAATAAGTCATAATAACATTCAATGGATAGCTTCTTAGACCCAAGTATAATTTTTAATTTGTCTGCCTGTTTAATTAGTTTTCTTTCTACCCATCGGTCCAAGAAGTTCATTATTCTAGAAATATCTTCTTCGTTGTTAAATAAATCTTTCTGGAAACATTTTAGTTCGGCAATTACCTTTTCACTTTTAAATAAATAATCAGCATTTGGTCGGTCATCTAAATTATCTTCCCTTTTAGATATTACTTGTCCACCGAAATATTCAACATATTCGTTGAAAAAACTTTCAACTTCTATAATATCAGGTCTTTTAAGCTCTTCCATTTTTATTTTTTTATAATTGCCACTAACGTTCCCAGCATATACGACGTCGCGACCGAAGGGAGCAATGTCCCGAAGGGCGAGGGCGTTAGCCCGTAGCGTGTATGCTGTGTTATACGATGGACTGTGCCTTTTTTCCTGCCATGCGTTACCTTCCTGCTTTTTTTGCTGCTGCTTCAATCCAGTCGCCAAGTTTGTTGTAACCGTCATCATCAATCCAATCGTAAGTTGGAAACCTCTCAAAGAAATATTTTTTATCGTCATCAGGGTTTGTAAAAATAGGACCAAATGTATTGTTTCCTTTTGTGTCGGTCTTACCATCTTTGTCTTTCATTTGATGAATATAAACTCCTAAAATTCCGTTGCCCTTTTTCCAACTTTGTTCAAGTTCATACTTAACATAGTCTCGATTGCTTGTCTCTGCACCGATAAGCACAACAGTTACTGATGTCCCTTTTAGTTGGTCGTTAATCCACTTCTTAATTGCAGTGTCCCCTTTATTTTTTACTTCTTCCCAAGAGGCAGCATCCCAAAATCCTGCTGCTTCTCTATCAGGTTTGGTTACCCAACTATTACGGACCTGACCAGCCCTCCATACATCTCTTTCGTAGTGAAAGCTGAAAAACACTCTTCTAACCATTTTATCCTCCTTTTGTGATTAATACTACTAGAGCATAAATTATAATCAAAATTGCTATTGAACCATAGAACCACCCCAAAGTTATAGAAAACATAATCCTAAATTTTGACTGAACTTCATCTTTAAATCGGTAAGCATTCATATCAAATAAATACTCGTCTGTCTTCAGCCTGTTATTTATAACCCACTCATACAACTTTCTATATAACCGTTCCTGCCATAAAAAGTATGCATCCAAAAACCAAAAAACCAACAAAGGAACAAAGGCAATCCAAACCTGATACTTCTCAGTTCCCCTTAACAACAGAGCTACGACGACAAGAGTGATAGCCCACCCCTTTATCATAAAAGAATTGAAAGCCATCCGTTTTATGATGTCCTGAATTATCTCAATTTCCTTTAACATATATTCTTTCAGACTTTCTTTATTTTCCATTTTCATCATCTCCTTTCATGGCACAGTCTTTCATATAACGTCTTATTTACGCAACAAATATAATACATTTGTAAATATAAAATTTAAAACTTGCGTAAACCACTAATGTGCAGTTTTGTGCGTGGGCTGTTTATTATTTCGTTTTCTTTTTTTTGTTTTTAAATAGCAAATTGTCCGATGTGTCGTTTTTTACACTTGCCGCTAACGTTTGAGGCTATATGCAGTAAGGGATTGCGGGATACAAACCTGTCCACCGCCACAAATTTTCTGCGGGGCACTACCGTTTTAATTTTCTCTTTTATAGGCTATTGGACATAGGTGCTGTTATAGGCTGCACTTTTTTGTCTTTAAAATTCCAATTAATCAACGGTAATGACCTTTTTTCATTTTTGTTCCAAAGTCCGATTTGAAATCCTTTTAATTTTATTGTCTTATTTACAAACCCGATTTGTAATCCTTTTGTCGCTGCTGTATGGTTAACCAATCCAATTGTTATTCCATTTATTTGTTCGTATAAATTCCAGAGAAGATTAAATGAAAGCCCATTTATTTTCTTTCCCATGCTCATCCACAATGAAAATGAGATTCCATTCACTTGATCTGTAAATGTCCCTAATGGTGAAATTATAAGCCCATTATGAATTGCTCTTTTAGGGAATGTGTTTTGAAGGCTTAAAGAATCAGAGTTTTCATTTGCGTAAAAATCCTTAAATCTCATTTTATTGATATAAAAGGTTTGGAAAAAGCCCTGTCCTGGTATTTGTAGGTTCAGCCCATGTGAGTATTTAGTATAATGTCTGTTACAAATGGCCTCTGATCCCACAGGTCCAATTGCTATCCCATAAATATTTTTTGATGCTGACGGAATTAACCAAATGACAAATCGGTCTTTTGCCTTTTTATCAAATTCTAAAGAGTCACTTTGCGAAAATGAAAAAGTCGCAGAAAACAAAATCAGTAATATAATCGGAATTCTTTTCATTTTCTCAGTGTTGCACATAACGTCTTATTTACGCAACAAATATACAACATTTTTAATTTCAAAATATCAAACTTGCGTAAACCACTAATGTGCAGTTTTGTACTTGGGCTGTTTATTATTTCGTTTTCCTTTTTTTGTCTTTAAATAGCAAATTGTCCGCTATGTCGTTATTTACACCTGCCGCTAACGGTTAGAATAAGAATAGTAGCCGATTGCGTTGCACTTTCCTGTCAAATTACAAAAAAGTTGAAGCGGGCTAAAACCTTTGAATTCACTACTATCACGGCTATTATTTTTATACATTGTTATGGGCTAGCATTGTTTCACCTTTTTCAATTCGTTTTAAATGACAAAACAATAGTTCACCTGTTTTTTCATCTCTTAAATGCATTCCGTTTCCCTCACAATATTTGTAATGTTCACAATCTGCACATATACCTGTTTTTGTCCAGCTTTTATCACGAAAAACAGAATATTTATTTTCCCAAACTTCTCTAAAGTTGTCTTTGTAAATATTTCCTTGAATAAAATTTTCTCTCAGGTTTGGGCAAGCTGATATAGAACCATCAGCCAATATTGACGCAATATTAATCCCAGCCCTACAAATAAAAAAATTATCTCTAACCTCTTGTTCGTATTTACCTAAAAATCCTTCACAACCATAGTTTAATTTTATTTTACCTTCTTTTCTCGTTTGTGAAATAAAATCAAATAATTCTTTAAAGTTTCTTGGTTCAAGTTGTAATTCTTTATGTTCTTTTGCTCTACCAATTGGAAAAATTGTAAATATCCTCCACTCTTTAATCCCTGCATTAATCAGCAATTCCTTAATTTGGTTTAGTTCATTAAAATTTCGTTGATTAACACATGTTACAACATCATATTTTATTTCGGGAATTGTAGGTAACAAACAAACTGCATTCAAAGCAGAAGAAAAACTTTTAGATGTTCCTCTTAACCAATTATGACTTTCTTCTAATCCGTCAAGGCTTACAGTAATTGCTCTTAATCCAGAATCTAAAAGAGAATCTATTTTCTTTTTAGTTAATAACATCCCATTTGATACAATTCCCCACGGAAAACCTCTTTTATATAAATTTGTCCCTATTTCTTCTAAATCTTTCCTTAACAATGCTTCTCCACCTGTCAACACTATCATTGTTTTATTTGGATGAACAATATCAGTGATTTCGTCAATTGCTCTGAAAAAATCTCTGGCAGGCATATCCTTTATTGAAGCATCCTTTTTACAATCACTGCCACAATGAATACACTTTAAATTGCAACGTAATGTACATTCCCAAAGGATATAATTCAATTGGTGAATTTTACTCTCGTTGTCCTTGTACTTTTTAAAAAGATTAAGTGCTATTTTTTTTCGTAACGGTATTTTTCTTACAGTCATTTCTTAGGTGTCAACTTTACATCAAATTCTTTACTTGTTTCTCCACTATACCAGTTGCCATCACCATCAGAGAATTCGGGGTCTTTGAATTCTACAATTGTATCCAAATCACTAAATTCTCCATTTGCCTCTCCATCAATGTCGCTAAATTTTATACTGTAAGTTTGGTCTGTTGGAAATCCCCATTTGTCAACGACTTGATATTCTCCATTAGCATTTGTATAAGTCGTATCACCTTGCATAGTTACTCTAACATTTTCAATAGATTGCTCTGTCTCTGACGAAGTAACTTTGCCATTTACAATAAATTTCGCATAAGGTGTTCCGTATTCATCTTTTGAATCACAGGCTGTCGCAAATCCTAGTACTGCTAATAATCCAGCGATTAATACATTATAAGTTTTTAGAAATTTGATTTTCATAGTTTTCAATTTTAATGCATTTTTCAGATGTTTATTTTGTGTAATTGGTTGCTTTTGTTTGCCCATAACGTTTTGCCGCTTGCCGCAGTGGGGTTTTCGGAGGACTAAACTGTCAACCAAGCACAAATGTTGATAGAAGCACTGCATTTGATTTAACCACGTCAGCCCCCATTGCGGCAAACGGCTGTTACCTGCTGGCCTTCTGTCCATCGTGTCGTTGTATGTCTTGTCAATATTGAGGTTCCGTGTCATTGTATGCTATGTTTGTCGGGCTGTGTGTTGATGTATTTTTATTTTTTTTGAAGCGTTGGGAAATTTTTTAAAAACAATTTTTGTCTGCGTTGGCAAAGCAAGCTCTTTTGCAATTTTTGGCCTGTGCGTTGGCTTGTGCGAATTGCAAATGTGCTTGCTTTAGCTTGGGCTTTCCTTTGGTTTCATAAATATTGATATTAAAAGTCCTATTCCTACAACTACGTCAACTATGTTCCATATCTCTCTGCCAAGTGCGATTTTGAAAAACGGTTGAAATAACAAAGCAAGTCCACCGCAAACAATCATTTCCCTCTGTCGTCCTTGTTGGTTTGCCTGATAAGCTAATATTGCAAATCCAATAAGTCCTGCGAACCTTACAAACTGATAGTAGCCGTAAGGCATATCTGCCAAACAGAGGAAAAATAAAACCGCTAAGACTATTTTGATTGCAATAGTCATTTCATTCCTGCTTGTCTTGTGAACTGTCAGCAATACTTATTAAGTCAAACTTTGGGAGTTCAGATATTTCAAAGTATTGGCTTGTGATTTTGTCAAGATAATCATCTGTAATGATGTCATCCTCCAAATACATTTCAATATCAGGGAAATGGGCTAAAATTTTGTTGTCACTTACATTTAAACGGTGTCGAATGTTCTTGAAAAACTTGATTTCAGAATACTCTATTTGTTCGTCTGCATTGATTGTTTGAATAGCAAAATCAATTAAAGTCAATTGTTCTTCTTCTGTAAGCTGAGATTGTTTAAGCTGATCAAAGTAACACTGAATAAAGGCTTTGCCACCGCTGTTAATCTGGCCAATGAGCAAATTGACTTCTTCCTGAAAATTGAAATTGACAAACAAGGGTGATTTTTCACATAATGATTTAATTATTGAAATTTCCCTGTTATCAATTTTACCGTCTGATGCCATACAGCAAAATGCTGTTTTTAGCAATAGTTTGTCAAAAGTTATTGTGTCCATATTTTTTGATGTTTATTATTAAAAACCTATTCGTCGTCTCTCGTTTTTTTGTTCAATATTTTCACCGTCCATTTTTGCTTTAATCAATTCATATTTTTTCAACTCTTGTAAAGTGACAGATGGCTTGCTGTTTTTTATTACTTCTGTCAAAATCGCCATTGAAATTCGTGTTTTATTCTTCAATGCTACTCTTGATGCTTCATTTACCAAAAATTCAATGTCTGCTGAAACATAGTTTTCTGTTAATCTTGAAAGCTCGTTATAGTCAATTCCAAAGTCAAGAGGTCTGTTTTTTAAATACATTTCAAACATTGCTTTTCTTGCTTCAAAATCTGGTGGTGGGATGTAAAATTTCTTTTCTATCCTTCCCGATCTTAAAGCAGCAGGATCAATATTATGAGGGAAATTAGTAGCTCCGATGATGAAAATAGCCTTTTCGCCAGTGCGGTCCATTTGAGCTAAAAACTCATTTACAGCACTCTTTGACATTTCGTGAATGTCGTTTGATTCTCTGTTTGGTAATAGTTCATTTATTTCATCAATAAATATCACAATCGGAGCTTTTTTTTCGGCTTCTTTAAACATTTGGGCAATGTTTTCCTGTGTAGCGTTTACATATTTGCTTTTTAAACTTGCCGGTGTCAATATCATACATTCTACCCCAATTTCCTCGGCAAGACATTTTGCAAAAAAGGTTTTACCACAACCCGGTGGACCATAAAACAAAATTCCATTAGGAATTGTAATACCATATTTTGCATACTCTTCCGGATTACGCAAAGCATTAATCACGTCAAACTGTAATTGCTCCTTCAGAGCCTTCATTCCTGCAATAGCATCAAATCCTTTTCCCTTAGCTTTTTTGCTTTGGATTTTCTTTTCTGATCTATCGTCAGATTTTACCTTTTGAACTTTGTCAATGTTTTCAACTTCAATATTTCCTTTTATTGCCTCAAAAAATTCTTTGGCTGACTGAAAACGGTTTTCTGTGTCTTGGCTTAGTGCCTTTTTCAGAATTAAATTCACTTTTTCATCATAACCTACAAAGTAATCAGGAATTTTAGGAAAAGACAATGGTTTGCTCCGTTCTTGCAAAACAGTTTCTTCCGCATTGGTTCGGTCTGCTTGAAATTTTGAAATGTCCTTAAACCAAGGTGGCAGTCCAAAAAGCATTTGATACATCACTGCACCAACCGAAAAGATGTCGCTTTGTGGGGAATATAAACCATTGAAGCATTCGGAAGCAACATAGTTTAAATTTAAACCAACTTTGTTATATACTCTTGTTGATTGATGGAATGAACGTGCATAACCAAAATCAATAATTATTGCTTTTGGTGTGTTGCTTGACAAATCCAACATTATGTTTTGCGGAGTGATTTCATTATGAATTATTGGGTCGGGTAATGAATGCAGGTAGTTTAAACCATTTAAAACATCAATTATTATTTGCTGAACATCATAGAAATTATTGAACAACTCACGGCTTATTCTCTCTGCTAATGTTTCACCAGCAATGAAGTTTAAAACCAAATATCCAAACTTCTTACCTTCATAAATTATCTCTCCGCTATCCTTGTAAGAAACAATATTATCGTGCTTTACATTCTTCAAAAGTTCGATTTCCAAAAGGTTGTTGTCGCTGTCAAAAGCTGAACGATGTAATTTGGAGTAGTTGAATAGTTTTAAAAAATACAAATTACCATCTGTTCCTTTAACACGATACGTTTCGGCATTACTTCCTTGTTTGATAAAAAGCAAAATGCTGTATTTATCATCAATAGAAAAACCTTTCGGTAATATGCCTTTGTAACTGCTCATTATCTTAATGTGTTGGTTGGTTTTTCATTATCAGGCATTAGACCAATTATTTGAATTAGAATGTTGCGAATACCTGATGTGTTTCCGTTTGTAGCCATTTGCAAGCCTTGGTTAACCAGTTGTCTTGCTTTATTGGCATCTTTCCAACGGTATGAACTGAAAGTGTCATTTATATGGCGTAAAAACTGAACATCCATTGCGTTACCAGTTACGGCATTCCTCAATTCAAAATCCAATTGCCCGATTTCTATTGTCAATTCTTTCGCTTCTTTGATGTTCTTTTCTTTAATAATGTGTTCAACTTTCTTTCTGTATTCCTCTAAGTAGCTTTCAATTTGGCTCATGTTCAAATTACCATCATCTGCATTTAGCTTAATTTTTTCAACCAAGTCTTCCAATTCGTAGAAAGCGTCTTTTAATTCTTCTTCCACCTTTGGCCATTCAGCATCTTTTTCCTCTTTCTCCAATTCACGTAAAATTTGCCTATATTCATCCATAAGCCTTAATCTCCCATCAGGTGTTGAGCCTATAGTTTCAATATCTTGGTGAAGCCTATCCAACTTTTCTACCAAATCTGTTCTATTAACTCTTTTTGCAACAGATTTTGATTGAATGATTTTTTTGCTTAACTCATTAGGTTTCGGTGGTTCAGCCTGTTTAATTTCAATTTTTAATTGCTCTTCATGCTCAATGGTTGGAAATTCAGCAAAAAATGTCATCAGACCCGATGAATCAAGCTTAATTCTAATATTAACTGGACTTTCTTTTGGTAAAAATTTTGGAATTGTTTCACCTGAAATTATAACATCGGTTATATGATAGTTCAAATCAGGATTGGTGCCCTCAGCATTATAATCTCCCTGATAAATGGGAATACAAATGATGTCATCTTTTTTCCCTGGACGAATATCTTTTCTGGTTTTAAGATTATCAGCCACTCCAACAATTCCGGATTTAATTGATTTATTTTTCTCTAATCCTTTGACAGGATAAAACAGATCTTTTTCATCTGTTTCAAAATACTTTACAATACCAATGTGATAAGGAAGCACTTGCATGCTATCCACGCCACCAACCCCTTGCAAAATATTAAATTTATTTGGCTGGCATTCAATTTTATTGCCTAAATTATCATAAACAATAATTTCAAATTCATTTGTGCAATTTTCTTCAAGTAGTACTTCAATTAATGTAGGTTTCTCAGAAATTTGTTTTTTACCAGTAGAGAAACCTTCGGGCTTTGTTCTTATAACATCGGCAAAAACTTTTTCTGGAACTCTGCCTTCTGTTTTTTCACTTAATAATTTAAGGTTAATGATTTCCTCTTTTTCAACACTAGTTGCTTCATATTTTACTTCTAATTGTAATTTGGTTTTATCACGATTTATGTCGAGTATTTTGTCATCAATAGAAATGGTAGATGCAAATAATGCAGCGCCTTTGGCTACTACTGTCATGGGATCAACTGATGTGTCAACCTTTTCAGTTACTTGTTCTTTAAGCATTCTTCGTAAAATAGGAGAATAAGTCGGACCTCCAACAAGTATCAAGGCAGATAAATCTTTACCTGTAAGGTTATTTCTTTTGAGCAATGAATTCGTAATGTCAATAGCTTTTTGGAATATTGGAGAAACTACCTTTTCAATATCTTTTTGTTCCACTATAATATCAATTTCAGGTTCTTCTCCGTTTTCATCTTGAAATGGCAAATCGCCCAGATTAGATAATATGTTATGACTATCCTTAAAAGATAATTGAATCTTTGCTTCTTCCGCATATGGTTTAAGTGCGTTTCTCAAAATTTCTCTTTTATTAATGTCTTCAAGAATAGAATCTATCGCATAATTATTTTGCAAATAAGGGATTATTATGTTATCAATAATTGCTTCGTCAATGTTTTTACCCCCTAACCAGTTATCGCCTTCAGTGTCTTTGATAGATAAAATGCCATCTTCTGATTTTAATAACGCAGCATCAAAAGTTCCACCACCAAAATCAAAAACAAGTAGATAACCGTTTTTTATTTTGGTATTAAGTCCATAAGCAGTAGCAGCTGCCACAGGCTCCTGCAGTAAATGAACTTGCTTGAAGCCAGCTAAACGAGCAGCTTTCATCGTTGCCTCATTTTGTGGGTTCAAAAATTTGGCAGGAACGGTAATCACAATTGATTCTATATTTTCATCCTTTACAAAAGATTTTAATTTTTTAAGCACCTCAGCAGATAGCTCTTCGGAAGTAAACTCTTGTTCCATATGAGAACTGTAATACTTAGTGGTAGTCCCCATAGTTCTTTTAAATTCAAGGAAAGTATTGGATTTTGATTCCTCAAAATTTCTTAATGCTCTAACATTATCATTTTTTAATGCATCAAGTGCAGTGTCGCCTACATAGATATCTTTTTTACGCGTAAAATGAACACATGATGGCATGGTATCTTTTTGTTTATCACTACTTTTGATAATAACAGGTTGCCCATCCTGTATCCTTGCAATGGCTGAATTAGTGGTGCCAAGGTCAATTCCGTAGTCAATTTTTGTTCTCATATTTTTTTTAGTTTATTATAATTTAACCATTTAAACTCCAACACTAACTTCTACCTGTGCAGATTGAATGATTTTATCATTGTATCTTACAGCAGGTACAAGAATTTTAGAAATAATTTCCTGATCTTTCTCCAAATTCTCATCAGGATATGAATTAATTATCGTTACAGGCAACCCCGGATGATATGGTTTGCCGTGCAACTCAATAATTTCATATCCGTTTGCTAGTAAGTTATCCTTCAACTTTTCAACAGATTTTTTTAATTGCTTATAACCTTTTACGTTACTATCCATGAGCGATAAGTTTCTCTCAATAATTGTGATTTCACCTGCAACCCTTAAAGCTAATGAATGGTCTGGTTCAGTATTTGCACTAACCGGACTTGCGGTTTTTTGTTGTGCTAACAACTGCAATTCACTTTCTAACAAACTCGTTTGCTTGCCAAATTCCTTAACCAAGCTTTCTTCTATTGAAGATTTTGTCTTTTGCAGTTGCTCTACAACTTCTGTTTTATCTGTTTTTTGGCGTTTACTTAATAGCCAATACAAAAGAACTGAGAGTAATATCGCTGAAAGAACTCCGATAATTCCATAAAGAGAATTTTTGCTTAATGATTGATCTACTTCATCAATTCTTTTGTTGGCTGTTTGTACAGTGGTTGAAATCTGAATACCTAATTGATTAGCAGTTTGAGAAATAGCGGATCTATTTTCTTCTATTTTATTTCTTAAACTGTCAATGCTTTTGTTGGCATTTGAAAGTTTAATGTTCAGATTGCTAATTTCCATTTTTAAACTTCCGTTCTCTTTTTGCAATGTCTGAACACTACTTTTTAAAGGTTGAAGCTCCTTTGCCAAATCCTCTTTGGTTAATTGTTCGTTTTGGGCAAAAGTGTTTACGCTAGCCAAAACAGAGATTGTTATTAGTATTTTCTTCATAATAATACGATTTATAAACTTCTTAACCAGCGATTTAACCAGCCAATCAAAAACATAACACCTAAAAATGCTGCAATTGCAAATACAAATTCCAAACCTTCCTCACCCCAAATCAGACCTACAACTAACAGGAATAAGGCAATGCCAAGGCACCATTTAGCCCACACAGGTAATGATTTTACAGTCATCTCAACGTTTGAAACAGTGCTTTCTGTCTTCCAGTAACAGATATACTTTACCTTATTTACTTGTGTGAAGCTTAACTTGCTTATCACAAATTCAGCTAAAGACTTGTATTCGCTAATTTGAGACGGATTGTTAGTGCTTTTTATTTTTTCTACATTTTTATGAGTAATTACTTTAAGAATTAATTCAACAACCTTGTCCCAATCAATTGATTTTTCAATCATCTGATTTACTTTGCTCCAATTTATTGTTTGATTATAGCCTAATGGCATTGCACGAACTTTGGCAATAATTTTAGCTTTGTTCGTTTCATAAGCCTCTTTGATCGATTTTAATAATTCAATTGCTTGCGACAGCTCTCTGTCTTTCATAACCGCAAGCGTTTCGATGTTATCTTTAATCCTATCTTTTGTAAGTTTTCCTACTGCAATTGTTTCAGCTTGTTTTGCCAATTTCATTGCTATTTCTGGATAGTCAGTTTCGCTATCTATCTCTTGCATATAATTGAAGTAGTCAATACTACATTGTAGAATTTCATTGGCAACCTTATCAGCTATGGAAGTGTATTTTAAATCAGATGCACCAACTATACTTTTAAGTTGTGCCAAATCGCTTGCAGTAGCTGTAAATAGTTCTTGACCTGCTTCTGCTGCGGTTGCTTTACTTTTCTTTCGTTTGTTTTTTGCGGTTTCAATTTTATGTTCAATTTGTTCAATAGATTTTTGAACAAATCCTTTCATGAAATCCTGTTTAGCAATAAACTCCTGCTTGTTAAGTGTCTCAAGGAATTTAGGAAGTAAACTTTTGTTGTTGGCTTCAATGTCAGAATGAAGTTGATTAAGAAATAAAAGTTGGAGTTCCTTTTTATTTGTTTTGTGTGTCTCGTCTGTAACTGATGAAACAAATTTTTGCACCAAATCACTTTCAAGGAAATACAAACTTGCTACAATAGCATTACTCAAGTTGCCATTGGCTCTGATGATGTTTAGGACGGAGTAATTATGAAAAGCAGAGTAGTTTTTCTCAGATACTGGTTTCCAAAATCTTTTCCCTTCTTCGTCGGTTTTGGTAATTAGTTTATCCCAAATTTCATAAGCCGTTTCTATATCTCCGCTTTTCAAGGCTTTAAAAGCTGCTTCGTCAGTAATTGGATTTCCATTCCAGAACCAAAAGAGGGCTGCATTAATCTTGTCATTGTCAAGGTTTAGTTTTGATGCCGCTTCTTCAACACTTTCTAAAGTTCTGTGAAATTCCCCAAGTGCAGGAAAACTAAAGTCGTCCTGTGGGTCTTGTTCGGCTTCAATATATTTTTTGAGCCTACTTATCTGTTTGGACTGCTCCTTTGTAGTTGCCCCGACAAGCAATCCAACTATTCGATATGGGTTGTTTAAAATTGTCTTCATACTATCTTCTTTCGGTTACTATATAAAATTCCCAAGTATAGCCCATATTACTTTCCACATATTCAGTTCCGATGTTTGGAATTACACCTGGAGCAGATGCACGGTAATTACATGTTCCTGGGCTTAGCGTAATCGTCTTTTTTTGTTTTGGGGAGAAAGTATATGTTTCGGAATTCAGTTTTAAAGTTAGCGTTAATGATGTGTTATTGAATATTTCAATTTCGGGATTATAAGTAGATGTCTTGCCGCTTGGAGTGAACATTCCTCTTTCATTTTTCTCAACGATATCTCCCAGTTTTACAAATGACTTGTGAATGTAGCCTTCTTTGTCAGTTGTAATGTCTATTATATTGTAGAAGTCATTTTCTGTCTCTAGTGAAACAATAAAAATTTGTGTTCCTGGCTTTAAAGATGAAATTACTCCATAGTCTGTTCCCGGACCTTGTCGAAAGTTTACCTGTTTTGTCACCCAACCTAGATAGGATTGGCTGAAACCAATTGATGCTGTTAATAGCAACAGTGTTAAGAAGAAAAGTTTTTTCATATGCTTCAAGTTTATTGAATTTATTCTTTGTTCTGTCGGTGCGTTGGCAAAAAATGGCTCTTTTGGTTTTGCGAAGGGTGGGCTTGTGGGTGGGGCAAAACCAAATGTGCCATTTGTGCGGCTGGCTAAAATTGTTTTTAAAAAATGTGCGTAGGGAAAGAATAAAAATACAGAAGCGTTGGCAGTGTGATCGGCTGTCTGATGGTTCATTTGTCCAGTCACTTGTTTATGTTTTATTCTGTCGTTTATTTTTACTCGGTTCGTTCTTTAGGCTTGTAGGTAACGGTCGGCGGTATGAAACGTAGCGGAGTGCGTGGTTGCGAACCTATCCCCCGTTACTGACCTTGCCAGCGGGAACTGAGCTTGCAAATTGCACTGAAACCGCTATGTTTTATGACCGCTTGTTAGCCACAGATTTTATTGGTTTTCAATCAAATAGTCCTAATTAACGAACCGCTTTCCTTTCTAAGTTCTGTTTTTCCTTTGTTGGTTTTTACTAAAATATCACTTCCGCTAAATTTAGCTCCTATCGCATTACTACTAACGATTGTTCTGACTAATGAACCACTTTCTTTCCGCAGTTCAACTTTTCCGTTTGCAGTTGTTACTACTATTAGAGAACCGTCATTATTAATGTCTGCATCTACAGCTCCACTGCTAACAATAGTCCTGATTAAAGAACCTGAATCCTTACGTAATTCAACTTTTCCATTTGTGATTTTAACGATGTTCATAGTTTTAAAATGTTAAGAGTTAGTAATTTATTTCCATGAAAGATTTTTCTTTATAATTCCATCAGCCAATTCCTTTGAATTTGTGGCATTAAGTTCTTTAGCTAAGTCCCAGAAATACTTTTTATTTCCATAAAGTCCGCCTTTGGAAGTCTTTTTAAAATTGACTTCGTATGGATTATCAAGTAAAAAAACCTGAATTCCATTGTTCTTAATTTCTTCTATCCGATAATCCCAAAGTAAAATTTTCTCTTTGGCTTCCTGAATAAGCTCACTATCTGTGTAATTTGAATTATTCCATTGAACATACTCGCTATCATAGTTTTTCTCAATAACGACAACAGCTTTTATTTCATGAATAAATTTTACATTCTTCCATTTGTAACCACCAAAATATTTAGCTCTTCGATGACTATATACACCACCAGTATTAGGACACATAAACACGTTCTGTTCGTGAACTTCGTGAATTGTAGAAGCACAATTTACAACTTCTAATAAGTATCTCCATGATGGGAAATAGCCGTTTCGGTCAAGATACGCTCGAAATTCTACAAGAAATTTTTTAAAAACATCTGAAGAGTCAACCGATTCCAACGTTTCTACAAATTCCTCAAAAGATATTGGAACTAATATGATGTCAAGTGATTTAGCTATTTGAATCTGTTGTTGATATTTTTCTTCGGGGTTATCAATCTCGAAGTTTGAAAGCAAAAACAAGATATTGTAATCAACATTTTTCTTAAATCCTTCTAAATGACGATTTATCTGGTCAGAATAAAACCAGTCAGTTCGTTTAGTTTCAAAGAATATTGAAAAAGATTTTTGCTCAATTACTAAATCAGGCACACTTGTTTCTTTTCTTACCTGTTGCTCAAAAGTCGGGTTGATAATAAAATTTGTTGAAGTCAAAGACGAAATTGCTTCTTCAAAACTTGTTGGGTTTTCTTCATACAGTAACTTCAAAATCAGTCCACAATGATTTGTAAGTGAATTTTCTTTCGTATGATAATCAGAGAATAACGATATTTCTTTGCTCATTGCGTTGTCTTTTTAAATTTGTGGCTAACGTTTTGCGGGTTGGTAGCGTTTTATGTTACCTTCACAAAGCAAAGATAGGTAATAATTGTTAAAAAGTCAAATAAAAAATATAGAAATTTTAAAAAAAATGCTACCAACCCGCTGTTATGTGTGTGTTGCGTAGTATATAGGGTAGAGTAAGCTCTGGCATAGAAATTTGTATGCCTCCTTTCACGAGTTATAGGTTAGCAAGATTATTAGACCCCAAGGGCATTTTTTTTCTCAGACCCTAAACACGTACAAATTTTATGACAGGAGCGAGTTTCATGCAGCGTTACCCCGAAAAGAGTAGCATTATTAGTTATTTATTCTGTGCTGTAATAACCACGTTGGAAGCTAAATCAAAGCTAAATGGTTGGAAAATACGATCAATGACAAATAACGGCTGGGGGTGTGACCAGTTTGGGTGAACGTAGCCGAGAATTTGTCCCACGATATTACGCCCCGCTGCGAGCCGATTCGTTTGTCTAACCCATTCAGCCCAAATTGGTTACACCCCTTGTTACCTGCTGGGCTTTCATTATTCTACAATTAAAATCTTTAATGCTTTTGACCAATCAAATCTCGAATTAACGATAAATTTTCACTGTCTAAAACGGAAAATATTTTTTCTTCTATTAAGTGAAATGAGTTTTTGTCCCATATTGACTCAACTACTCCATTTTTTAAATAACATATAGTTGAACAGATGTTTATAACTGTTTCTAAAATATGTGAAGATATAATGATTGTTCTATTCTTAGATAATTCTTTAATTATTACAGATAAGGTTCTTGAAGACTGTAGGTCTAAGCCATTAAATGGTTCATCAAGAATTAATAAAGGCTTCTTCTGTGTAATTACCGATAATATAGAAATCTTTTTTCTCATCCCTGTAGAATAGGTGTCAATCAATTCATCTAAAGGTAAGTTGAATAGTTTATTCCACTCATTTATTATTTGAATATCTTTTACGAACAGGCTTAGGTATTCATACCCTGTAATATGTGAAAAGTAGTAATTCTCGGTTTCAAGAAAAGTTATATCCTTTTTTGAAATTTTAGAATCATTGTATTTAATTGAACCACTTAGTGGCGTTTTAATACCATATATTGTGTTGAAAAGTGTTGTTTTCCCTGCACCATTAAGGCCAACAATACCATAAATCTCACCCGAAGAAATGCTTAGGTTGATATTGTGTAAAACTGTGTTAAAACCGTAAGCAACAGTTAAGTCTTTAATCGAAATCATTCAAAATAGGATTTAAGTTAGAAAATGATTTAAATAAGAGGTAAAAGTTTAAAAGAAAAACTAAGGGAACAAAAACAACAGGTAAAATAATATTTACAGCAGCAATCCCTTTTAAAATGGGATTAACACTATTTGATGCTGTTTGATAAGAGTATGACGAGTATTTTAATAAAACAGAATAAGATACAGTGAGTATCGAATTGAGAAGAAAATAAATACAAATATGCCAATGAGCAATATTATATATTAAGTAAAAAGAGAGTAATGGAATAATAATAATCGTATAAAGTTTTATAGCACTAAAAACTTTAAACAGTAAAAACTTACTGGTAGATAATTGAAACACTTCTATTAGATTCCTGGGTTCAGTTTCGTCATAAAAACTTATTAATACAATTGTAATTGCTGTTGAACATACAAGGGAGGCAAAGGGAATAAATGATAAAAAAATTGAAATAAAATAAAGTAGTATTATGGAATAATAATACTTTCGAAAGCCGCTAATCCATTCAAAATACCAAGTGGGAATTTTTTTTAATATTTTATTATTTCTAGAGCGTTTATTTTTAATGATATTCAGACTACTAACAAACAGAACCGCAAAAAGAATAAATGGAAATATTAAAGGTTTATATATTGTTAGGATAATTATAATTGGAAGACTAAAAGTAAGATACTCCAAAAAAATGCTAAAAATTGGATTTTTGATGTGTTTATAAATAAATGCTTTATCATTGCGATTAAAATGAATATAAAGAATAAGCAAAACATAACTAATAAAAACAAACTTAATTGTAGATGTACTATGAGAATAGTAATTAAGGCTAACTAATGCCAACAATAAAAGTAGTATAACAATAATTGAACGAAACACACCAATTGAACTAAGTATGCGTTTCAGTTGACAAAATCTTATTATAAGTAAACTAAACATAATAATATATTGAAATTAATACTCTTTAAATATTATTGCATATTTGTCTTCCAAAAACAAAAAGAACCTAATAGCGTATTCTATTGATTCTTTACCTTTTTGGAACGGAGAAAACGGTAAATTAATTAGCTCAGTTATTGATAAGTTCCCAATTGCATTTTCATATAAAAACAAATCATTACCAGAAATTAATATTACTTCGCTGTTTAATGAAATAAATTTGTAATTTTGAGCAGCTTGCTCATAACTCAAATCCCATATCTTTAACGGGATTAAGTCGGCATACTTACCTTCATAAGAATATGATGCAATGTAACCACCCTGCGAAAATAGACTATAGTACCGTTGCAAGGAAAAAAGATTATATATTGATTTTGTCCATGACCTAGATATAACCCCAGTACTTGCTCCACCATAGTATATATCGAAAAACCACTTCGAGTCAATATCTTTTTTATTAAGATTCCATATATTATTTTTATAAAATTTTGTGAATTCATTTTCTGTGAAGCTATATAGATTTTGTAAATCAGCCATATCAATAGTACTAGGCTTACAAGTTATTTTAGTAAATGAGATATTATTGTGTTCAAAATTATCATCTAAAATTGTAATACCATATTTTTTGGGATTTTCACGTATTTCTGTTCCAACGAAGGGAGTAAGGTAACCGCAAGCAAAATCCATTTTATATTTTGATATCTGAATTAAATGTTTTGCGAAATCAATACTTTTATTGAAGTCTTCTATTGTTTCAAAAGGATTACCAAGTATTAGATTACCGTGAATTAATAAGTTATCGTATTTTGAGGCAATTTTAACAACTCCTTCAATTTGTTCAATTGTGATTCTTTTGTTATAGATATCTAGAACTTTTTGGTTGCCAGATTCAATGCCTAATTGTAATTTGTACAATCCAGCATCTACCATCATTTCAAGCATATTGGGGTTATTAAACAAAACATTTACTCTCCCTTCTGCAAACCAAACAAAGTCATATTCTTTTCTTAATCTTTTAAACATTTCGGTTATTTCAGTAACTCTCTTAACGCTTGATGTAAATGTATCATCGCCAACTAAAAAATAATTAGTTTTCATTGTATTTAGGTAATGCCTAAGATCCTTTTCTACAAGTTGGATGCTTCTTAAACGAAATTTTGAATTAATGTTACCTTCTACACAAAATGAACAATTATATGGACAACCCCTGCCAGTTAAAAAAATATTATTATAAAATTTTATTCTAATCAAGAAATCATCAAAATTATCAAAAGAACAATTTGAGGGGATAAGCCAGTAATCGGGGTTGGTTAGTATTTCAAACTTTGGTATTGGTAAATCATCCAAGCATATTGGTTCGCTATCTTGATTTTCAATAATATTACCATACCCATCCGTGAATGTAATACCTTGAATACTATCTAAAGAACCTTTTCCATTTATATAATAATCCAGTAATTTGATTAGTTTATATTCGCCTTCATGCCTTACAACAACATCGCATTTAGTTTCCTTGATTATCTTTTGGCTTGAATAAGTTGCTTGGGGTCCACCTAAGATAATAGGAGTTCTTGGAAAATATTCTTTAAGTATTTCTATAACTTTATATGTAATCCGGATATTATCTGCGTTTGTACTAATACCGATAGTTTTAAATGATATTGATTTTAATTCTTCAATAAAACCAAACTCGGTATAATTATTTAAAGTTGATAAGTTAAATATTTTGTAAGTATATTTATATATTTCAAGAACAGATGCTATCGGAAAAAGATATCCCAAGAAAGTAGGGGTTTCGATTAGATGTCTTTCTTCAAGACCATCGATGAATAATATATCGATCATTTCATTACTTTTCATAACTAAAATATTTTAGTGTAGTATAACAAATCATTTTGTTCGAGCAAAGAGTAAAAGTCTAAAATTTCACTTTTTGAAGCTTTAAATTTTTTATACAGACTATTGAATATTTGCTTTAAAGATAATTTATTGTTTGTAATATTGACAAATTCAAGCGTTTTCTCATTTAAAATAATCATTGAGTTTTCATTTGTATTAATCATTTTATCGCAAGAAAAATAATAAATATCGTTTTTGATATTATACCTAGAAACAATAACTGGGGAGTAATCACCTATTTCATCATTAATTTCCCAAGAAAATCTAACGTATTTGTTTGATTTTTTGATTGCAAACAGTTTTGATGTAGATGATTTATATAAATTGAAAAAAGTATAATGAGTTGTCAAACCATGTTCGTGTAATTTCAAATGAAAATGCCTTTTTGAAGCATTCATTGACGAAATCGATTTATTAACGGATAACATGTTGGTCTTAATCAATTCGTCCATCATTTTTTTTAAACCATAATATTTTTTTGACCCTTTTAATTCAAAAGGTTCAAATGTGGGAGAAACAGAGTTTAATGTATTAATGTATTCTCCTTTATTCGTATAATGTGTGGGATAATCATATTGAAAATTATATTCGACAATACCAGGGGCGATATCAAAGGATTTGTTTATTATTTTTCTCAATATACTTAAATCACTAGCATTATCATTCTCTGAGCCAATAGTTTCGCAGCATCTACAGTTTTATATGCTGTTTCTATCCTGTTTTTCGAGTATTCAAGTCGTTCTTCTCGTGTCATAGCTGAATCCCCTGTCTCATTACGTTGTAATAGTATGGAGTG
>Ga0208824_1001349_pt1 | contig 22000 bp, 14 predicted proteins | sample AD_JPNTR3_MetaG_FD_184447 | JGI IMG/M metagenome (GOLD analysis project Ga0208824, IMG submission 184447) | Active sludge microbial communities of municipal wastewater-treating anaerobic digesters from Japan - AD_JPNTR3_MetaG (SPAdes) (version 2) | ecosystem: Engineered > Bioreactor > Anaerobic...
CCAGATTTCGATGATGATCTGGGCGGTGCTGTACAGGGTATCCGTGGCGTGATTTGAATGATGGTGCTTAAAGAGGGCAAAGTAGGCTAGGGCTTCCAGCTTAAGTACCAGGGGACAAACAACGAGAAAAAAATTGGCCATCATCCGGTCCGAATACCAGACCTTTGCCAGGGGAGAAAGACAGTCGAACACATACCAGGCCCGGTCAGCCTGGGCTTCGATTTCATCAACAATATCGGATACAAAATGTTCAAATCCCCTGCGGGGGTTAAGGCTTACCATGCGAAGCCCCTCGGTTGCTTCTATGAGGGGCGGGTCATCAGAAAAGTGAAAATAGATGAGTTCCTTGCCCTGCTGTATGGCTTCCCGTACAAAGGGAGCGAGTACAAATTGATAGTGGGCAAGGGATTCGATCTCCCAGACCAGGTTATCCCCAGGAAGCAGTCCCTGGAGTGTCCTGTCCAGCTCAGGCAGTCCCGTAGAAAAATGTGTCCCTGTCCCCTTCGGTTCCATACCCCCAGTGTAGCATGGAATTGGGGGGAATGGGGGGGCTATTCCCGTTCAAATCCCTGGGTTTTGAATTTTAACGTCCTGGCATTTTCGGTAATAATTCTAATGAGATTTTCATCGGCCCCATCGGGGATTTCTGCCTGAATCTCCAGGGTAACCGTGACATGGGCACCTTTTCTACCAACAAGGTGGGAGACAACCTCGTCGGCGATAATACCCGCGTCACGACCAACCCGCTCCGGATCTAGTTCTACCGTACCATGGAAGCGTTTGGGACGGTTGCTAATGACTTTGAGTGGCTGGTCTGCCACTGCGATAGGGGCTTCCCCGTTAGGAGTGGCAGGCGGTTGGGGGTCAGTTACAGGCTGTTTTTGTTTAGTTTCCTGTTCTAGTTGTCTGAGGGCCACCTCTGGTTTTACCAAAAGTCCGGGGCTATCCGGATTTAGGGCATGAATTGTTTGGCCGTACCGAAGCCCCCGGTAGCGCTGAGTCTGATCATCCCAGGAATCGGCCCAGGCAAAGGAATCCCGCTCCCAACTTGGTAAGGATAGCCCACTCTGGATACATGCTATGAGGGTTTCGGCCCCTATAAGCCTTGTAAGGTAGAGATAGCAGGCATAATCTTCGCAGAGCTGTCGTACCGACACATGGTCCCCACGCCAGAGGGGAATAGTATCCATATCCCTTCTTAGGATGCTAGGCCCAAAACTGGTGACCAGTAAATCGCCTTGGCGCAATTTTTTAGAAGCCCGTAGTGCGAGGGGTTCGGACCCAGTAAGTTTAATTACCTCCCATGTTATCTGATCGGACGGAGTATGCTGGACCGGTACCAACACCCATTGGTATGTTTCGGGGATACGGGCGTTCACGGTGGTATCCATAGATGCAAGTTGTTGTTCAGCCTGGGTCGCCTGGAAGGGGCTCAGGTTAAGCTGATTCTTTTCATTAACAATCGACTTCCATGCCAGATAGTTTCGGACCGCTTCATCCAGATCCTGGAGCCGGTTGGCATCGGCGGCAAGAAACACAAGGGTATTCCGATATAGTCTTGGCGCTGGGCCACGAAATTCCAGAATTCGTCTGGCTTCCTGAAGGGCCTCACAAGTAGTGCTCTTTGTATAGGTGTGGGCTGTATCCAGGACCACAAGCCGGGCATCGCGGTCATCGGGAACATCCTGGTTCCCGTGGGGGAAGGGGTGGATCCGAACAAAATCTCCCTTTTGTTTCAGGTCCTCCCGAACCCGGGATTCGATCTCTGCGCTCACCTTGTCTGGCTCCCGTTTTAATTGTTCTGCCCGATCTTCCGCAAGTTTAGTTACTGTTGGCTGGGTGGAGTACCAGAAATGGGAACCGTCCTGGTAAAGGTAGGTAGCGCTTCCTGCCAGTCTACGCAGGGCATCCCCAAAAATAGCGGGGGACTCGCCGGGCATCACACAACCAAGCTTGATGCGTCGATCCTCAAGGCCATGATGGGCCGCATCGGAGGTGGGGGCGGAACCTAAAAATATGGTCCTTGCGACCCTGCGTGTGGCCGCATATTTACCTAAATTGGTGACGCTCCCGTCGATCTGGCACGGAAGGGATGAAGTGCCATCAATATCCTTATCGATAATGGGGGCCCAGTTATCGGATAAATAACGGGTCAATTCGGACTGAACCCGGGGATCATCGATGGGAATGGTAGAGGGGAGAATGAGGGGATTTTTATCACCATTTTCCCAGAGGGAGTGAATCACCGCAGCCATAAGCCGCAGGACACCACGGGTACGTTGAAACTTAAGCAGGGTTGACCAATCGGAATAGAGACGGTCAAACACCTCAGGATGAATAGGATAGGCCGCTTTAATCCGTTTTTCATAGTCTATGGTTCCACAGTCAGCGGGGAATTCCTGTTGTTGATTTCTGTACAGCTCAGTAAAGGCATTGGCTACCACATCCCGGTCTTTAAAGGCGGCCTCGCTCCGGATGGGTTCAAAGAGGCGGCGCCGAACTATTTCAAAACCCTCTTCGGTACTTGCGGGACGCCAGGATGATTCAAGCCGGCCAATCACATTGCGCAGGCGAAGCAGGGCCTCCCGCCCCCGTTCCCCACCTACCTCCACATCGTCTGCGAGGACATGGGGGGAACCGGATGTATCACTGGCTGGAAGGCTGATGACAAGCAGACAGTTTTTTGCTCCCTTTACAGCTTCGGTAAGGGCCTGGGCAAAGGAAAAATGGGTTTCGAAGTTCCCACCAGGCAGGTCTCCCTGATCATGGAGCTGGCGTGCATAGGCTACCCATTCATCAATAAGAATAATACAGGGGCCGTATTCGTTAAATAGTTCCCGTAGTACATCCCCCGGATTGGTGGCGCGCTCGTCGTCGGCGGCAATGCGATCGTAGGCTTTTTTGCCCCCTAGTTGCCAGGCTAATTCCCCCCAGAGGGTACGCACCAGGGTTCCGTCACTCTTTTTCCTTGGGTTCCCGGGGGAAATTTTGTTGCCCACGAGTACAACCCGACGCACTGCAGGCAGGGTACGTACACTACACTTCTGGAGTATTTCATCAATACCTAAAAGTTCAGCGGGGTTAATTCCTGAAAACAAGTGGTACAGGGCCAGCATGGAATGGGTTTTTCCGCCGCCAAAATTGGTTTGGAGCTGAACAATTGGGTCCCCTCCGGTCCCGGTTATACGGTTAATTCCATTGATGAGCAGGTTTTTAAGGCTTTCGGTGAGATAGGTACGTTTAAAGAATTCGATAGGGTCCCGGTACTCGTCGGAACCCTCCCCCAGATGTACCTGCCAGAGGTCCGCTGCAAACTCCGCTTGCTGGTACCGCCCGGTGGCCACATCGTGGTGGGGGGTAATCACTTCGCGCCAGGGTTTTAAGGCTGTAGATGCGGCACTTTCTATGGTGGAACTTAACGTTTTCCGTTTTTCGTTGCGGATCTGTTCTTCGTACCGTAGCCGTAGCAGGTCGTTTTTCATTTTTTCAAGTTCGTCCGATTCGGGTGCAGTAATGGCGGTAAGCAGACGTTCGGCGGAGTCGAGGACCCGGTAGGCATCATCGGTAGAAAAGGTCCCTTGATGAGCCCAGCGGTTGCGATATTCCTTTAATTCGCTTACTAGGCTCCGTTCCGCGTTACCCAGGGTACGGCTGAAGATCTCATTCCATTTTATCCACATAAAGTTAAGGAGGGCTGCCACATCCCATTGGACAATCGGTGTACCGGCAAGATTCCGTTCTCGCTCGGCAAAGTCGGCGATGAGGCGCTCCGCTTCTGTCGAGCCAATACGGCTTTTTACTTCGCGCTCCACAAAGGGCGCGAGGCCTTTTCGCAGAAGTTCCATTGTTTTCCCGACAGGCTCGTAATTAGAAATTGCCATACCTTCTCCTTATTCATTTTTTATATGGGGCTTAATCAAAACTCAGGGAGTTTTGATTAAGCAAGATTAGATATATTTTTACTTAACTATACACTCAATTTCAAATTCTTGGCAAAGGAATATGGTATTGGTTTGGAGACCTCAACACATTTCCACGCATCCTCTTGATGAGATAATTCGCTAATGCACTTGGCAGAATGATCCTTTAATCGAAGTGTAACGTTCTTAATAGTAGTGATCTCCTGGGGTGAAAAATCAGCCTCTGCTACTGAAGGGTCAAAGGAGCTATCCAGGGACACTGTTTCGCCACCGGTTGCTTCATCAATAGAGATGGTGAATTTTTGAAGTTTTTCACCATTATAGAAGATATCTTTGTAATCATCTGGAACAGGGCCATAGGGAAGTTTGACATATTCCCATCCGGTAATGGAAGTTCCATATTCCTTGAAATGTGAAAAATCGATATAAAACAAAATTTTTAAAAGTACTGTTTTGTAGAGAGCTTGCTGAGCAAAAAACAAGACAAGTTGGATAAGGCTAAACATGCAACTATAATCGAAATTACTTTTGACGTGGTAAAGAAATTTGTATCCACCGATTGTCGTTTCTTCATCAATAGGAGCTTTGTTCGATTTCATTTCGGTCTGCAAACGAGCAAGGGCTGTTTCGACTTTCTTTATTTGCCGTTCGGATAAACGGTACTTGTTCTTTTCAAAAAGAGAAATGAAATTCTCAGTCTTTTTCACCAATTGCAGAAGGCTATTGTGAGCCCCAGAAGGTAATATACCCTGTTCATATTCATTTATTGTCAATTCGCCAATGTCGAGAATTTTAGCAAGTGCCTTCTGACTGACATTATGTTTTGTACGAATTGCAATAATTTCTTCCGGCGAAATAATTTCGTGAATCTGTCTGTACGCTGATCTGGCTTTCTTGAGGTTTTCTTCCATCTGCGGGAGCGTGACAAAGCTCTTTCCGCAAGAAGAACAGACAGAAAATACAGAATCAATTTCTACCTGTTCTTTGCGGACCTTGGCAAATTCTTTTTTATGCTCGATCCTTATGTTCCGTACTGCTTCGCAATAGGGGCAGACACCTTCAATTTCTTCCATAATAAAATCCTCAATCATGAAACGAAAGTATCTTGAGGTAATCAACCCCATCTACGGAAAAGAGTTTTAATTTGATATAAAACTCTTGATTATAAACGGAGCTATTGAATACCCAGATACTTCCCTCTGATCCATCCTCATCGTTTTCGGGGCCTTTTCTGTAATGCTTTGGTTCCAGCACTGATAACTGCCGAAGCAGGTCCCTTTGTGTCAGTCCGAATCGTTCCATTGCCTCCAGGTTTTTGTCTCTATTAATAAAGAGGATGCGTTCAGGTGTTTTTAGAATCTGCTTAAGCCGTACCAGAAACACCTGAACTTTTAATGACCCTTCTGCCATAAATAATAATCCCTGTTTTGGTATTAATCAATACCAAAATCAAGTTCTCCATGTTTTTCATCTCCCTGAGAAGCTTTCTCTTTAGACAGTCTGAGGATTTCGCTCCAGCTTTGTACAAGGCTGTTGTAGGCAAGCGCTTCCTGGGCCCGTTTTTTTCGTTCGCAGATGGTGTAGAGCCGGTAGCAGAGTTCCCGCCCGGTATCGGCGGAGGATCCCAGGGCGGCGACGAGCCGGGCTGCGGCGCTTTCACCGCCCGAAGAAAGTACTCGGATAAGGTGATGCACCACCTCCCAGGCCGTAAGACGGCTGTCGGTGCGGGGGTCCCAATTGGCGGGCAGTTCTTCGGGTGTGAGGAGCTGTACCTTCCCTTTGCCGGAAACAAGAATACCGGTCTCCACGAGGCCCTGGACGCTGGTGTCCTTGGCCTTGGAGAGGGTTTCGGCCTGGCCGAACTCCCCTTCTGTAAAGCCGTACTGCTCGAACCAGGCAAGGGCCCAGCGACTTTCCGCATCAAAGTCCCCCTCCTGCTCGGCGAGGGTTTCATCCAGCACCAGGTTGATGAGTGCCAGGGCTTCCCGAACGGTCATTGCCCTGCCTTCCGCATCCAGGACCCTGCGGTAGCGGGTATAGATCGCCATGCCGGGGCCTATGGCCGCCTGGGCCAGGTCCACCGGTGCGATGTTGCTGTGCTGGAGGTGTGCGAGGGCCAGGGGTAGCTCGGCCTTAAGGGCGGTTAAAAATTCCCGGCGGGTGGCCGTGGGTGCGCCTTCGATCTGGCGGCGGCAGACGAGGACGATGCTGGAAGCGAGGGCATTGGTACCTATTGCGATTATCCTACCAGCACCTTCTGTACGAATTGGCCAAGTACCAGTAATGGCAAAACCAGCATTTATAACTGCATCAAGAAAGGTTTCCCAGCCCGTGCTGGCGACACCTTCATCGGATTCCTCTTCCGACTGCTTAAAGGCGTAGTAGATGGTTACCGGGAATGCGGGGTGGGACTGCTCGGCAAGGCGGTGCATGGCTAATGTCATGCCGTCGAGGAAAAAGCGTTCCGCTGCGTCTTTGGAGCCATGCCGGTAGGGGGTTGCCACCAGTTCTTCTGCCTTTGGAACTGCGACGGTGCCAAATAGGTCGGGAAAGATGTTTCTTAAGGATTTCCGGAGCCAAACGTAGAAAAAGTCAGAGAGATCAGCATAACCAATATTGTCGTAATAAGGAGGGTCTGTAGATATAATTTTATCAAAAGAGATTTTTTGAGATGCAGCATCTAACTGAACCGCAACAGATTTTGTTATTGCAGGGAGCATCTTGATAGCAAGCATACCCTTTTCAATCGCAGCTGATATGCTTCCGCCTGTTTCCACTAATGGATTTGACTCAGCAAAATCCCACATCATTGGAATTGCTTGTCGAGCAAATGTTTCACGAAATGCTCCACGATCACTCATCCATGATGCTATTGATGAACCAATATTAGCAATTTTTGAGATTGTAAACCCCAAATACACCCCCACCGCCTCGGCGTAGGCCCGGGCGCCGGTGCCGCCGTCGCGGAGGGGGATATGGTCGTCGGGAAGGCCTGCGGCAATGGCATCCTGTTCAGCACGCGCGATTGCTTCGCTCACCAGATCGGAGAAGGTGGTCAGGGCGACTAGCTGGCGTGAGGTGAAGAGGTCAGCCCATTTTGTCATTCCATATTCTTGAACTCTGAAACCTAGAGCTTTTTCAGGTAAATTTGTCTCTGGCTTCCATGTCGGGTGTGCCTGTTTCGCAATACATTCATGTTCTTGGGTAGGCTCAAGGTATACGCGTCCGTTATCACCTTCTGCAACGATAGCCATGAGTTTTGCGCCTATGCGGCCGGCCTGACCTTCGGAACGAATGTAGTCGTATCCAATTGGCGTTCCTGACATTAGACAGGTAAATGCTGCTCGTTTTCCCGCTGATGTACCCAGTTTCGCCGCCGCCAGGTCCTTCGGCTTTCCCACCTTAACCGTAAAGCGGTAGCCATCCTTTTCGATTACCGGTTCCACGTACGCTTCCTTGCCTGCCTTGGTCGAAAGCATGAAGGTTGAAGCAAGGGGGACATCGATATGAGCAAAGGCTGGGTTAGGGCTCTTGACCGTGCGGGCCCAGATCCACGCAATTACCGTGAGTTTTCTACCACAATATTGAACCAGATCGGGCCGTTCTTGCACCATGGCCTCGGTAATTTCCACCTTTGGATACAGGTGCCCGATGCGTTTTTCCGCCTCATCTCGCATCCACTGACCATAATAGCGCACATCCTCCGCAAGCCCACGGGCACCACCCAAATTATCTGCGAGCAGTTCATCGTTATTCTTCCGTGCCTCCGGATTGACCGGCGCCTTTCCCGCAAAGCGGGGTGGAATTTCGATCATCCCCTTGTTAATAAGGACCGCCACGGGGTTAAGGTCAGAAGCCCAGGCTTCAAGACCGAGCCGCTGAGCCTCGAGCGGAAGAGCACCTCCACCTGCAAAAGGGTCGTGAAAGGCGGGTAAACGGTTACTATCAAAGAGTTCCGCTGCCCGAGGATGGTCCCTATTGGCCGCACAGGTGTGGCGCCAGCTTTTCCATAACTCATCCCTGGCCTGCTTAAGCACCGCTTCGTTACTGGTGTTTTCCCATTTCACCAGTTCTTCGATTATTTTAAAAAGCCTTTGACGCTCCTCTTCCTGGGCTTGTTCGGTAGGAAACAGATCGGGATGGGCCGAAGGATCATCCACCATCTGGGCAAAAAGCACCGCCCGTGCCGCTGCCAGTGGACGGCGCGCCCACCACAAATGCAGCGTTGACGGATGTCCATGGCGGATCGATTTTTCTCTGGCAGATGCTTCGTTAATAGACTCTAGGGGTAGAGCCACTTCTATAAGTTTTTTTGGATATTTCATGATAACCTCGTTTGATTTATAATTGTCTCACAGAGAAGGTAAACCCGAGAACCAAATGATTGGGGCCACCGATCATTCAGTGATGAATCAAGTAATTTAGCGTTCCTAATCGCTATATCAATCTGATCCACATACTCGGATGCATCATTCAAATCTTTCCGGTAATGCCTGCGAATCTTTCGCAACATGCTTTCAACAGCTTTGCATCCTTCAAGTTCATTATCATGCAATTTGAAGGAATTAAGCATATCTTCTGGAATACAATGAAGCAGTAACCATGTTTCAAAGCAAGGACGGCTGACAGCAAGTTGATAGTCTTTCTGATAAGCTTTTCTAGCAATCTGGCTGATTTTATCTTCGCCCCAGCGATCGTAATCGATTACCATCCAGTATTGATCATCTGGATGATGACCGTTTTTTTTCTTTTCTTTATCGACCATTGCTATGACATGGTCAGGTGCTGAGAGGGTCGGATCTTTTCTTTCTATTATTTCTACATGTATTCGAGAAGGAAAAGTAACATACATAAATTTCAATTCATTGAAGTATGCTGGTTCAGTTTCTACTCCTTCACATGCGATGGTAATTATGCTTGCGTCTCGTATTCCGCTTGTGCGAGTTAAGGATCGGCGCGGTTTCATGTACCCCATCCGGTTTTTTGTATGTTTTTAATTATTGGAATTCCACCAAACCTGCCCTGGAGGTATCCTTTTCGGATATCCTTGTCGTATCGGGGTTTGAATTCTTCTAGAGAGTAGAGATGGGACGCCGACGCGCTGTCTTTTTCGACAAACCAGATTTCGTCCTTGCGGAGCAGTTCCAGGTCAAGGAGATCCAGTTCATGGGTGGTTGCCAGAATCTGACTCCGGGTTGTGGAACAGAAAAAAAAATATTCAAGGAAAGCCCGTGTAAGCTGGGCATGCATGCTCCTATCAAGTTCATCAATGAGGTAAAGCTTTTCATGCTCGCATAGATCTGCAAGGGCTGGGATAAGGTCAATTAAACGCAGGGTGCCGTCGGATTCATCCTTGAGATCAAAAGGAACTTCTTCATGGGTATCGGCAGTTTCGTGGGCAATAACAATCTTATAGAGTTCGAGCTCTCCCTCTTTTGTTTTGAAAAGACGGTACCGAGATTTAGCCATACCGGGAATGATCATCTGCATACCGTTTTTTAAACCCTTCCCAAGTTCATTGATCAGTTCAATAGGGAGTTCTTTTATAGGGCTGTCGGTTTCCAGTCTATGTTCTTTAATGCCAGTAATACCAAGTCCAAGACTTTTAAAAAAATCCTGGTAAATTGAAGACGTTTTCCCTTCAGATATTGCGATTGGACCACGATACATGGCTTCAGGATAAATGATGTTTATCCCATACCTGAACCAGTTGTAAATATCTCGATATTTATCGCTATTACTTTCTACTGTCTCGGTTAGGAATGGCTGATTTGGTCTGGTACTCTGTGCAATGAATTTGAATCTGTTTTCTTCATTTTTATTTTTAAATTTTTCTTCCGGAAATGTGATTTCAGAGGATTTACTATTCCAGGTTCTGGAAAAAAGTAGTTTTTCGGAAGTGGGCAAAAGTTTTATGAGCGATTCTTCATGAATCACATGATCATCAAAGGATAGTGTGTAAGCATATATTTCGCCATCCAGATCCAGTTCAAATTCAAACCTGCTTGGTTCTTCGCTGGAATGATTGCGGAGGCGGAAGGGAGTCCTGGGTATCTGTTCATCGATGCTGGAGCCTTTGACTATGAAATTTCTGGCAAAATTAAAACATTTAATGAGGTTAGATTTTCCCGATGCATTGGCCCCATACACAATGGCTGCTTTTAATAAAGATGGTAGATTGCGATTCTGTTTTTTTACGGTGTGATCGGCCAGGACCCTGCTCTTACCTGCTATAAAACTGATTGTCTGCTCCGTATCAAATGAAAAAAGATTATTAAAAGTAGCGCGGATGAGCATGGCTGTCTCCTAGGCTATAATTGTACTCATTTTTCCAGGAAAATCAATAAATTAAAACATATTTTGCGAAAATTTCACAGAATATGCAATATTTTATTAAGTTTTCTCGTATCTGGAGCACTTTATTATGTTATGGTTGGGTTACGTTATGCACCCAGATTGCATGTGCTTCCCAGTTTTGTGGGAATCCCATGAAATTTAACAGTCGCGACTGACGATCAAATGTGTATCGACGCCATACAGTATCGAATCTGGTACCAGGATGATACTGATCCAACCTTTGTCCTTGACTATCTACTATGCGATAAGTATGCAGATATCCGGAAAGGCGATAATAATTTACTGTTTAGCATTTTTCCCGATTAGCTCGGCTTTTCAGCCTTTGCCAGGAGCTGGGCAAAATCATAGTTTTGGCTTACCACACCAAAATCGGGTTCTTTTAGAAAGGGGCGACGTACATAGTGTACCCTGTGGTTTCCATCCTCTAAGAATTCCACAATAGCCAGAATGTACTGGTCCGGCTTGTTTAAAGAATAGAGCACTTCGTTCCGTGTTACTGTAATCGTTGTAGCTCCCGAAACCCGGCCTTTTACTTCGATAAAGCGGAGTTGGCCCGTACCGGGAATGCGACTTTCGATATCGTAGCCGAGCTTCTGGGTTTCTACATCCACGGGTTCATACCCCAAGCGTCGTTCAATTTCCATTACAATGGCCCGGGCTCGGGCAGCGTTTTCCTGGGTATCCCGTGCATAGGTCGGAACCAAAGGTTGCTTACCCTCTATTTTCTGGAGAAGTCCCAGGGGAACTACAAGGAAGCCTCCTTGAACATGAGGTGGCAAGGACGAAATGTCCGCCTCCAGATCCAGTTCAATAAATCGCTTTTTTAACCGTTCCTGCAGTTTATCCGCACGGTTCATGGCCTCTTTCCAGTTAAGTCGGGCATTCGGTTTACCTGCCCGTTCCTGTTCCTTAAGCTCCTGAGCTCGACGGTCCCAGTAGTTAATCTCTTTGGTAAGTCTATCCTTAACCGCAACACGGGTTTTTTCTATAAGGGCGAGTCTTGCTGAACGGACTTCTTCCAGGTGTTCCGGGGCGACCTTTGTCACTGCATATATTTTGGCTGACTGTTCAAGATCCCTGGTAATCCAGGAACATTCAGGTTGGGATAGGATCCTATCCGGGGATGGCTCATAAGGAGAAAGGGGTCTATAGTCCAGATAGGGAGCATAATGGATATGCCAGGTTTCACGGGATGCGTTCATTTCGATATACAATACCCGTTTTGATATAATACGCCGTTCACCGGAACGGGTCCTGCTTGCATCTTGAATGGCGTGTTCAAGATAAAAGAACATTCTAGGTTCTGTTCCCATATCCTTATCATCCACAAGGATAGTACCCCGTTTCAGGAGCTCCCCATGCTGTTCAAGGGTTAAGTCGATTACCGCATCGAGGAGGGGCATCCCGGGACAGGCAAAAGCTGCAAGGGGCGCATCTTTTAGGGTAATAAGGTCTTTTTGAAAGGTAATCCGTTCATACCGTTCAAGTATAGGACTACGGACCCTCATGTACTGGTCCCTATGCCTGATGTTGGCTGGTACATGGGTAATTTCATACCGACCCGGTTCACGGTTATAGAAGGTTCCACCATGAATACGAAAGGCTTCTTTAAAAAAAGATTCGATATAATGGGGCTGGAGTCGTCGTGCCTCCGCCCGTTCCATGTCTTCACGGATTTTCTGAACCTTGCTGATATCCATAACATTGTGAACCAGGGATTTTTCCTCTAACAGTTCGCTGAGTTTACTGGGGTCAAAGGCTTTATCCACCACCTGGTTGAGTTTATCCCTAACTTCAGGCTGTTCACCGTAGCGAATTGCATCAAGTAACAGGTCCCGCAGGGATTTTCCTTCGAATTGGAGCTTTCCTAAAACATCGAAAACTTGACCACCCAGGGCATTTTTTGCTTCGTTTAATTTATCAAGCAGCGTTTTGTACACGTCCCCTTCGCGGGTATCGGTGGCGACCAGATTCCAGAGAAAACAGACTTCGGTTTGTCCAATACGGTGGATACGTCCAAATCGCTGTTCAATACGATTGGGATTCCAGGGGAGGTCATAGTTGACCATCAAATGGGCCCGTTGTAGGTTGATACCTTCTCCAGCGGCATCGGTGGCAATGAGAACTGTGACTTCTTTCTGGTATTTAAAGGCTTCTTGAGCACGGAGCCGTTCTTCTCTACCCATGCCTCCATGGATAGTCACTACCGCATCTGAACGGCCAAGGAAGGTGGTAATACGCCTATAAAGATAATTAAGGGTGTCCCTATGCTCGGTAAAAATAACGATTTTTTGGTTTGGAGAAGCCTTGAATGTGGGTCCTTGTTCTGATTTGGACCTTATGGCTTGATCTGAATCGGGCGCTAAAATTGCACCTAAAAGGCCCGCAAGCTCCCGCCATTTGGTATCGGTACCATTGCGGTGTAATAGTAAGGCCCGTGTTTCCAGATGTTTCAGGGTTACTATTTCTGTTTCCAGCTCCATGATGTTCCTGGATGCAGTCGCTTCATCGAGGACTTCGGTTTCTATTGCCTCAATTTCAGCATCTGGAGCATCGTCCAGATCATCTAAATCTAAGTCGTTGTCGCTTATTGGCCCTTTTGTTACTACTTGCAGTGAACGCTTTGCCTCTTCAAGTTTGAGCTCTAGCCGTTCCCGTCGACGCTTGAGGGACTGATATATAGCTTCCGGTGATGAAGCAAGACGCCGTTGCAACACCATGAGTGCAAACCCAACGGTCCGTTTGTGCTGTTCATTTTGCAGGGCCTCCGCACGATTAAATTCTTCACGCACATAAGTCGTTACCTGTTCGTACAACTCCATTTCTTGTTTGGAAAGCTTATAGGGCACGGTGGACGCAATACGATCGGGAAAGAGGGGTTTGCCCTCAAAGGTAAGTAGTTTTTCCTTAATCATACGCCGCATAAGGTCGCTTACATCGGTAGTATGTACCCCTTCCCGGAATTTACCTTCGAAGCGGTCCTGATCCAGGAGGGATAAAAAAAGTTGAAAATCCGCTTCCTTACCGTTATGGGGAGTAGCGGTCATAAGTAGAAAATGGCGGGTAAGATTTGAGAGGAGCCTGCCCAGTTGGAACCGTTTGGTATAGTTTATTTCACCGCCAAAAAAAGAGGCCGACATTTTATGGGCTTCATCACAGACAACCAGGTCCCAGGCTGCTTCAGGTATCTTAAGCTTTTCTTTAAGTTCCTCGTTGCGGGAGAGCATATCCAGCCGGGCGATTACCAGATCGTTTTCTAAAAACCAGTTACCGCTTTTGGAGCTTTCTATTTTTTCCCTTGTCATTATTTCAAAGGGAAGTCCAAAGCGCTGGTAAAGCTCATCCTGCCACTGTTCCACCAGGTTTCCCGGACAGACAACCATGCACCGTTGCAGGTCTCCCCGGGTTATGAGTTCTTTAATAAGAAGCCCTGCCATAATGGTCTTACCTGCACCGGGGTCATCAGCCAAAAGAAACCGAAGGGGCTGGCGTGGAAGCATGTATTCATAGACCGCAGTTATCTGATGTGGTAGGGGTTCCACCATCGAGGTATGCACCGCCAGTACAGGATCAAAGAGATGTGCGAGCCGGATTCGCTGGGCTTCGGAAACGAGACGGAAGAAGGCCCCATCGCCATCAAAACTCCAGGGCCTGCCCTGTTCAACCAAAGCCAATCGACTTTCATCCGAACGATAGAGTAATTGATTCGCCGGTCGACCCTGCGGATCCTTATAGGTTAATTCAAGGGCATCGGAACCAAACCAGGTAACACTAATTACCGTAACTGCATTTGAAGGTAGTATCCCCTGGATAACTGCGGAGGGTTTTAGATCTTCTAGTTTTAGCATATGACCTCGGCTTCTTTTATATCTAAGATGAATTGTAACCCAGGTTGATACTGTAGTCTACGGTTAGGACTTATCGGATATTTATTCCGTAGCTTAAAAGCGGGGTAGCATAGAATAAAAAAACAAAATAGTATCTTGATAAGAGAGTTTTTACAAATTGTCACTGCTATTGACAATGTGTAAGAAAATCTAAGGTATGGCTTTGCCGCTTGCTCGGCTCCCTGTTCCGTCTGCGCTGTATTCTCTGTTTATGTGTCTTTTGCCGCTTGTTCGCTCTTCATTGTTATCTGCGGTCCCTGGGCTTCCATGTCTACCTTGAGTGTCATTCCTTGGAAGATGGCCGCTTCGGCCCCTTCGTTCAGAAAGGCTGGACGGGGGAGGCCATAACGGCCCTGGTCCAGCACATAGCGGAAGACCTCCAGGGTCTCCGGGTTGGCTACCCAGTATTCACGGACTCCCCTGGATTCATAGAGGATCTTCTTTTCACTCTGGTCCCGCATGGCCGTGGTAGGCGAAAGGATTTCTATAATAAAGTCCGGAGCCCCCCGGATCCCCTCATCAATTAACTTATTTTGATCGCAGACCACCATCAGGTCAGGCTGAAGGACCAGATCGCAGTCCTCCAGGGACTCATCCCCTTCTACAAGGAACACATCCAGGGGTGCCAGGTATACCTGGCAGGGTTTGCCTTCTAAATAGCGTGAAATTTGTTTGTAGAGATTGCCAAGCAATTCCTGGTGGCGCCGGCGTGGGGCAGGACTCATCATCACGGGCTGTCCATACCAGAGTTCACAGCGGAAATCTTCGCCCCAGGTTTTATAGTCCCGGTAGGTATAGTGGGCCTTTTCGTGTACCAATTCTTTTACCGGTTCCTTTAAAGGATTTGTGCCGGGGATATATGCTGAACCCATGACTAGCCTCCGTAAAAGTGGACCTACTCCTTAAGTATACCCTTGTACTGGTAGGGGGACAAGGGGAATTTAGTATCATAGAGCATGGGTTAGTTCAGTTTTTCTGCTGGCCATTGGAATCTCCATCCCCAGTGTTATTCGCAATCTCCTGTATAATAACCTATTATTTTATCAGAAATATGATAAAATAACCTATAATTTTAACGTTTTATATTTAAAATTACCTATAATATTGTTATAATAGATGTATGAAACGGTTTGCTCTGGATGAGCTGGTTCGATGGAAAGGGGAACATAATAGAAAACCCCTCATAATCCGAGGGGCCCGACAGGTGGGTAAGACGGAACTGGTTCGGATCTTTGCTCGTCAGGAATTTGAAAGTCTTATAGAAATTAATTTTGATGAACATCCCTCTAAGGCAAGTATTTTTATGGAGGAGGATATTACAAGTATCCTCACCTTTTTAGAAATAGACGCAAATACAACGATACGGCCTGGGAAGACCCTCTTATTTCTTGATGAAATTCAAGGGGCTCCACAGGTGCTCGCCAAGTTACGGTATTTTTATGAACGGGTTCCTGACCTTCATATTATCTGTGCAGGCTCTCTGTTAGATTTTGCCTTAACTGAACCATCATTTTCAATGCCCGTTGGTCGTATAGAGTTTATGTATTTGGGGCCTATGACCTTTGGTGAATTTCTGTTAGCCCGGGGCCAGGAGCGTCTTTTTGATTTTCTTGAGGGGTATACATTAGAAAACCCTATTCCAGAAACTATTCATAAAAAACTCTTAGCCCTGCTTCGGGAATACTTTCTCATAGGAGGACTTCCCGGAGTAATTAGGGCCTATATTGAATCGGATAATAGCTTGGACTCCGTTTCCAGTGAACAACAAAGCATTCTTCAAACCTACTATGCGGATTTTAGCAAATATAAACGACGGGTACAGGTTGCTTTTTTACAAAGCCTTTTCAAAAAAATCCCAACCCACATTGAAAGCACTGTAAAATATGCCTCTCTGTATCCAGACACAAGGGCTGACATGATTCGAGAGCACCTGGATTTGCAGGAAAAAGCCCGCATTATTTATCGGATCTTTCATTCAGATGGAAATGGAATCCCCCTGGGGGCAGAGATTAATGCTCGGTATTTTAAACTGCAGTTTCTTGATATTGGTCTGGTATCGGCCCTGTTGGGTTTACGGATTACAGATTTAATGATGGACTCTGATTTTACCCTCATCCATTCGGGATCTCTGGCAGAGCAATTTGTGGGACAGCATCTTTTGTATGCAGCAAAAAGTTGGGAAGAGCCGGAACTATATTATTGGAATAGACCCAGCAAAGGCTCGACCGCAGAGGTAGACTTTTTAATTTCCCTTGATGGAACTGTGATACCTGTGGAGGTAAAGGCTGGTAAAACAGGACGGCTTAAATCGTTGCAGATGTTTATTCAGGAGAAGGGAAGTCCTATTGCCGTACGCTTTAATTCTGATATTCCTACCATATATAAAACAAAAACTTCGATTGCCCTTAAGGAACCAAAGCCCTTCACGCTCCTTTCATTGCCCCTGTACCTGGTTGAACAAACAGCCCGTCTCGTAAGGACATACCTTTAAATGTAAGGAATAGGGTCCCATGGTTCCCGTACCCACATCTCCAATCCCGCTTACCGATAGGAAAAGCTGTCGGGGAAGTCGGGGTGTTCGTCGGTACAGAGGTCCCCATCCTGTTCAAGGAGGGCCTGGATATAGGGGTAGGACGCAAAGAAGGCGGACCAGGTTTCCGGGCTTATGACCTTAAGGCCCTCAAGGCCTCGCGCGGTCATTCTGCGGCGGATTTCTTCGCTGCTCAAGTCCCGGGGGCTTGCACCTTCGGTGCCGAGAGAGGCCATGGCAAAGGACCAGAGGCCGCCGTACATGCGGATCGTGGTCAGGGCCAGGTCCACCTGGGGAAACACGGAGCGCAGGGTGCGGTGAATCCGGGCAAAGGCCTGGGGCCGCAGGTCCGGGGATTCGCTGTGCATGATAAAGCGGGACTGCCTATCCTTGAGCACCCTTGTAAGGGCAAGGAAAAACTCCCGGCTGTAGAGCCGCAATGAGGGGCCCGCCGGATCGGTCATGTCCATGATGATGATATCATAGGTTTCCTTGCTCTGTTCCACGAAACTGCGGCCATCCTGAATGTGAACCCTCGTGCGGGGATCCTCAAAGGCGCCCTGGCTGCAGAACTGAAGCATGGTCCGGGAAAAGGAAATCACCGCCTCATCAAGCTCCACAAGATCTACCTGGGTTACCGAAGGATGCTTAAGCACCTCCCGCAGAACCCCGCCGTCGCCGCCGCCGATAATAAGCACCCGTTCCGGTTTTGCATGGCAGAGCAGGGGGATATGGGCCATGGGCTCATGGTACTGGAACTCGTTGGCCTCCATCACCTGGGTAGCTCCGTCTAATAGGAGGGTTCTGCCGAACTCTTCAGTCTCTACAAGCTCTATCTGCTGGTAAGCGGTCTCGCCCGCATAGAGGGTTTTCCGTACCCTGTAAAACCAGCCTGAACTCGGACTTACCCGTTCCCGTATTTCCCTTGCAGCGTTCGGGGCCATTGGGCCCTCTGGGCTTAGAAATTTTCGCATTCGAAGATCTCCTGCATCTCCTTACGGATCAGGTCCCGAATTCGCTTCCGCTCTTCCTGACTCAGGTCTTCGATTTCGGGGCCAAAGAGGTAATCGTTCAGTTTAATTTCTTTTTTCCGCATCTTGGTGTGGAAAAGATTATCCGAAAGTATATTGATGTCATACACAAGGTAGTCGGAAAGTACATCCTCATCGATAAAGTCCTGGATTGATGAAATGTCATGGTCAATAAAAACTTTGTTGCCCTTAGTGTCCCGGGTGAAGCCCCGTACACGATAATCGATGAGGACCACATCCGAATCAAAGCAGTCTATGAGGTAGTGCAGGGCTCGGAGTGGACTGATCATCCCGCAGGTGGATACATCAATATCGACCCGGAAGGTGGCAAGTCCCGTGCTTGTATCGAATTCCGGATATGTGTGGGCAGTAATGTGGCTTTTATCCAGGTGCCCCACTATAGAGGCTTCTGGTAAATGGTTTGTAGAAACCGCGGGACTTAAAACCGGGTGATCTTCGTTGATGAGGGCGACCACACTGGCGCCCCGGGGATCGTAGTCCTGGGTGGTGACATTAACCAGCTTTGCATCGATGATTCGCGTCACCTCTTCTATGATACCCTTAAGCCGTTCCGAATCGTATTCCTTGTCAATGTATTCCAAATATTCAATCTGTGATTCCTGAGAACGGGCATAGCAAAGATCGTAAATATTAAAACTTAAAGATTTGGTAAGATTGTTAAAACCTTCTAGGCGAACTTTTCGTCCCCGGACATGTTTCAGCAATGGTCCCGTGCCTCCCTGTACAAAAAGTATCGTTTATTTTTATTAAATAAACCAGCTTCGTCAAGGAAGGTGTTCATAGGTGTACAGGCCGCTATTCCACGATTCGGCTTTTTCAGGTTATAGTGGCAAAATGATGAGATTGATGAACCTTTCAGCCAAATTGCTGGCGCCCTATCGTGGTTTGGGGCCATCCCTGTGGTCCATGTTTTTTGCCACCATGATCAACCGTTTTGGCGATTTTGTGGGCTCCTTTCTGGCCCTCTATTTATCCAGAATTTTACAATATGATGCGGCCCGTACGGGGCTTACTATTTCTCTGGTGTTTACCGCATCCATGGCGGGCTCCCTTTTTTCAGGCTGGGTTGCGGACCGTATAGGCCGAAAAGAGGCGCTTCTACTTTTTCAGAGCACCGGGGCGTTCATCAACCTGATCCTGAGTTTTTTATTTCATGCAGCCTGGGCGCCTGCCCTTATTGTGTTTGGCAGCCTGTTCCGGGGCGGTGCCCGGCCGCTTATCGGTGCGGTGCTGACCGATTTAGCTCCGGCGGATAAGCGAAAAGAAGTGTTCGGCCTCCAGTACTGGTCTATCAATGTGGGGGTTGCCCTGGGGCCCCTGGTGGCGGCGGTGCTTTTTGAACGATCCATCCCCTGGCTTTTTCGTGGGGACTCGCTTACGACGTTTATTTCTGTGGTGCTGATTGCCCGGGGTGTTAGGATGCCGCGGATTACCCATGTAGCCTCCTCTCTGGAACATCATGATGAGCGGGGTGCGATTCGGGCCTTTGTGTCCCGGCCTATACTTCTTGCCTTTGCTGTGCTTGCGTTATTATCCAGCACTACCTATTCTCAAACCGGTTTCGGGCTTCCCATGACGGTTTCCCAGGTGATGGGACAGGCCGGGCCCCGATCCATGGGGTATCTTATGTCACTGAATGCGGTGGTGGTCATTCTGTTTTCTATTCCAATTGCCCGTCTGCTGCGGTCATGGACGCCCCTTTTATGCATGACCCTGTCAGGTTTCTTTTATGTGGTGGGTTTTGGCATGCTTGCATGGCCCCTGCCGTTCTGGGGCTTTGCCCTTTCCACGGTTATCTGGACCACGGGGGAAATAATTTCTTCTATTAATATGGGTGTTTTTCTCGCCCGGCATTCCCCGGCAAACTGGAGAGCCTCCTTTCAGTCCTTTATGGGAGTCTGTTATTCCGCGGGTTGGGTGCTTGGTCCGCTAGTGGGCGGCTGGATGGCCCGGAGTGACAATTATGCCCTGTTGTGGGCTGCCACCGCTGGGGTCTGCCTATTATGGCTTGTGGCAGCCTTTTTTGTAGATCGCTGGGACCGGAGGATACTAGCCTATGAAGCGTAAGTTTGTGGACAGTGAAGGGGTGCTATTTAAAGCCTCTGGCAGAAAACCCGGAGGCGAATCTCTGAGCAGTGAAACTCTGAGCAGTGAAACCCTCAGCGGCGAAGTACAGCGCCATGGTGCGCAGCGCCCCTTGGCGCAGGTCCATGAGGCACAGCGCCCCGTGGACCTTAGCAACAAGACGACGAGTAGCGAGGCGGCAGGCCCCGCTGCCGGAGCGCCAAGCCCCGCTGCCGAAGCGCTAAGCCCAGCTGCCGAAGCGGTGCTGCGGTCCTTTATTAGGATGATTGACCTGAAGGGCCTGTACCGGCAGGGCTGGCTGAAACGGGGTGTCCCGGAAGAACGGGCGGAGTCGGTGGCAGACCACAGTTTTGGAACAGCCCTTCTCGCAGTGCTTTTGGCTGATACCCTTCGGACAGACCCCGATTTTGCCGGTCTGGATCGGCAGCGTTGTATAGAAATGGCCCTGGTCCATGAACTGGGAGAGGTCTATGTGGGAGATCTGACTCCGGTGGATGGGGTGAGCAGGGAAGATAAATACCGGCAGGAACGGGAAGCCTTTATCAAAGTGGTGGAGGGGCTCCCTAACGGGAAGGAGCTCCTTACCCTCTGGGAGGATTTTGAAACGGGTGCTTCTCCCGAAGCTCGGTTTATCCGACAGCTTGACCGGCTGGAAATGGGAATACAGGCAGCCCTCCTTAAGGCTGAGGGATATCAGCGGATGGATGAATTCCTTAAAAGCGCCCATAAGACGGTAACACATAAAAACCTGAAGGCGATCCTGAGCCTGGCCGAAGCCTACTCGAACGCGTGTGCTGACGCGTCCGCCCACACATCCGCTGACGCGTGAGCTTCAGTGAACGCGTAAACTTCAGGGTCCGCTTCAGCGCATACTTTAGCTTAGGCGTCAACGTTCGCCGAAGCCTACGCGCACGCGGCGGGGCAAACCTGATGAGGCCCCCTTTTACTTTGGCTTTTAACCGGTTATAGTGGACCTATTATGCGGGATCTGATTCAGCTCCTCCTGTTTTTCTACCTCGCATCCCTGGGCTTTCTGCGAATTCGCCGTTTTTTTACCGCTCCCCTTGCAGGTCTCGCGGGTCCAGCACAGGGTGATGACCTGCAAAATAACAATACTGTTGATAACCTGCCCCTGTCTGTTATTTTACCCGCTCGTAACGAGGAACTCAGGCTTCCCGCCCTGTTAGAATCCTTAAAACATCAAAAGCAGAAAGCCCAGGAAATAATCGTTGTGGATGATGGGTCTACGGATAGAACCGCCGAGGTGGCTCTCCGTTATGGCTGCAGGGTCATTCATCCAGGGGATCCAGCCTGGAGCGGCAAAAGTGCTGCCTGTTATGCGGGAGCCCAGGCTGCAACCGGAGCATATATTGTGTTTTTTGATGCCGATGTATACCTTGCTGCGGATGCCTTATCGTATATCTACCGGCATCGTCAGAAGGGCGGGGTTTTAAGCATACAGCCCTATCATTATATGGAAAAACCCTATGAACAATGTTCCCTCTATTTTAATCTGGTGGCTATGCTGGGCCTTGATCTGGGGCGATGGCGGAACCCCTTTTCTACAAAACTCGGTTTTTTCGGTCCCTGTGTCCTGATGGATCGGGAGACCTACCTTAGAACCGGAGGTCATGCTCTGGTCAGAGACTCAATTCTGGAGGATATGGCCCTGGGGCAGGCCCTGGCAAAGCGAAGTATCCCCCTCGTTGCAATCCCCCATAACGATCGGCTCAGTTTTAGAATGTATGCTGAAGGGTTTAAAAAGCTCTTTAACGGCTGGTCAAAAAACATGGGAGTGGCGGCTCAGCGTTCAAGCCTCTGGACCATTCTGATTATTTCTTCAATTATATCCCTTTCCTTTTTTATACCGGGTCAATTGCTGATATCTATCCTGGGGGGCCGCGTCCTTTTTACCATAGTATATGGCGCGGCTTATTTTGTCTTTGCGGTACTCCTCTTTCTCAGCGCCCGGAGAATCGGTGCCTTCTCAGTTATAAGCTGTCTGTTGTTTCCTCTGCTGGCATCCTTTTTTGTGTTGGTGCTGCTGCGGTCCCTTTTCATGCAGCTCTTCCATATGCCCATAGATTGGCGGGGACGGAAGGTACATATACAATGATGGTGTTTTTTTATATCGCCATAAATGCCCTCTTTTGGGTGGCGGTCCATTTC
>Ga0208824_1001354_pt1 | contig 21961 bp, 13 predicted proteins | sample AD_JPNTR3_MetaG_FD_184447 | JGI IMG/M metagenome (GOLD analysis project Ga0208824, IMG submission 184447) | Active sludge microbial communities of municipal wastewater-treating anaerobic digesters from Japan - AD_JPNTR3_MetaG (SPAdes) (version 2) | ecosystem: Engineered > Bioreactor > Anaerobic...
AGGGTACCGTCGGGGAAGCGAACTCCCAGGGCGCAGGCGGCCTTCCATGCCAGGTCCAGGTCCCGGATGTTGTTGTAGCTCAGTTCCTTGCCCTGGAGCTGTTCCATCGAAGCGATGGCGCCCTGGCTGTCGGTGTGTACATAGAGGGCGGCGGACTGATGGGCGTTTTCGCCGTAGCGGAGGCTTTGTTTTTTTGTAAGGCTCATGGGCCAGAACTGGGGGAAGTCTTCTTCGAGGAGATAGCGGGAGATGGCCCCATCGTAGGCGGATGTCAGATTAAAGACCTTGCCGGCCAGGCGTTTTTTGAACGATAGGGGGACGCTGCCATTTGTCAGGTATTGCTGGACTTCGGCATAGTCCGCCGGGTCGGTGAGCACGAGCACATGGGCGAAATTTTTTGCCGCCGAGCGGAGCATGGTGGGGCCGCCGATATCGATAAACTCCACCGTGTCCTCCAGAGAAAGCCCCGCCTGGACCTTTTCAAAGAAGGGGTAAAGGTTAACACAGACCAGGTCGATGGTCCCGAGTCCCAGCTGTTCCAGGGTTTTCATGTGTTCTGCCAGGTCCCGCCGGGCAAGGAGGCCCGCGTGAATTGCCGGATGCAGGGTCTTTACCCGGCCGTCCAGACATTCGGGGAAGCCCGTTACGGCAGAAACGTCGGTGACGGGGAGCCCCTGTTCCTTGAGGTATCTGGCGGTTCCGCCGGTGGAAAGGAGTTCCCAGTCCTGCTGGACGAGAAATCGGGCCAGTTCCTGTATGCCCGTTTTATCAAAAACACTGAGTAGGGCTCTCTTTTTCATAGCTCATTTCCTTTGGTTAGTTATAGTAGGTTGATGAATGATAGGCGCTTCGGTGCCTTCGGCATCCTTCACCGGCTGGCCTGCAGCCCCGGTGCCTGTGGTGCCCGATTCTGAGGGCAGAGCCCCCTGGGTTCCAAGGCCCAGACGGCGGATAAGTTCCAGGACCCCATCGACGATGGCCCGGTGTTCCTCATGATGAATCCGTTCTGCCAGGCTGTCCGGTGTATCCCCAGGCAGGACCGGCACGGTCCGTTGGAGTAATATGGGGCCCGTGTCGGTCCCCTGGTCCACGATATGGACCGTACAGCCCGATGTGGCCTCTCCCGCTTCAAGGACGGCCCGGTGTACCCCTTCGCCGTACATGCCGGGGCCTCCGAATTTGGGGAGCAGGGAAGGGTGTATATTGATGATACGACCCTCATAGTTTTTAAGTATTGGGCCCTGTAATATAGAAAGAAACCCTGCAAGGACGATGAACTCCGCCTGTGTCTTTTGCACCGCAACTAAAATCCGGTCCGAAAGGTCCCGTCTTCGCTCATCCTTAGGGAGAGTTTTATCCGGTTCGATGAGCAGGGCCTCTTTGCCTGCCTGCTTTGCCCGTTCCAGGGCGAAGGCTCCGCTCCGGTCTGAAATCACAAGGGCTACCCTGGCCCCACCGAGACGGCCTGACCGTTCCGCATCGAGCAGGGCCTGCAGGTTGGTACCATTCCCAGAGACAAGAACCGCGAAGGGAATGACCGGGGCTTGCTTATTCAAACCGCACCTCGCCGAGGCCGGGGTTTTTCCCACTCTGGACCTGTCCGCCTTCAGCTTTACCGCCTGTGGTGGTGACGCCTGCGGTGGTTAAGTTGACTGCTGCGCCGCCAGTCCCATGAGCAACAGCGGCGGTGACGTCTGAGGCGGTTACGCCCTCTAACGGGTAGGGGCCGACCCTGCCGATTTTATACGCCGGGTAGCCCTGGCTGTCCAGGAACTCTATTGCTTTTGAAGCATCCTCGGGCCGGAGGGCAAGCACAAAGCCGATGCCCATGTTAAAGGTGTTGAACATGCTCCGTCTGAGGGCTTCGTTTCGTCGGAGCAGCCCTTCCCCTTCCTGCTGGGCAGCGGCGCCCCGTAGGGGTCCTTTGCCTTCGGTGGCAGCCCCATAGGCAATCCGGGCAAAGATGGGCGGGATGGGCCAGGAGTCGTTTTTGATGATGGCAGTCCGGGGCTTTGCAAACATCCGGGGAATGTTTTCGTAAAAACCGCCGCCTGTTATATGGGCCATGCCGCGGATTTCTACCTGTTCCATAAGGGCGAGGATGGGCTTCACATAGAGCCGGGTGGGCTCTAAAAGGGCGTGTCCGATGGGCATACCCCCAAAATCTTCATTCAGGTCCGGTATGGCACGGCGGATGAGGCTGTACCCATTTGAATGGGGCCCTGAGGAGGCCAGGCCCACGAGTACATCATCAACCTGTATCTTTTCTCCGTTTACGATGTGCTTCCGGTCCACAATTCCGACGGAAAAACCGGCGATGTCGTATTTCCCCTCATCATAGAAACCGGGCATCTCCGCGGTCTCTCCTCCCAGGAGGACTGAGCCGGTTTCCCTGCAGCCCACAGCCACACCCTTAACCATGGCGGCTGCAATGTCCGCATCCAGTTTTCCGCAGGCTAAATAATCCAGGAAAAAGAGGGGCCGGGCGCCGTGGCAGAGCACGTCGTTCACGCACATGGCCACACAGTCGATGCCCACGGTGTCGTATTTTTTCATCCTGAAGGCGATATCCAGTTTTGTGCCGACCCCGTCGGTGCCCGATACGAGGACCGGGTCATCAATCCCTTTGCCGGCCTGTATAAGCTCTTTCAGGGAGAGCATGCCCGCAAAACTGCCGATTTCATTGATGACCGAACGGGCTATGACCCCATCGGTAAGGGTTCCCGCTGCCAGGTCCTTATAGCGTTCTACTGCCCGGTAGCCCTCGGTAATGTCAACACCTGCCTGTTTATAATCCATGGTCCTTCCTTGCTGTTTCCTTATGTATTTGTCAAAAATCCGGTGGCAGGCCACCGGAAATCTTAGGCTTCTCCTGGTGTCGGGGCGGGATATTCTCCGGTAAAGCATCCGAGGCAGTACCCGTTGCCGCCGTTCAGGGCTTCCAGGAGTCCTGTTGTTGAAATAAAGGCCAGGCTGTCTGCGCCGATGGCCTGGCAGATTTCTTCCACACTGTTGGCATTGCCAATCAGGTCCTTCCGGTGGGGGGTATCGATGCCGAAATAACAGGGGAAGCGCACCGGCGGTGAACAGACCCGGAAGTGCACTTCTTTAGCCCCAGCCTGTTTAAGGAGTGTCACCAGACGCCGGCTTGTGGTCCCCCGGACGATGGAGTCATCGATGATGACAACCCGTTTCCCCGCTACTTCGCTTTTCAGGACGTTGAGTTTTACCGAAACGGCCCGTTCCCGTTCATCCTGGCTTGGGGCAATGAAGGTTCGGCCCACGTATTTGCTTTTAACGATACCAAACCCGAAGGGGGTGCCGGTGGCGCGTCCGTAGCCGATTGCTGCAGGAACCCCCGAATCGGGTACCCCGATAACCAGGTCCGCCGGCACCGCTGCTTCCCGGCCCAGGATTTCCCCCGCCCTGATGCGGGCCTGGTACACATCCACCGAGTCGATGGTGCTGTCGGGGCGGGCAAAGTAAATGTATTCAAAGGCACAGACCGCCTTCCGGGTCCGTTCTCCAAACCGGAAGGAAAGAACCCCATTCTGGTCGATGACAACGATTTCCCCGGGGTCAATATCCCGGACAAACTCCCCACCCACCGCATCGATAGCGCAGGATTCGCTGGCCAGCACCCAGCCGTCATCAATTTTACCGAGACAGAGGGGCCGGATTCCATGGGGGTCCCTGGCTCCAACCAGGCTGGTATCGGTCATGACCACCAGGGCATAGCTGCCTTTGATGAACTGGATTGTGTCGGTAAGGGCCTTTTCAAGCCCCTTTTTATAGTTCTTTGCAATCAGATTGATGATAACTTCACTGTCGCTGGAGGATACAAAACCGACCCCCGCATCTTCCAAGAGTTCCCGGACCACGGTGGCATTGGTCAGGTTCCCGTTGTGGGCCACCGCAATGGATCCGAGCTTAAAGCGGCTGACAAAGGGCTGGGCATTTTCTATGGTGCTTGAACCGGCAGTAGAGTAACGGACATGGCCGATGGCGAGGTTCCCAGAAAGCTGGGCCAGGGTTTGGCTGTCAAAGACTTCGCCCACAAGGCCCATACCCTTTCTGCTTTCTATGACCCCATCCCGGGCAACCGCGATGCCGGCGCTTTCCTGCCCCCGATGCTGGAGCGAAAAGAGGCCGTAATAGACCAGGGGCACCACATTGCGGTCTGTTTTGCTGGTATAGACCCCGAAAACGCCGCATTCTTCGTGGAGTTTATCATCCATCATTCCAGTGCTCCTTAGTGTACCCTTTGCTTTTCAGCGGCTGATCCGCGAAAGAATTTCAACATAGGCTTCTTTTACATTCCCCAGATCCCGGCGGAACCGGTCCTTGTCGAGTTTTTCGTTGGTTTGGGCGTCCCAGAAACGGCAGGTGTCGGGGGAAATTTCATCGGCTAAAACCAGCTCACCCTGGCTTGTACGGCCGAATTCGAGCTTAAAGTCGATGAGCCGGATGCCCCGTTCCAGAAAGAAGGTTTTAAGGCTTTCGTTGATTCTGCCGGCAAGCCGGTATATTTCTTCCAGCTCGGCAAAGGTTGCAAGTCCAATAGCCACCGCATGATAATCGTTGATGAGGGGATCCCCCAGGGCATCATTTTTATAGGAAATTTCGTACACCGTTGTTTTAAGCGCTGTGCCTTCCGGAACGCCGAGCCGTTTGGACATGGAACCGGCGGCCACATTTCGGACAATCACTTCCAGGGGAATGATGTGCACCTTTTTGCAGAGCATATCCTGGTCATTAAGCTGATCTATGAAATGGGTAGGGATACCGGCCCTGGATAGATGGGAAAACAGGATGGATGTAATCCGGTTATTCATGACGCCCTTGTCTTCTATCTGGCCTTTTTTTTCGCCGTTAAAGGCGGTGGCGTCGTCTTTGTAGTGGATGATTACCAGATCCGGATCGGTGGTGGCAAAGACCTTTTTTGCCTTGCCTTCGTAGAGCTGTTGACCTTTGGTATACATGGGCGGACCCTCCCCGTCTGAAATTGACGTATACCTCTCGGTCCTTTATGAATGGCCCATTATGGGAACGGTTTCCCCGCGCAGCCTGTTGTGTTTCTCAGCCCATAGTCAGGATGTTTACGGCTTCCTGGTAGAAACACCCCGACCGTATTACGGGGCATATATGGACCGATGGCGTACTGTCTGGCCGCAGGCTATCACAAAGGGGCCCTGCTGGACAAGGGGGCTTACGTATCATGCAGGATAATTATAGCATTTTCCCAAACACAATGCCCCATGGTTCGGTAGAAATTTCACACATACCATAACGGCGGTAAAAGGCAATGGCTCCCTGGTTTGCACCGCTGACCCCCAGATGGAAACCCCTGCAGCTCTTTTCGGTAAACCGTGCTGTTATGGCATCCATCAGTTTCCTGCCCCAGCCGCCTCCCTGGGCTTCCGGCAAGAGGTCTATATGGATGTGCCCCGGGTATTGGGCTGCCCATGTGGGGCAGGTGAGCGGTTCTGCAAAGAGCCGTCGGGTCCCTTCTTCTGTGGTGCTTTTGCTTCCTTCGGTCCCCCGATACAGGACTTCGGCAGCGGGCCTCCATTCCCGGTTGAACCAGTCCGTGTAAGCCGCCGTGTCAGAGGTTCCCAGGATATATCCCAAAGGCCGCCGCAGGCCCTGGTATGCTCCCTCCAGGATGAGTACGCAGTCTTTTTCAAAAAATGCATAGGGAGCCGCATAAAACTGGCCAAGCACATAGGGGTCGTTGTAGAGGGGGGAAGCATCTTTTCCGTTATCGCCGGTTTTGAGGCAAATCTCATAAAGATAGGGGAGGTCTGGCTCCCGGTAATTGCGTATGTCCATTGCACTAACATACTGATGACCCTGTGGTTTTGCAAGGTCTCTGTGTTCTTTTGGGTAACTATATTGATAATACCCCCGGGTATGCAAACACCGCCGGTTCGAGGTGCGTCTAGGGCCTAATGATTACCAGGTGCCGTTCTTCTTCCAGGAAAGGGACCTGGACTGGCAGGGCTTCCCAGCTGCTCAGCAGGTGTTCAATGGGTTTCATTTCTTCCTGGATTTTTTCAAGCCGGCCCTTGTAGGCCGCAAGGGCGCCCCCAGGAGCGAGCAGCTTAAGCAGCGCCTTGAGGATGGGTTGTTCCAGTGGACGGAAGGCCCGGAAGGTGATGAGGTGAAAGGGACCGGAGCGGGCCTTTTCGATGTCCGCCTGTTCAAGGCGGACGTTTTCTATGCCGAGGACAGCCAGGCTGTTCTGCAAAAAGCCGATCCGCCGGCCCATCCGTTCGATGAGGGTGAACTGATAGTCCGGGAGGGCGCAGGCCAGGGGCAGGCCTGGAAGGCCCGCTCCGGTCCCGGCGTCGGCGATCTGCGGTACAGGGGGCGGATCGCCGGAGTTTTGGATGGTACGGAGTATATGTCCCAGGGGCGCCAGGGAGTCGAGGATGTGCTTGATAATGAGCTCTTCATGGTTTTCGGTGCCCACGAGGCCGTAGGCGGGGTTAAAAAGCTCGAGCTCCCCCACATAGGCTTCAAGCTTGTTCTGAAGCTGAGCCCGTCTGTATTGCCCAATATATGGTTCGAGACCGGGTTCGGTTTCCAGGAGCAGGTCGAGCCCCCGGGAAAGGAGTTCATCCATCTATTTCTTTCCGCTCTTTTCCTGCATTTTCCGCAAAGCCTCGGCAAAGGGATTATACATGGTGCCATCATCATCCCTGCTGTTTGCTTTCTGGTCACCGGCTTTCTTGACGACCACCACCCGACGGCCCGTCTCGCCTTGGGGGGTGGGGGTCTGAGCGGTACCACTATGTCCGCTCCCCGGCCGATTGCTGGCGGTGCCACTGTGTCCGCTTCCCGGGCGGCTGCTGGCAGAAGCACTGTTTCGGCTTCCAGCACTGGAGGGGCCACTGTGTCGGTTCCCGGCAACTGAAGTGCCGCTGCGGGAGGCTCCACTGCTTGCGGTTCCGCCGCTGTTCTGGCTTTTCAGCGAAAGGCTGATGCGCCGCCGGTCCAGGTCAAGGCCGATGATGCGGAATTCCCGGACATCTCCGACCTTAAGAACTTCCATGGGGTCCTGGATATAGCTGTCGCTCATTTCGGAAATATGGAGGAGGGCGGTCTCTTTGATGCCCACATCCACAAAGGCCCCAAAGTCAACCACATTTTTCACCTTGCCGGTGATCATCATCCCTTCGTGGAGGTCTTCGAAGGTAACGACCCCCTTCTGCATGACCGGCTTCGGATATCCTTCCCGGGGGTCCCGATTGGGCTTCTTAAGCTCATCAACCAGATCCCGAATGGTTGTATCTCCAACTGAGTATTTTTCTTTTAAGGCTTTAGTGTCCTCCGCAGAGAGGGAGCCCTTTGACTTGAGCAGGTTATAGATTTCCCGGGCGATTTCATAGTTTTCCGGGTGTACCCAGGTGTTATCCAGGGGGTCCGGACTTTCGGGAATCTTGAGGAAGCCTGCGCACTGTTCAAAACTTTTGGGGCCCATGCCGGGGACTTCCATCAACTCCTTGCGGCTCGTAATTTTGCCCCGTTCTTCCCGGTATTTTACGAGCTTTTTAGCCAGGGACCCGTTGATTCCTGACACATACTTCAGGAGGGATACGCTGGCGGTGTTCAAATTGACACCCACGTTATTCACCACCGACTGGACTACCTCGTCCAGGGTTTCGGAGAGCTTCTTCTGGTTTACGTCGTGCTGGTACAGGCCTACGCCGATAGACTTGGGATCGATTTTTACCAGTTCCGCCAGGGGGTCCTGGAGCCGGCGGCCTATGGATATGGCTCCCCGGATCGTAAGGTCTAGCTCGGGGAACTCTTCCCGGGCGATATCGCTGGCTGAATAGACCGAAGCGCCGTCCTCATCTACTACGGTATAAAGAACCTCCAGGTGATTGTCGCTGATTACCTGGGCCACCAGTTCCTGTACTTCATGGCTGCCTGTGCCGTTTCCAACCGCGATGAGCTGAACATTGTAGGCCTTGATACCCTCAAGGAGGGACCGTTTTGCCTCCTCAGGGTGATGCTGATAGATGACAAAGCTGCCCAGGTATTTGCCGGTTTCGTCCAGGGCGGCGCATTTTGTTCCGGTACGGATCCCCGGGTCGATCCCCAGCACCCGTGTCCCTTTTATGGGCTGCTGCATGAGCAGGTTCTTCAGGTTCTGGCTGAACACCGAAATGCCATGGTCATCAGCGGCATCACTCTGATCTCCCCGCAGTTCCCGGATGACCGCCGGTGAGAGGAGCCGCTTAAGGCCATCTTCGATAGCGGTTTTATGGTAATCGTTTTGTATCGTATATTTCCGCTGGAGCAGTTCTGTGGCGGTGTTTTCATCCACATCGATGGTAACTTCCAGTTCACCCTCCCGCTCTCCCCGGTTAATAGCAAGAACCCGGTGGGGCTTTATCTGGGATAGCTGTTCGGTGTAGTCCCAGTACATCTGGTAGGTGCTGGTTTTTTTCTTTTCCTCATCTCCAATGCCCTTTACGATAATCCGGCCGTCGGAGAGATAGAATTTCTTAATATCACTGCGGTTGTCCGGATCCTGGGCTACCTGTTCGGCGATAATGTCCATGGCCCCCTGGAGGGCATCGTCTACGGTAGCGACAGAAAGCTCGGGGTGTTCAGGGGCTTCATGGATAAACTCTTCCGCTTTTTTACGGAGGGCAGCCGCATCCAGCTCCATCATAGCCTGGGCCAGAGGTTCAAGGCCCTTTTCCTGGGCTATCATGCCCCGGGTTTTCTTTTTCCGCTTGTAGGGAGCATAGATGTCTTCGAGCTCGGTCAGCGTGGCGGCTTTCATTATATTTTCATAGAGGGCTTCGGTGAGCTTTCCCTGTTCAAAGATCCCCCGGATAATCTCTATCCGGCGGCTTTCCAGGTTTTTCCCGCTGGTAAAGCGGTGATCGATTTCCCGGACCTGGACTTCATCCAGGCTTCCGGTCTTTTCTTTTCGGTACCGGGCGATAAAGGGTACCGTACAACCCTCTGCAAAGAGGCCGATGACCGCTGAAACCTGGCCAAGGTTGATCGACATTTCTTCCGCAATGCGCTTCATGAGCGCCACTTCGTTTACTTGCAGTGCATCAATAAATTCTGTCGTTATTTCCATAGCCCGGGCATTGTACCCTAAGGGCTTATAAAAAGTCTATGGAAGCTCTTTCAAAACTCAGTGAGTTTTGAAAGAGCAACCTTAGATGTATATGCAGTATTTTTACTATTCTATAATGTGTAAACAATTATCTTGTTAATGTAAAAATACTGCAAGAGGTTTTTGTAAAAACCTCAATGATTTAAAGGACTGGCTGGAGGACTGGTTCAGGGGCTGGATGAAAAAACTCAGCCCCCTTCATCAATCTGGTTAGATAAAGTGTCGGGTTTCCCGGTCCTGCTGAAAACCGCTCAGGACTCCCACCGCATAGGTCCCAAGGGATGCAACCATGACATCGATCATGGTTCCGATGGCAACCAGATAAAAGGCGATGGGTTTAAGGATAAGGTAGCCCGCTTCGAATCCCTTGCCGTACCAGCCGCAGAGAACCGCCAGGGCGATATAGGCCCCGTTACCGGGATGCCGGGGAAGCAGGACCGAAATGATCCCTGAAAAAAGCAGGATGCTGAAAAGGTCCCCTGCACTAATACCCAGGCTGGAATAGGATTTAATGATAACAATGATGGAAATTGCCGCCACCATGCCGCTTCCTGCGCGGGCGAAGGTGCTGAACAGAACGAGACTCAGAGCGTTGCTGCGCCGCTGGACCCCATGGTTTTCCTTGGCATGTCGAATCAGCAGGGGGAGGGTAAAATTAAGGTCTCCGGAAAAGAACCCTGCTATGGCAGGCCCCAGGGCACCGTAGAGTTGTTTCCACGGGTTGCTTCGTTTGCCTCCAAGGAGATAGAGAAAAAGGGGCAGAATAACAAAACAGAGCAATACCCCATAGACTGCAAGAAGTACTATAATGTCCCGGAATACCTGGGCTTTTAATGCGGTCTGAAAACGAACCGCCCAAAAGGCCCCTAAGAATATCATGAAAATTCCAAGAATTTCTGAAAAGAATATGGCGATATAGTAAAATATCCGGGAAAGGGAATCGACCAGGCTGATGACGGGTTTGGTATACACCCGGTCATAGGAGAATCCGGCTCCTAAAAAGATGGCAAAGACCCAGATGGGGAGCAAAAAGCTGCTGTCTCCAACCAGGCCCGCGAGCATATTTGAAGGTAAGAGCTGCAATATCCCTTCCCCGATATCAAGGGAAAGGCTTTCTTTCTGACCTTCTATAAGAATGGGAATGCGGGCAGGAGGAAACAGTAAGGTTACGAGCATCCCTGAGCCGATAATAAAAATCGTAGAAACCGCGATAATCCCGATGGTGCGGAACACGAGGGGCCACATCTCTTTGTCCTGCCGCAGCTCATAGATGGCAATCACCAGGGAAAAGGCCAATGTGGGCACCAGGGAATAGCGGCCAATCTGTATTGCAAGGCGGGAAAGCCAATCTATGACCGAGAGAACCGCCAGATTATCCTGGGGAATGACAAAGCCCAGGATGAGTCCCAAAAGGGAGCCGATAAGTAATTTTAACCAGACCTTCATGGATAATGAGCATACTTTATGCCGGTTTGCTCGTCAATGAGGCTGGTATCTCTATCAGTATCTACTATACTGAAAGTGAATAAATAAAGTGTAATGAATAAACGGGAGTGTTCATGCGTCTTATATTTTTTTTAAATGTCATGTCCTGTTTTTTATATGTTTTTCTTGGTGTATTTGCCTATCTATTCAGACGAAAGGATCGGCAATTCCGCAGGACACCGCTTAATATTATTTTTATTTCCTTATCCCTGCTGTTTTCCCTGGGAACCATGGCGAATGCCTTTTTCGTCAGTTCTCCCACCGCAGAAGAAGCCAGGCTCTGGTTTCTGTCTTTTTCCTTTATCTGGTATGCGGCACCTCCCTTATTTTTTATCTTCTGTCTCCTTCTCACAGGAAACCCTTTCCGGTACTGGTACCTGCTTTGTTTGCTTCCAGCCCTCAGCATCACTATAGCTCAACTCTTCTATCCCCATGCTGTGCTGAAACAGGTTGTGCCGGTAGCCCTGGGCTGGCACGCAGCCTACGACGAAGGATCTCTTTGGCATTGGATCAATGTGGCCAATTATACCATTTTTGGGGTTGGTTCAATTGTTGTACTTGTGCTGCGTGGGCTCTTTCAGCAGGATGAATTAAGGCGTAAAAAGGTTTCCATCATACTGTATTCCTTTATTCCAACCTTTTTCGGAACCTATATAACAGGTTTTCTTCTGAGATATGCGGGGTTCGAAGCACTGCCCCCCATGCTGCCGATTTTCTTAAGTTTCCTTTTAGCGGGACTTGCCTGGGCACAGTTCCGTTACGATCTCCTTTCGTTTTCCAGCCGGGAAGTTTCGGAGCGTATACTCCAGACTGTTTATGATGCGGTACTCCTCTGTAATGTGGATGGAATAATTTTTGATTGCAACCTGAGCCGTTCCGATAATGAATGGCAGGGGAAAAGTATCAGCCTGGTTATTCCTCAGGCTGACCCGCCCCAGACCTGGCTCCAGAATCATGCCCAAGCTGAGGGGCGAACCTTTGAAGAACCCTTCTGTTTTTCACCCAGCCGTACTGGTCCTGCAGCGATTACGGTGAGAAGACTCTCTTCCGGACAGAGTTTGTCGGGCTATATCATTACTGCCCATGACCTGAGTGCAGAAAAAAATCTTACTCTGGAAGTCGATCGCCGCTTAGCCGCCACTGCCAGCCTTAAATCTATCGAAGCGAATTTTGCCCGGGCCTTTCACGCCAGTCCTGCGGGCATGCTTATTCTGGAAGTGGGGACCAGAATAGTTCTGGACGTGAACCGAGCGGCCAGTGCAATGTTGCAGATTCCCCCATCGGAACTGGTAGGGGCCCCTATCACCGAATTAGGGCTCCGTATGGATGAGCAGGTGCTTTCTTTTTTTCATAATGCACTCATTGCAAACCAGACTATTTCGACTCAGCAGCTTCTTATCACCAGAAAAAATGATTCAAAACTCAATTGTTTAGTCTCCGCTTCTCCTTTTATGTATATGGGAAAGCCAGCAACCCTCATCATCCTGCTCGATATTACCGAAATTGAACAACTCAGGACCGAACTTGAACGGAGTCAGAAACTGGAATCTATAGGCATTTTGGCTGGCGGGATTGCCCACGATTTTAATAACATCATGACCGCTATTTTAGGCAATATAAGCCTTGTAAAACTTAGTATCTCCGAGACCGATGAGATCTATGATGCCATTATCCGGGCGGAGACCGCATGTTTCCGCGCCCGGGATTTATCCCGCCAACTTCTCACCTTTGCGAAGGGCGGAGAGCCGAGCCCTGTCCCCACTGACGTATCAAAACTAGTCCGGGAAGCTCTGAGGCTATCTGCCGCTGGCAGTTCTGTGACCGCTTCGGTATCTATCGAAGATGATATTCCCTACGCCTATATTGACAGCGGCCAGATTATCCAGTGTTTTAACAACATCATTCTGAATGCAATTCAAGCCATGTCAAAGGGAGGGACCCTTTCTATCCGCATCAGAAAAGAAGTCATCACTGATCTGCAGGAGCTTAAACATCAGGATCGGTATTATCCCCTTCTTCCAGCCCGTGGTGTATATGTGGTGGTTGAATTTAAAGATTCTGGTCCTGGAATCCCGACCGGGCTCCTGGATAAGATATTTGATCCCTACGTTTCCACCAAACATGGCGGATCGGGCTTGGGCTTGGCTATTACCTATTCTATTTTAAAGCGCCATGGGGGGGCCATATCTGTCCAGTCCAGTGAAGGAAAGGGGGCAATTTTTACCGTGTATCTACCCCCCGCAGATGAAACCGTTCAGCAGGAAACTGTGACCAAGGTTCAATTTGCCAAGGGGAAAATTCTTGTTATGGATGATGAGTACGCGGTACGGATGGTGGTGGACAGGATGCTTCGCCGCCTGGGTTATGAGCCAACGGTAACTGCAAACGGTGAAGCAGCCATAGAACAGTTTGAAAAAGCCCGTAATGAGCAGCGTCTTTTTAGTGCGGTCATTCTCGATTTAACGGTTGTATCCGGAATGGGAGGCATAGAAACCGCAAAACGCATTAAAGAAATCGATCCTGATATCCCAATTTTTGTATCCTCTGGCTATGCGGATGCGCCGGTTATGTCTGAATACCGTTCCTATGGTTTTGCAGGGGTAATTCCTAAACCCTTTGGAGTTGAAGAATTAAGTCAGAAACTCGCATCTATCGTAAAATCCGAAGTGTAGCGTACGCTAAGTGTAGCGCAGTGCAGCTTGGCGCAGCTAAGTTTGGAGTATCTCAGTTTGGCGCAGCTAAGCCAAGCGTAGCTAGGGCCGCGGCACATCCACATGACCGTTTTCTCTAGCGAGAAATTCAGTTCCCAGAGCCTTAAGCCGGTTTGCCAGCAATCCTTGAATCCGTTTTGTGTCCCGCTCTGTCAGAGTCCCGGGGCCATAGGTCCCCCGTAAAAGACGGACCGGCTCATAGGTGAGTTTTTCAATCACCAGGGAATCTGGGGCCCCATTGTCCTGACCCCCTATCGGTTTTATTTTTTTTATATTGATGATTGCCACCGCCGAATCATAGGTAGCATCGTCTTTCATGTCAAAGACAAAGTTGCCCATGGAGTACAGAATCAGCCCCTGCTTGTACCATTCAGCCCCCTGGAGTACATGGGGGTGGTGCCCCAGTATGGCCAGGGCTCCCGCATCGATGAGCCGCTTTGCTAAAGCCCGGTCCGATTTTCGGGGAATCTGCTGAAATTCTTCCCCCCAGTGGAGCGACACCAGGACCCCATCGGCCTGTGCCGCAGCTTTTTGTATATCCGCAATGATATCCTCTTCCCGCAGGACCGCCACCCCCGCAGCAGGTGGCGGCCCATCGGCGGCTTCTACCACACTCCAAATGGGTTCCGCATAGGCAAGAAAAGCGAGCCGTATCCCATTGCGCTCTATAATCGCCGCTTTATGGGCCTCTTCCCGGGAAGAGCCCGCACCACAGGCGGCAATATCAAGCTGCGCAAGGCTCAGCAGGGTGTCTGTTAGCGCCCGGGGACCATAGTCGTTGGTGTGGTTGTTTGCCAGGGAGACCACATCAAAACCGGCATACTTTAAGCCCATGAGTGCCGCCGGGTTAGCCCGGAAGGTGACATCCTCTGGTTTTCCCGGATAGGGCTTGCCCCGGAAGGATGCGGGGCATTCCAGGTTGGCAAAAGCAATATCCGACGATTGGAGTGTTTTCGGTATCGAAGCGAAGGGAACCTGCCAGGAATTGTTTTGAATCACCTTATCCACGGTACGGGAGAGCATGATGTCCCCCACCACCGCCAGGGTAAGGCGGTCTCCCTGAGCCTGGACTATGACCTGGTTTTCGCTTCGGGCTTTAGGGGGAAAACAAGCGGTAAGCAGGACCACTACAATAAGAGCCCATGCCCCCGCCAACCCTTTCATCCCATGCGAGAAGGCTCCCGTAACGCCTTGCATAGACCGAATCCTCATGGGACCGTGCTTATCCTTCGTAGATGCTGCGTGCGATGGGCATGCGACGGCCCATACCAAAGGCCCTCTGGGAAACCTTAAGCACCGGCGGTGCCTGGCGCCGCTTGTACTCCGCCCGGGCTACGGTTTTGATGATGCGGCTGACAAGCTCTTCGCTCCAGCCCTGCTGTACAATCTCATTTTTAGAGAGGTTTCCCAGAAGATACAGGTTCAAGACCTGGTCCAGTTCTTCATAGGGAGGCAGACTGTCCTGGTCGGTCTGGTTTGGCCGCAGTTCCGCTGACGGGGGTTTGGTTAAAATAGCTTCTGGGATAATAGCCCTCCGCCCCGCTTCCAGTTCCCGCTGGTTAATCCGCCTGCAGAGCGCAAAGACCTCCATTTTAAAAAGGTCCCCAATAGGAGCCAGGGCCCCCGCCATATCTCCATATAATGTGCAGTATCCCATGGCCAGTTCGCTCTTGTTCCCCGTGGTGAGAAGCATGGAATCGAATTTATTCGAGTAGGCCATAAGGAGGGTCCCCCGTATCCGGGCCTGCAGATTTTCCTCTGCCAGGTCAAAGGGCCGGCCGGCAAAGACCGGTTCCAGGGTGGATAGATAGGCTTCAAAGGCGGGCTCGATGGGCAGCAGTTCGTAGCGGCATCCCAGGTTGCGTGCCAGTTCCCGCGCATCATCCTTGGAACCCTGGGATGAAAAACGGGAGGGTAAACCGAAGCACAGTACCTGTTCGGGGCCGATAGCCTGGACCGCCAGGTATGCCACCAGCGCAGAATCGATACCCCCCGAAAGCCCCACATGGGCTCGCTTAAAGCCGCATTTTTGCATGTATCCCCGGATGCCCAGTACCAGGGCCTTTTCTATGGTGTCAAGCTCCTCCGCCGCATCCACAGGACCCAGTTTCACCGGTTTATCAGATTGATGAACCCCTTCCGTGTCCCAGATAACCAGGTCTTCTTTAAAACCCTCCGCCATCAGGGTGAGCTGGGGCGTTTTATCCCCCGGTTCTAGTACAAAGGACCGGCCATCAAAAATAATTGAATCGTTGGCCCCCACCGCATTGATATATACAATCGGTACGGCCCCCCGGTGGCTTATCTTTTCAGCCAGAAGCAGCCGCTGTTCCAGTTTATGGGCATAATAGGGAGAGGCTGAGGGAACGATGAGCACATTAGCCCCCCGATCGAGCAGTTCCCGTACGGGATCTACCGAGTAGTGAGTTGCGGTGGTCGATTCCTTCCACATATCTTCACAGATGGCAATCCCAAGCCGTTTCCCCTGGAATTCAAAAATTCTTCGCTTTTCCGCACTTTCAAAGTACCGGGCTTCGTCAAACACATCGTAGGTCGGGAGCAGGGTCTTTTCCTGTTCAAAGAGAACCTGTCCATTCTGTATGATCCCATAATTATTGCTGAGCAGTTTGCCCTTGCCGCTGCAGTTCCGGCTTACATACCCTGCACCGACCGCAATGCCCTCCGGGATTTGCCGCTGCAGGAGCCTTAAGGCCCGAATTGAGCCTTCTGTAAAGGAATCCTGGTCCAGGAGGTCCATGGGTGGATACCCGCAGAGGGCCAGTTCGGGGAACAACACCAGGTCCGCACCCCGTTCTTTGGCTTGCAGGGTGAAGGAAAGAACCTTTTTTATGTTGCCGTCAAAATCACCAATGACAGAATCAATTTGTGCAATCGCGATACGCATGGTCCTATTGTAGTCCTATTTTTGCACAATTTTCTACTACGGCTTGCTTTTATACGCTTGAATTATATGCAGGAATAATTGCGGAAAGGTCGAGAGTTGTATACACTCAAAGACATGACCCGAGGTATATTGATTATCGGCACCCAAACACCCCTTGCTGCTGCTTTGAGCAGGGAAGCCGCCCAGCGGCTCGAGACCCACGGCCTTGCCCTGTTGGGCCCATCGGATCCAGAACAGGCCCTGCAAATCCCCCAGCCCCCTGCCACCATCCCACTCACATGGACCCCCAGCAGTGCCATATCGAGTCGGACCCTCCTTGTTTCGGCGGAAAACCGGCTTTCACGGCTTGACGAAGCCCTTTTAGTCTTTGCCCCGCCCACGCTCAGGACCCGCCCGGAGCAGCTGGACCCGGCCCAAATCTCCCTGCTTATTGATGATCACCTTAAGGGCTGGTATTACCTTATCCGGGAATTTTCCCGCTATTTCCGCCAGCGAAAGGCCGGAACCCTTGCCATGGTACTGGCCGAGGGCCCCATGGTCACAGAAAAGGAAGAAAGCCCGGATATGCTGGGCCCCGTTCTTGGATCTGCATTCCGAGCCCTTATGCAAAGTGTTCTTGCATCCGCAGCGGCCGAACCCTATCGGATTCTCGGCTTCAGCAGCAATGACCCCTCCCAGGATGCAGACTTTGCCTCATTTATTTTTAAGATCCTCGACGAGGACTCCAAACGGGACACGGGCAAGCTGCACCGTTTTGGGAAAATTGGAATTTTCAGGTAACAAAATACCGCACCCCGGCTTCGAAAATCCGCTGTTCCTTATTCCCTGGAATGTTCACATGCACGAAGGTGCCGCAGCGCTCGCTGTGGCCCATCTTGCCGAGTATACGTCCGTCCGGGCTGGTAAGGCCCTCAATCGCCCAGGCTGAGCCGTTAGGATTCCAGGGCTCCGCCATGGTCGGGAAGCCCCCCTCATCAACATAACAGAAGGGGACCTGGCCCCCCTGTATCAGTTCCCGGGCAAGGCTTTCCTCAATGGCGATGCGTCCCTCGCCGTGACTGACCGGAATGGTATGGACCGAACCGAGCCGTTCCAGGCTGAGCCAGGGAGACAGGTTTGACATCACCTTGGTCCGGACCATCCTTGAAATATGGCGTCCCAGCCTGTTAAAGGTCAGGGTTGGCATGTGTTCATCCGCATCCCGATAGGTTCCATAGGGTACAAGCCCCAGTTTGATGAGGGCCTGAAAGCCGTTACAGATACCGAGGATGAGTCCGTCCCTGCTATTCAGGAGGTCCTCCACCGCCTGGCGGACCGCGGGTGCCCTCATGGCATTGGCGATGAATTTGCCGGACCCGTCGGGCTCGTCGCCGGCGCTGAAACCTCCGGAGAGGGCCAGAATCTGGCATTCCTGGATAGCCGCCGCAAGTTCTGCCGTTGACTCAAGCACATCCTGACGGTCCCGGTTGCGGAACAGAACCTGCCGGGTTTCAGCGCCGGCCCGGCGGAATGCCCGTTCCATGTCCCATTCGCAGTTGGTACCGGGGAAGACCGGGAGGACAACCAGGGGCTTTGCTCCCCTGAGCTGCCCTGGCGCGGTCTGCATCGATGACGCCGCTGACGCAGCCGGCGCGGTCTGCGCAGCCGGCGCGGTCGGCACCGATGGCGCCGCTGACGCAGCCGATAGGGCTGTTCCGGCCCTAACCGTCTGGCTCCGGGAATCAGCGCCGCTTCCCGCCCTTGAGGTCCGGTCCCAGAGGGGGATGCTGAGCCGTTCTGCCTCATCCCCCGCTTCGGCGGCGCTGATCCCCGCTGAGGTCTGGGGATAGACCTCGAGGAGTGGATATTCCCAGGCCCGGCGCAGGACCGCCAGGGGATACTCGGCCACCCGCAGGTCCGGGGCATCATCGGCCAGAAGGCTGGCAGGGTCCCCATCATCCAGCACAATACGGAAGATAGGTTCATCAATCGTACGGCCCACAATGGCCCAGCTGTCCGCTTCGGCTAACATTGCTTCGGTGCTCTGGGCACAGCTGGTAAAGGCCCCTTCATCCAGTTCGATGAGCACCGATCCCTGGTACCAGGTTGGGTTAAAGAGTTTTTCGCTGTATCCGTTAAACTCGACACCGGTCATATTGCCAAAGGCCATGATGGCGGCTGTTGCAGCAATGCCCCCAGGTTGTACCGGATAGGCTGCCAGCACGAGGCCCGCTTCGGAGAGGGCCCGCAGGGCCTTCATGTTGGAGCGGAAACTGTCCCATTCAATGGATATTCGTTCAGAGGATTCACTTTCAAAAGATTCACCTTCACAGGATTCATCTTCCCGGGATTCTCTGTTGGCGGCCTGGGCAAGGAGCACCAGTGTCGAGCCTGGTCTGCCGCTCAGCGCTCCAGAGCGGACCCGATCCGCCGGTGCAATGCCGGCTGCAAAGGCGACGAGGGTAGGGGGCACCTTCAGGTCGATGCCATGTTCCGCATCGATATATGAGCCTGACATGGAGTCCTTGCCGCCGATGGCGGCCACCCCAAGCTCAAGCTGGGCTTCCAGAGCCCCCAGCAGGGCTGCCAGGGGTTTGCCCCAGGCCTCCGGACTGGTGGTCCGTTCAAAATATTCCTGTAGAGAAAGCCGGGCGGCCCAGGGGTTGCCCCCAAGGCAGGCAAACTTTGCCAGGGCTTCTCGGATGGCCCCCTTGGCGGCCCGATAGGGGCTTGCTGCGGCCAGATCCGGATTATATCCAAAGGTCATGAGGCTTGCGGTGCGGCATTCCCTGTCCAGGGCCGGGAGCAGGGCCGCCATACCGCATTCAGGGGTGCCCTGTTCTCTGCCGCCCCAGGGAAAGAGGACAGACCCCGCACCAATTGAGCCGTCGAACCGTTCCTGCAGGCCCCGGCGGCTTCCCGTGCGAAGGGACCGCAGCTCCCGCTCCAGGTTCTCCAGCATGGTCCGGGCAGTAGCTTGTTCCTGGGTGCCGCTAGCGTATCCGCTCTGGTCTTTTGCCGTCCCCAGCTTGGAAGCGGAGCCGGAGCCGGAGCCGGAAGCGGAATTGATGCCGGAAGCGGAGCCGGAACTGGAGCCGGAGCCGGAATCAGGCCCAGTACCGGCACTAATCTGGACCCGGGCGCTGCGGCGGGCTCCGTTGGTGTCCAGGAAACTCCGCTCCAGATCAACCACCACCTGGTCCCGCCAGGTCATACGGAGCCGCCCCGTGTTGGTAACCGTGGCTACCTGTACCGCGGTCAGGTTCTCCCGGGCCGCCGCTTCAATAAAGGCCGCCGCATGTTCCGGGGCAACCACCACGGCCATCCGTTCCTGGGATTCGGAAATGGCCAGTTCTGTTCCGTTCAGTCCCGCATATTTTTTAGGTACCGCATCCAGATTGATGTCGAGCCCTTCCGCCAGTTCTCCGATGGCGACCGAGACCCCGCCGGCGCCAAAGTCATTGCATCGCTTAATGAGCCGGGTGACCTCAGGGTTCCGGAAGAGCCGCTGAAGCTTCCGTTCCTCCACCGGATTCCCTTTCTGGACCTCCGCCCCCGCTTCTTCCACCGATTTTCCCGTGTGGACCTTGCTGGAGCCTGTGGCACCACCGATGCCATCCCGTCCGGTCTTACCGCCTACGAGGAGTATCACATCTCCTGCTGCGGGCTCTTCCCGCAGTACCCAGGATTCGGGGACTGCACCAATGACCGCACCCAGTTCCATCCGTTTGGCCGCAAAGCCCGGATGATACAATTCCGATACCTGCCCTGTAGCCAGCCCTATCTGGTTTCCGTAGGAGGCGTAGCCCGCTGCGGCTTCCCGGGCAATTTTAATCTGAGGCAGTTTTCCCGGGATGGTAGCCAAAAGGTCTTGCCGGGGATCGGCCCCTCCGGAGACCCGCATAGCCTGGTGCACATAGGCCCGGCCTGAAAGGGGATCCCGGATTGCCCCGCCTAAACAGGTGGCGGCCCCGCCAAAGGGTTCTATTTCTGTGGGGTGGTTGTGGGTTTCGTTTTTAAACATGAGCAGCCAGGGTTCACTGCTCCCATCGGCAAACTCGGCTTTTACCCGGATCGAACAGGCATTTATCTCCGCCGATTCCTCCAGATCCTCCAGCTTGCCCTGTCGTTTCAGGGCCTTGGCGCCGATGGTCGCCATGTCCATCAAAGTGATGGGCCGTTTCTGGATTCCCGCTTCACCATACACAAGACGTCTGGTATCGTTGTAGCGATCCCAGGCTCGCCGGAGCGCTGTCAGTTCATCAACCTGATCGTTTTTTTTCTTGTCCTCTTCTAAGGGCTTTGTGTCACCGCTCAGGAACTCTACGTCCCGTAGTTCGGTTGTAAAGGTGCTGTGGCGGCAGTGGTCTGACCAGTAGGTGTCTAACACCCGCAGTTCTGTTTCGGTAGGGTCCCGGCCAATGCGGGTAAAGTATTCCTGACAGAATTTCAGGTCCTCCTGGGACATGGCAAAACCGTATGCTTGGGCCAGCCTTTGCAGGGCTCCTTCATCGGCACGGATAAAACCCTCTACGGTGGGGACCGGAGGGACCGTAGTTTCAGATTCTTCCAGGCTGGCAGGTAGTTCCAGATTCGCTTCCCGGCTGTCTACCGGATTGATGATATAGTTTTTAATAGCTTCCAGCTCTTCAGTGTTCAGGGGCTTCTCTGATGGAGTCAACAGGTAGACCCGGGCCGATCGAACAAGCGGGCGCTTTCCTACCGCAAGTTCTATGCACTGTTCGGCAGAATCGGATCGCTGGTCGTATTGACCGGGGAGGTATTCCACTGCAAAAAATTGCTCCTCTGTTTTAGCAGGGACCCCAGTCTGGGTATAATAGCGGTCGCATTGGGGTTCTGCAAATACAAGTTTACAGGCCAGTGAAAACTGATCCTGTGTCAGATGGGCCACATCGTAGCGGTGCAGGATCCGTACTGAATGAAGCCGGGCAAGGGCGGGGTAGCGGACCCCAAGAAAGGTGGAAATATCATGATGCAGATGCTGGGCTTCTATATCAAAACCGGGACGTTTTTCTACATATACACGAAGAATGGATGGACTGGCAGGGTTCTGCATGGGCGCTCCTGAAAAGGTTGGTAGGATTGCCCGCAGTGTATCGATTTTTTCCCTTCGTCTCAAGATTACGTTGCAAGAAAGCTCTGTGGTGTAAGCGGCTCTGGCGGGAAGGAGTTATAAGAAATCGCTCGGGGTCCTGCGGTAGTGTCGGGGGCCCTCTGGCGCGCTAACTTAAAAGGGGTCCTGGCCTGCACAACCATGGGGGCACCGAGTCCCCATGGTTGTTCCGCCACCCCCTGGTACTGTTTCCGGACGCCAGAGGGCCCCTGTGGATCAAGGAACGAGGTCCCACAGCTACGATTTGGGCTCCTTCCCGCCAGCCTGTGCTGGGGGGGATGAGGTAAAAAGGGGGAGCCGCGTCAACTGGGGCTGTACAAATGATTAAAGGTCTTCTATCTCTGCTCTGCTCAGACCGGTAATGTCTATAATTTCTTCAATCGTTACACCTCGGGCCTTGAGTTTGCGGGCTGTTTCAAGCAGAGCCTGCTTTGTGCCTTGCTGTATACCCTGCTGTAAACCTTGCTGCACTCCCTTTTTTACTCCTCTTTTAACACCCTGCTGGAGTCCCTGTTGCAATCCCTGTTGATATATTTCCTCTTTCCATCGTTCTATGTTTGCTTCCAGCATGCCTGGTACCTCCGTAAGTTGGGCTG
>Ga0208824_1001366_pt1 | contig 21847 bp, 20 predicted proteins | sample AD_JPNTR3_MetaG_FD_184447 | JGI IMG/M metagenome (GOLD analysis project Ga0208824, IMG submission 184447) | Active sludge microbial communities of municipal wastewater-treating anaerobic digesters from Japan - AD_JPNTR3_MetaG (SPAdes) (version 2) | ecosystem: Engineered > Bioreactor > Anaerobic...
TTTCCAAGTTTTTCCGATCAGTTTCGGTTAGATGTTGGTAAAATTTTTTAGGGGCAATCCTTTGTGTTTCACAGTTTTCTATGGTATAATCTTTTTGTTCCATGAGTTATTCCTTTCTATGTTTTTTGAGTGTATAACAAGAATAGCATTAACTCATGGAACTATCAAGAGATTAACTAAGAAACTGTACAAATTGATTGTGCAGTTTTTATTTTTAGATTTTGTTGCACTTCGGGGTAAAACTCAGCATTAAATTCAAGAAAAAAACTAATTGAATTAATTAGTAGAAATTTTTCTTTAAATTTGGTATAATATGGCGTAAATAATTGATATTAATTAATAAACTCAAAATTAAAATTTAAAACAAGGAGATAGAAATATGACTATTGAAGCTGGAGATTTTAAGACAGGTTTAACATTGATTATTGACGGGAAACTTTATGTTGTTCTTGACTTTTTGCATGTAAAACCCGGAAAAGGTGCTGCAATCCTTAAAACCAAATTAAAGGATTTAAGAACCGGCACTATTTTGGAAAGAAACTTTAATACCAACATGAAATTTGAACAGGCTCATATCGACAAAAAACTCGTTCAACATTCATACGAATCAAACGGCATTTATTATTTTATGGATGTAGAAACATTCGAACAATACGAATTGCCTGAATCGGTAATCGGTTTCTCCAAAAACTTCTTACTTGAAGGCATGGAATTATATTTGACATGTTTCGAAGACGAAGTGTTGGATGTGGTAATTCCGGAAAAGGTTGAACTCACGGTTACGCAAACAACGGATGCGGTCAGTGGTGCTTCCAGTACTTCCACCAAAGATGCCGTTCTCGAAACCGGTTTACGCATTAAAGTGCCTCAATTTATCAAAGAAGGAGATAAGGTTATTGTCTCGACGGTTGACGGCACATACTGGGGTAGAGCATAACAACTGATGAGCAAAGTTGTATTAGTGACTGGTAGCGCTAAGGGAATCGGTGCGGCGATTATCGAAGAATTGGCAGCAGCGGGCTATGATTGCGTAATCAATTACCATACTTCGGAAAAAGAGGCCTTTGCCCTGCAGGAAAAAATTTCCAAGTTCAATGTCCGATCCCTGGTCATCAAATGCGACGTCAGCAAAGAAGACGATGTAAACAGAATGGTCGATTCTATCGAAAAGGAATTGGGCGGAGTCGATATTTTGGTTAATAATGCCGGAATCGATTTACCCAATCTTTTCGATAAAAAAACCGCTGCCGATTTCAGAAAAGTCTTGGATGTAAATCTGATTGGCGCTTTTCTGACGTCCAAAAGAGTTGCTGGTCACATGATTACCCAAAAATGGGGCAGAATCATCAATATTTCCTCGACCAACGGAATCAATACTTATTATCCGATGGGATTGGAATACGATGCTTCCAAGGCGGCTTTGATTTCTTTAACCCATAATCTCGCCATCCAATTTGCCCCTTACGTTAATGTCAATGCGATAGCGCCTGGTTTGATTAATACGGAAAACGAAATTGCCGATTACGACGAAGATTTTATGCAAGCGGAATTGGCAAAAATCTTAAAAAGAAGAATCGGCGAAGCTCGGGAAGTTGCCCAATTGGTTAAATTTTTGGTTAGCGAGGCTGCCGATTATATCAATAATACCGTTATCCGAATTGACGGCGGACATTATCAAAGCTTTTAATAAGCCCGAAAATGAGAAATGAACCGTTTCTCATTTTTTTAGGTTCAAATAAAAAAAGCAGGCCTTGGTTTTGAGCATAGCCTACCTTTCTTATATGTTATAAACCTTGTTTGTTTTCTATTTGTTTTCAACAATCCTGGATAAAGCATTCATAATGCTTAACTTACCGTATTCGTAGGTAAGTCCTCCCTGCATGTACAAAGTATACGGTTCGACGCAAGGAGCATCGGCGCTTAATTCAATGGTGCTTCCTTCCACGAAGCAACCGGCTGCCATAATCACATCGCAAGGATAGCCGGGCATCGGCGAAGGGGTAATATAGACATTGGAATCGACCGGCGAAGAGGCTTGGATGCTTCGGGCAAAAGCGAGCAGATTCTTTTTCGTCTTCAATTGAATCAATTGGATGATATCGGTCCGGTATTCGTTGTATTTCGGCGAAACATCTGTGAATCCCAATTTTTCCAACATGTAGGAGGCAAAAATTTGAGTTTTCAAAGCACTCTTAACCGCATTCGGCGCCAAAAATATGCCTTTGAAAAAGTGGCTGTTTTGGTTAAAGTTGGCTCCCAAATCCTTTCCAATGCCAGGAGCGGTCAACCTGTCCGCAATCATCCCGATATACTCGGCTCTTCCGGCGATATATCCGCCCGAAGTCGCAATGCCGCCCCCGAGATTTTTCATCAATGATCCTACGACGATGTCGGCTCCGACGTGTCCCGGTTCTTTTCGTTCCACCAGTTCCCCGTAGCAGTTGTCGACCATGACAATAACTTCATCGTTAACGCTTCTGATTTCTTTGATGATTGCTTCGATTTGGGCGATGGTTAGGGAATTGCGGGAGGAATAGCCCCTTGATCTTTGAATGGCCACGAGTCTGACATCGTGTCTGGCCAATCGGGCTTTGATTTTTTCAACATCAAATTGATTGTCGATTAAATCGATTTGTTCATACTTTATCCCGTTTGCTTTGAGTGATTGCGTTGAATTTCCGATTAACCCCACCATTTCCAACAGGGAGTCGTAGGGTTTACCCGAAATTGAAATCATGGTATCGCCGTATTTTAGGAGTGCAGAAAAAGCCAAATAGAGGGCATTGGTTCCGCTCATTATCTGAACTCTTACCAAAGCGTCCTCGGTACCGAGAACGGAAGCAAAGATTTTTTCGAGTTTTTCTCTTCCGGTATCATGATGGTTATAACCGTTGCGATCGGTAAAATCGGAAAATTCCACTTTATTGGCAATAAAAGCCGATAGAATCCGGTTCGAATTGTATAAGCAGATTTCCTCCACTTCCCGGTAGATATCCTGCAAATCAATTTCGGCTTGTTTGCTAAGGTTTAAGATTTTTGGGTTAATATTATCTAGTATCATTTTTTCACCTTTAGAATTATACCACATTTCGCACGAAAATTAATTGATTTAGTTGATTTTATTGTCGGGTATCATTTATAATATAACATATTTTGGAGAACAGGTATGAATAAGGCAGGATTAAAACCACAAATAAACCGTAAACTTAATCGCCTCGGTGTTTTTTTTACAAAGTATATCGAGCCCAAGAAAATTTTGCGAATTATCGAGCTTTCGGCATTTTTCCTGTTACTAATCGGATCGGTTGCGCTCTTTTTGACCGGGGGAATAAAAGTCGGGCGGAAGCCGAAAAGCTGGACTTTTGAGGAAACCGTGGAAATGATTAGAAACGCCGAAGCAGAGGATTATGACGAGGATTCGACCGTCTGCGATGTCATCTATGAGACGGCGGACGGGACAGCCTTTTTAATCGTTTCTTATACTTACGAAGAATGGCTGAATTTGGAAGAAGACCATACCATCGAAGCCGACGTTTATTTAACCGATAATTCGGAAAGGCTGTATTTTGTCCATCGGGACCGGGCGCCGACTCGAGCCGAGGTATATCAGGCTGCCAAAACCATGCATGCGGGTAAGTATTCCCCGCTTTTCAGTTTGGCTACCAGTTTATTGATCTTGGGCATTTCGCTTTCGGTAATTTTGTTTTTCGCTAAAGTATTCACTCTTTACGAAAAAATTTGGTTTATTTCCATCATGGTGCTTGCCACCGTCGTTTCGATTATCCTTCCCGAAGAATCCGCGAACGGCGTTAGCGGGATTGTGATAATGCTCCTTTATCTGCTCGATACCTTTTTCAATATTCTTTGCGAATTGCTGATCTCCAAGCAGAGCCGCTGGAACTTTATCGTTTCCGTTGTCGTCGAAATCCTGGAAATCCTCATCTGCATCGTCTTAATGTACCGTTTTGCCACGATGGCGGTTACTTTGTTTTTCTGGCTGCCGATCGATATTTTGAGTTTTATCAATTGGACCAAGCACAAAGACGAAGAAAAGAAAGAACTGACGGTGGTCCGAAAATTAACCGGCTGGCAGGAAGCGGCCATTTTGGCGGGGATTGCGGTTTGGACCATTGTGATAGGCTATTTGATTGCGGGGATTGATATCAGCAGCGATTTGTTTAAAGGAAAAGAAGGCCTTGCTACCGCTGTTTCTTATCTGGATGCCTGCGCAAGCGCCGTCGGGATTTGCAACGGTCTGTTTATTTTCTTCCGCTACCGCGAGCAATGGATTGCGTGGTATGCGGAGGCGCTTCTCGAAGCCGCTATCAACATCATTTCCGGTCAATATGTCTTATTGGTCCTAAAACTCGGTTACTTAACCAACACAACTTACGGTTATATCAAATGGACCAAATATATTAAGGAAAAGCTCTCAAAAGTGAATAAAAAAGAATTGGCTCCGAGTTAATCGGGAAACAGCCGCTTTAAATAGGAATATTGCGAATAATTCCTTGTTGAAATGACTTTTCGTTTCAAATAGTATAATGATTGCAAAGAAATAAAGGGTGGTGCCGGTTGGGTACTTCGGTGCATAGGGAGCTGGTTAAACGGCGTATAAGCAGCGGCCACCCCTGATTGGCTGAAAGGCCAATTTTTTATTTTGAAATAAATCGAAAAAGAAGACCTTTTGTTCAGAAAAAAGTCTTCTTGGTTATCCTTAGCCCTTCATTTGGGAGATTATTCGTTTGGTGGCGGTGGCTTAAAAAAACAAAAGATTCTTGGAATTGTTATGATTTATTGCAAAAAATGGTATAATAAGGCTAAGCTTAACGTTTTAGGAGAAAACATGAACTTTATTCAGGAAAAACAAATCGAAATCAACTTGGGTTTATCCGGCAGATATACTTTGATGCAATTCAACGATGTTCATCTGGCTACTTTTGACAGGGATAAAGACGATCTCGAGACCATCAACCGTGCCATCAGCCAAGAAAGAATCTGGATGAGCCAAAGGATTGATTTTGCCCGCAAATTCAACGAACATTTTGCTTCGGATACCCTGCTTTCTTCCGCCGAGTGTCTCGAAAGGTTGATAGACTATGCCATCAAAAACCGTCCTGACCTGGTGATTATGGCGGGAGATATTGTTGACTATTACAGCAAATCCAATTGGGACTTTTTGGTTCAGGCCGTAAGCAGGCTGGAAAGTCCGTATTTGTTTTCGTGCGGAAACCATGAGTCGCCGGCCGATTTTTTTAAGGATCTTTGCCAGGGCAACAGTTATTTTCAGGTTGCGGATTTAGGGGAATTATTGGTTGTTTCCGTTAACAATTCCGTCCGAAAAATCGGTCATTCGCAATTAGAGTCCTTTCAAAAGGTGCTAAGCCAAAATATGCCGCTTGTTCTCGTGATGCATGTGCCGATGATGACGAGGTACAACAAAAGGGAATTTGAACGGTTAGATGCTTATTTTACCATGAGTTATGATGACGGCGACGCAACCACTAAAGAATTTATGGACTTGGTTGCCGAATCCGAGAAAGTTAAGGCGGTGTTATGCGGGCACACCCACGGAGCGATTTTTTCTTTTATCGCTCCCGGCAAACCTCAATATTGTTGTTCCAGCGGCCTAATCGGTTCGGTCAACAAGATTATCATCAAGTAAAAACCAAAGGAGAGTCAGTATGCTTTTTATCTATATTAGGCACGGAGAACCGATTTATGAACCCGATGATTTGACGGAGCTCGGTCGCCTTCAGGCCGAAGCGGTGGCCAAACGTCTGGCTGAAATCGGGGTAGACAAAATTTACGCTTCTACTTCGAATCGGGCGATTCAAACGGCAGTCCCAACCGCAAAACTCCTTGGCAAAGAAATCACTTTGCTGGACTTTGCGAACGAAAGCCATCCTTGGGAAAATCTGACCATCAAAACACCCTTCGGCAAAAAAACCTGGCTGTATCAGGCCCAAGAAACGATAGATTTGTTCTATACGAAAGAGATTGCGGATTTGGGTTTCGATTGGTACCTTCATCCGAAAATTTACAAAGCGTCTTTCCCGGAAGAAATGAAACGGATTCAAACCGAAAGCAATGCGTTCTTTGCTTCATTGGGTTACCAAGCCCTCGGCAACGGCAAATACCGGGTAATCCGGGACAATGACGATCATGTGGCCTTGTTTGCCCATCAGGGTTTCGGTTTTGCTTTTTTATCGCTCCTTCTCAATATCCCGTATCCTTATTTTTGCACCAGGTTTGAAATCGGGCATGCGGAAATAACGCTGATTGAATTCAAGAATGTGGCCGGATTCTGTTATCCCAAAGTCAGATCGCTTTCCGACGGCAGTCATCTGCGCTGATTGTTTTGAACCTTAAGCGAAGAATTGATTAATTGCGACTTTTTCGGGGGCTTTCGAAATTTAAAATGATAAATTATTTTTATGGGGATAAAGCATTATGAAAGTAATTGAAATGAAAGACGACTTTTTCATCCTGTGTAAGGAGAATAAAGAAATCGGCCCCTTTGAGGCTTTTCGGCGTTATACCAGAAAATATCCCGAACTGTTTGACCGAATCTATCAATGATTATTCTTGACGGAATTGGAAAACTTAAAACCCATGATTGAAACGGTCGACTTTAACCGAAACAGGACCATCGGAGAAAGCAATTACCGAAACCGAATTCCCGAAAAAGCCTGTCGCTTGGCTGCTCAAGCTGTCCGGGATTTAGGTTTTGACGAAGACTTTGAAATATATTTGGGCTTTGAACTCGGAAATATCAACGGTTTTTCCTGTCCTAATTCAAAGGGGAAACCGTTCGTTTATTTGGGTTTGGATACCGAGTTGGAAGAAGGGACGTTTAAAAATATAATCCCTCATTAAATCAACCATATGGTTCGCAGCCAAAAAGTTAAAGACATCGACTTTTGGGATTTTCTCGAGCGGGTGCTTTCGGAAGGATTGGGGGTTGCGAGTTCCCTGGTTTTGAACCAATCCAATTTTTCGCCTGAAGGCATTTCTAAAGCTTTAGCTTTACTCTTTCAAGAAGTTGAAAAACCCGAAAAAAGGCTTTTCCTTTTCCGAAAAGTCACCGACGGATTCGGCTCAAAATTAACGGAAGAAATGATGCAAGAATTTTTTACCTGGTCCGAAGCGAGCGGCAAAGATAATTTAAAACTCGGCGGTTATTACGTGGGATTGATGATTGTCAAAAAAATGCTGGATAAAGGGTTTGCTTTGGCGGAGCTAACCTCAATGCCTTCGATACTGAATTGGAATCACTTTAAAGAGATTGCTTAAAAAAAGAAATGAGACAAGATATGGTTCATTTGGTTTATTGCGATAATGTTGCAAAAGAATTGTCCAAAATTTTGGCCGGTCAAAAAACGATGATAATCAGGGGCGCATCGGGACGAAAAATCCCGCACAGTCGCGTGTTTAAAGACGAAACGCTTTATTTTATGGAAAAGGGTACGAAAAAAATCAGCGCTAAAGCCCGAGTTACGAACGTTTTAAACTACGTAAAGTTAACCGATGAAGAGATAACCGCTGTCATCGAAAGTCATAACGATAAATTGGTATTGACCGATAAACAAAAGGAAAGATGGCATAAAAAGTGTTTGTGTCTGGTGGAATTCGCCGAGGTCGAAGCAATCGAACCTTTGGATTTCGATCATCAAAGCAATATGGACGATTGGCTGATACTGGAAAAAATCGAAGACGTTGTTGTGGGAACAAGCAAAAAGTATAACTACGATAAAGCCAGATTCTGACACCTTTCAAAATGAAACATGCCATGTTACACAAATGCGAAAAAAGGCGTAAACCGGTTGGTGGATTTACGCTGCTTTTTGTTATATAATGTAAGTAGTTTTTGATAAGAGGTGAAAAAATGAGTTTAGGAAGTAACATTAGCTTCTTGCGCAAGCAAAAAAAGTTGACTCAGGAACAGTTTTCGGAAAGGATGAATGTGACCAGACAAACGGTTTCTCGGTGGGAATCCGATGAAGTTATTCCGGAACTGGACAGACTGATCGAAATGTGTTCGCTTTTTTCCTGCAATCTCGATGCTTTAGTACGGGAGAACTTGGCCGAACAAAGCGGAATCTATTCAAAAATCAAAATCAGAAGAGTGGCACCTTTCAGAATGGCCAGCTATGTCATGATTACACCCGAACCCGAAAACGATGTCTTGGATTATATGGAAAGATGGGCCGAAAAAAGCGGTCTCAAACAAATGTGCTCCGAAGTAAAAATAATCGGATGGGATTTTCCTTTTGTATCCCAGGAACAAAAACACCGGTTCGGCCTTCGCGGATATGCGGCGGCATGCCTGCTTCCGGAGAACTTTAAAACCTCGTGTTGCGGGGTGCATTATTCCGAAAACAAAGAAGCCGATTATGTGGTTATAACGATTAAAGAACCGTTCATTCAGCCATTTGAAAGAATTCCGAATGCCTATAAGCTGCTTTTGGAATACATTAATGCCAACAATATCAGAGGAAAACATCAGGAAGATATCCTCAGCTGTTTTGAATACGAGTATCAAAAAAACGGCACAACTTTTATGGATGTGTTTATTCATGTTGACGGGGTTAAAGCCGCCGAACCTTTTGCCTTTGTTATTTAATTTTTCCAAAAAACGTAAAAAAATTTTTTTCTTCATTCCCCATTAATAAACTCTTTTTAGGCCTTCAGGTTACTTTCTTAAGGGACTTGAAGGCTTTTTAAAGCTGTTTTAAAAATTCAGGAAAAAGACGGAAAAAAAATAAATTAGTGAATAAAACAGTTTTGTTTTTATTTTGAAATAGTGTATAATGATTTATATTTGACATAATAGGTAATAGGAAAAAAATTTGTATCATTTTCCAATGTCGTTTTGGATTGCTTCACCCTTATTTTAATGCTGGTTATTCTCGGCAGCAATCTCAAAAGAAAAAAGTATCAAACCATGGACCAATAAATTTATAATTTTCTGGTCCTTACCAATATTGTCATAACTTTCGGGGATGTGTTTTCTTGGTTTATTGATTTCATAACCTTTCCTTTTTCACATCAACTTAATTTAGTGTCAAACGCTTTGCCTTATGCCTTGGCACCGTGTTGCGGGGTGGTGTGGGGGGTTTTTGTGAATTTCAAAATTTTACAAAGACGAAAAAGCAGATAAAAAAGTTGATCGGTTATGCGATGATTCCTTTTGCGTAGAATTTTATTGCCAGTAGAGCATCCATATTCGCCAAGGTTTACTTTCTGGTCGATCAGAATAATTCTATCGAAAGGAATGTGCCCTATTCCTATTTTTCTTTCCTCATTTCGCTTTTATACGCTGTTTATTCAATTGATGTCGATAAAGAAAATAATTTTGGTAAGAGAGGATAAAAAATGATAAGAGAAACCAAACGCTTAATCATCAGACGTTTTTTAGATAGCGACCGGGAGGATTTCGAACAATTAATCATCGATAAAATGAATTCGGAATATGCCGTCTATGACCATCCTTTTCCGACCGATAAGGAAAATCTCGGTAAAGTTTTCGACTATTTCCGGCAGTCGGAGGAGTTTTTTGCGATTGAGTTAAAAGCCAATCGGCGGTTAATCGGCTTTTTAACTTTAAATTATGTCGACGAAGGCAGCCGGAATTTAGGTTATTGTCTCCACACAGCTTATCATCGTCAGGGATTGGGTAAGGAAATGGTTGCTTCAATCATTCGCTATGCCAAAGAAGATCTGAAACTGAAAAAATTAGTGTCGGGAACTGCCGCGGGAAATATTCCATCCGTAAAACTTTTGCTTGGTTCAGGCTTTAAGATTATCAAAGAAGAAACCTCGAGTTTTGCCAAAGACGAAAAAGGCAATCCGATTGCTTCGGTCGGTTACTTGTTTGAACTTATTCTTTAATCCCAAGCATAAGTATTACAAGTTGCAGGGATAAAGCGAAAGGGGAAAAAAGACCATGAAAACAGAGGAAATCCTTAAAAACTGAGATTTCCGAAAAAACGGAAATATTTATCCTTTTATCATCGGCGAACGGCAAGAATGGTCTAAAAGCTCAGACTGATTTCCCCTATGGTAGAATGTATTTGCGTATATCCTTTTACGAAAGGAGGAAAAATGTTACTTAAAGATTTTAACCTTATTTTTTTGATTAACAAGATAAAGGTCTAGTAATTTAAGCAAAAAACTAGTCGTGTACGCAACCAAATTTACACCAACAAAGAAATAGTTAAAAGTTTGATAAATGTATTGACATTTGGTAAACAAGAAGATATGATATAGTTACAGTATCAATAGAATTAAGGATGGTAAAAACATGGAACTTAAGAAAGGAATTAATCTGGGCGGCTATTTAAGCCAATGCGTTTACACCAAGGAACATTATGATACTTTCATCCTAAAAGACGACTTCTCCTATATTAAATCATTGGGATTTGACCATGTCAGATTGCCGATTGACTACAATGTTATGGAAGAAGAAGACGGAACCGAGAAAGCCGATGGCTTTAAGAGAATCGATGAAATTATAAACTGGGCCCAAGAGTTTAATCTCGATATCATTTTAGATTTGCATAAAGCTTATGGTTATGATTTTAATGATGCAGGTAGCAAAGAGAAAAACAATCTGTTTTCGAATCGCGATTTGCAAATAAGATTTGTCGGTCTTTGGAAAAGGATTGCCAACCGCTTTGCCAAATATGACCATGTGGCGTTTGAATTATTGAATGAAGTGGTGGAAGAAGAAAATGCGAAAGCGTGGAACGAATTAATCGAAGAAACGGTTAAAGAAATCCGAAAGCTTGCTCCGAAAAAGCTTATCATTTACGGGGGGATTTTATGGAACAGCGCAGCTACGGTAAAACTACTGGAAAAGCCGTTGGATGAAAATATCATTTTCACCTTTCATTGTTATCAACCGATTGTATTTACCCATCAAAATGCCCACTGGATGCCCCAAATCAAAAATATCGGTCCGGTTCATTATCCGGAAACTTATGCCTATTATAAAGAAAAATCCAAATCCTTGGGTTTTCAGGGCAGCGATGTATTTGCCTTTAAGGATGATGACATTATCGGAATCGAATATTTGGAATTTATCATTAATGAAGCTATTGCAGCTGCCAAGCAAATGAATGTCAAACTTTATTGTGGTGAGTTTGGTGTGATTGACCAAGCACCGGTTGACGATTCGTTGCGTTGGCTTAAAGATATTGTTAAAGTATTTAAGAAACATGATATCGGTTATGCTTTATGGACCTATCGCCAGATGGATTTCGGTATCGATGAAGAACATTATGATAAGATCAGAAACGAAATGATCGAGGTACTTACCAAATAAAACAAAATGGATTACGCACAAAACCGTAATCCATTTTTATTTTGCAAACGTTATATAAATACTTTCACATTTACTTCTTGGGAGGATTTATTATAAGGGATTATAGATCCATTAATCCTTTCGCCGTCAACGAACAATTGGTAAGGCGAATTATTGTTGAATATTTCTATTTTATATTTGATACCTCTGAATATTCTTGTTACTTTGATGTTGGTCATTTCTTTCGGCAAATGAGGTTCAATCCTTAAACCGGCATAATCCGGTTTAATGCCTAGAATTTCTTGGGTTGCGGCGACAAACGACCAGGAAGCAGAACCGGTCAAAAAGCTGTTTTTAGCCTCACCGTAATTTTTCGCGTCTCTGCCCGCAATCGTTTGGGAATAAACATAAGGTTCGGTTTTGTGAATTTCCGAGATGTCTTCCAAGAAAGCCGGACAATTGCGTTTATAGACATCGAATGCTCTTTCGTTTTCGCCGATAACGGTATTGGCGATAACAATCCACGGATTATTGTGAGTGAACACGGAACCGTTTTCCTTATATCCGGGAGGATAGGAAGATATCTCGCCCAGTTCAACGTAATATTGTTTATAGGTCGGATATAACAGTTCGACACCATAATCGTTGGTAAGATATTTTTCCACAGAATCAAGGGCTTTTTTTCCTAAACCGAGGTTTTCCCCGATTCTTGCCATGGTGCAGAAGCCCTGAGGCTCAACGAAAATTTTTCCCTCTTTGCATTCTTTGGAGCCGATTTTTCTTTCGAAAGCATCATATGCTCTTAAGAACCATTCACCGTCCCAGCCGTGTTTGATGACATTGGCTTCCATTTTCTTGATTTCGTTGCTGATAAAATCGGCTTCTTCATCCTGACCGTATAATTTGGCTATCTGGACATATTCGCGTCCGTAATAGATAAACATCCCCGCAATAAACACCGATTCGGCTTTTCGGGTTTCGAAGTTTGCGGCGGTTTGGAAAGATTCACCCGGGGTTTTGGAAAAGCAGTTTAGGTTAAGACAATCGTTCCAATCAGCCCGACCGATTAAAGGCAGATTATGAGGACCCAGGTTATTGATGGTAAAACGGATGGAAGCCTTTAAATGTTCGAAAAGCGGAACTTCCGTTCCTTTTTCGTTATTGAAAGGAACCATTTCATCTAAGATAGATAAATCCCCTGTTTCTTTAAGATATTGGGCGGTCGATCCAATCAGCCACAAAGGATCATCATTGAATCCCCCGCCGATATTGGCATTGCCTCGTTTAGTCAGCGGTTGATATTGATGGTAAGTCGAACCGTCCTTAAACTGAATCGAAGCAATATCGATTATTCTTTGCCGGGCTTTTTTCGGAATCAGGTGCACAAAACCGAATAAATCCTGGCAGGAATCGCGGAAACCCATTCCTCTGCCGATGCCGGACTCATAATATGAAGCGCTTCGCGACATATTGAAAGTAACCATGCATTGATATTGATTCCAGATATTGATTGTTCGGTCAAACTTCTCGTTTCCGGTTTTGACATTGATGATTGATAACAGTTCATCCCAATGTTTCTTTAAGTCGCCAAAAGCTTTTTCGACCTTTTCCCGGGAGTTATATTTGGTTTGCAAAGCATAAGCTTTTTCTTTATTGATAACATTCAGGGAAACGAATTTCTTGTCTTCTTCATTTTCGATATAGCCCAATAAGAAGATGATGGTTTTTTCTTCCTGCGGCTTAAGGGTGATATCAAAGCGATGACAGCCGATGGGACTCCAACCCGAAGCTACCGAATTATAAGATGTTTTATTCATCACTGCATCCGGCGCATGGTAAGAATTGTATAATCCCAAAAAGGTATCCAAATCAGAATCGAATCCGTCATGCTTTTCGCTGGCATAATAGAAAGAAAAATGGTTGCGACGTTCCCGATATTCGGTTTTATGATAAATCGTATGGTCATCGATTTCCACTTCGCCGATATTCAGATTCCGTTGGAAATTAGTTTGATCATCTAACGCATTCCATAAACAGAATTCCACCACGCCGTGTAAGGTAAGATGTTTTGGGGAATCGGAATGATTGGTCAGCGTTAACATATTGATTTCGCAAGCGTCTTTCAGCGGCACAAAACAACTAAGTTTGGCACTTAAGTTATTCTTAGCACTATAAAATATGGTATAACCCAAGCCGTGACGGCATTCATAGTGGTCAAGTTTTGTTTTCGATGGTAAAAACCCCGGATTCCAAATACAACCATTATCATTGATGTAGTAGTATCTACCGCCGTTATCGCGCGGAACGCTGTTATATCGGTACCTAGTAATTCTTCTCAGCGTGGCATCCTTATAAAAGGCATAACCCCCGCAAGTATTACTGATTATCGAAAAAAAGTCGTCCTGTCCTAAATAGTTTATCCAAGGTAAAGGAGTGTTGTAATTGGTTATCACATATTCCCTGTTTTGATCGTCGAAATGTCCAAACTTCATGAAAAATCAACTCCAAGTCTTAAGAAATCAACCTTAAACGTTTAAGGTTATTTGCCTTTATTATACCATATTATTTATTGAAATCAAGTTAAAATAGAAAAAAATAAAAAAAAATAAATTTTTTAATAAAACTATTGACAAATTGTAAACGTTTTATTATAATATTTACGTAAACGTTTAAGTAATCAAATTTAACTTAACTGTTTCAATGAGGTCGCCCTCAAATAAAAAAATTAAAAAAAAGGAGAGAAAAAAATGAACAAATTTTTAAAAAAATTTTTGGCTGTTTCTTTTGTTTTCGTTTTGACATTTGTTCTTATCGGCTGTGGCGATCAGTCGAAAGGTTCAGATGACGAATTGAACGATGGTGGATCAATATTCCATATCTATGCATGGAATACTGAATTCCAAGGCTTTTTCAACAAATATGTTTCAGATGAAAAGACCAATGACCCTTCTATTGAAACTTATCACTTGGATGGTATTCCTGTAAAATGGACTATCGTAACTTCTGACAACGGTGCTTATCAGAACGCTCTTGACATGGCACTCAGAGAAAATGCTACAGCAAACGAAGAAAATAAAGTCGATATGTTCTTAGCAGAAGCTGACTACATCTTAAAATATGTAAACACTTCATTAACTAAAGACATCGAAAAAATCGGCGTTGATGATTTCTCTCAAGCATATCAATATACAGTAGATATCGGAACAGACAGAACCGGCGTTATCAAAGCCGCATCATTCCAATGCTGCCCAGCCGGTATGGTTTACAGACGTTCCATCGCTTTGGAAGTATTGGGCGTATCCGAACCGGAAGATGTTCAACCATTAGTCGATTCTTGGGAAAAATTCGAAGATGTTGCAGAAATGATGAAAGCTAAAGGTTACTATATGACCGGTTCATATGCCGACACTTATCGTGTATTCTCCAACAATGCCGATAAACCATGGGTTGATGAAAACAAAGTCGTACAAATTCCTACTCCGGTTCAAACTTGGATGGAACAAGCCGAAAGATTCGTCGAATTAGGCTATACCAAGACCGAAGGTATTTGGGACAGCGGTAAGACCATCGAATTTGCCGAAGGCGGAAAAGTATTCTGCACATTCGGTCCTGCCTGGTATTATAACTTCTGCATGGGTCCTGCCATGGGCGAAGGCGAAGATCATGTAGGCGGAACTTATGGTGACTGGGGTCTAGTTGCTGGTCCTCAAGCTTACTTCTGGGGCGGAACTTGGTTATTATGCCCAAGTGCCGGTTCTAACGATTCATTGGTTGCCAAAACAATGAACGCCTTCTTAAATAACGAAGAAATTCTTGAAAGATTGGTTAAAGAAGAATCACAATTCTCCAACAATAAAAAAGTCAATGCTAAAGTAGCAGATGACTATGATGCCGAAGGTAAAGGCAACGGATTACTTAACGGACAAAACGATACTAAAGTTTGGGTTTCGATGGCTGACAACATCGTGGTAAGATACAGTACAATTTATGATCAACATTGCAATGAAGGATTGCAAACCGCATTTGTTAAATTCTTAAAGAATGATGCCGAAATCAATACAAAAGAAAAAGCTTTAGCCGACTTCTATGCTGAATTACTAAAAGCTTTCCCTAATTTAGTTGTTCCAAATTAGACTAAAGTTTGAGTGTTTAAGCCATGGCTTTAAAACCATGGCTTTTATTAAAAAATGAGTGGAGGTTTTTTAATGAAAGGAAACAAGAACAAGAAAAACCCGAGTTATGCTAAATGGGGATATATCTTTGTAGCATCGTTCTTTATCGTGTATTTTTTATTCACCTTTGTTCCACAAGTATTAACGATTTATGATTCCTTTTTTGATTATACCGATGTTGTGGGTACTTTGGAGACCGAAGTGTCTTTCGCGGGGTTTAAGAATTACAAAATGCTCTTTTCCCGAAATCTCCGCGGCGATATCGAAATATTGCGATGTTTGGGCAACACCATAATCATTTGGTTAATCGGCGTAATTCCCCAAATGTCTTTCGGTTTACTGATAGCGTTAATTTTTACCAGTTCCCGATTAAGGCTTAAAGGAACAGGATTTTTTAAGACCGTGTTCTATATGCCGAACCTGATTATGGCGGCGGCCTTTGCGTCTTTGATTCTTGCGTTGTTTGGTACAATCGGCCCGTTCCATACTTTGTTTGTCGAAAAAGGCTGGATTGCCCAAACTTTTGACTTTATTTCCAATAAGACTTGGGCACGAATCTTGATCGCACTGATGAATTTCCTGATGTGGTTCGGTAATACAACCATCCTCTTAATGGCGGGAATTCAGGGTATCGACGAAAGTGTATTCGAATCCGCCAAAATCGACGGTGCCAGTTCGATCCATGTTGTCTGGGATATTACCTTACCGCTATTGAAACCAATCGCTGTCTACGTATTTATAACTTCCATGATCGGCGGATTGCAAATGTTTGACGTTGCCGAAGTATTGACCGGAAAGGCCAAAAACAACAGTACGCGAACCATCGTTATGTTGATAAACGATTACCTGAAAGTCGGTAATTACGGACATGCGGGGGCAGTATCGGTCGTTCTGTTTATCATTACCGGAATCCTATCGCTGATTATCTTTAAGACTATCAATAGGAAAGGAGAATCGATGTCATGACCAGAGTCGTTACCGATTACCAAAAAGAAAACCGTAACGCTATCATTAAAGCCATTGTCTTAAGGGTTTTATGTTACATTTTTTTATGTTTTGTGGCCGTAATGTGCATCTTTTTCTTCTACCTATTATTGGTTAATACAACAAGAGCGAACAATGATTTACAGGGCGGTAGATTTACCCTGATGTTCAGCAGGTTTTTCAATCAAAACTTCAAAAACCTGTTTACCAAATTTAAGACCGACTTTGATGCCTTAAAGGGGTTCAGAGCAAGTTTTGTAATCGCCTTCAGTTCGGCTGTTTTAACTTGTTATTTTTCTGCTTTGACAGCTTACGGCATTTATGCTTATGATTTTAAAGGAAAACGATTAATGGAAGCTTTTATCCTTGCCATTATGATGATTCCTCCACAATTATCATCGGTAGGATTCTTCCAAATCGCCAGCAGATACGGTTTGAAAAACAATTGGTGGATTTTGATTTTGCCGTCGATTGCGGCGCCGTCAGTCTTCTTTTATATGATTCAATACTTAAGGGCGACTTTACCAAAGGACTTGATTGAATCATCGAGAATCGATGGCTCAAACGAATTTATGACCTTCAATCGAATTGTTCTTCCGATTATGAAACCGGCCATAGCCGTGCAGATGATCTTTTCTTTTGTCGGTTCGTGGAATAACTTATATATGCCGTCCTTATTGTTATCGGACAGCAAAAAGAAAACTCTGCCGGTAATGATCAATGCATTGCAACGTACTTCCTGGGGTAATATTGATTTGGGGTGCGTCTACATGGCGATTTTCTTATCAATTTTGCCAGTTGTTATTGTCTATTTATTCTTATCCAAATTTATTATAAAAGGTGTAACAGCCGGATCGGTTAAGGGCTAGAAAGGAGTAATTATGGCAGATGTTGTATTGAAACATGTGGAAAAAATATATCCTTATGTCGAAAAGAAGAAAAGACGTTTCCGAAAATCGGCGAAAAGCCAAGCCGAAGAAGCAGCGAAGAAGACGAATCTTCAGTTGACGGAAAAAGGCGTCTTGGCTGTCAAAGATTTCAATATGGAAATAAAAGACGGAGAGTTCATCGTTTTGGTCGGCCCTTCCGGTTGCGGAAAATCGACAACTTTGAGAATGATTGCGGGGCTTGAAGATATCACTTCCGGTGAACTGTATATCGACGGAAAGTTGTGCAATGCGGTTGAACCGAAAGACAGAGACATCGCAATGGTTTTCCAAAGCTATGCCTTATATCCGCATATGACGGTTTTTGATAATATTGCCTATCCTTTAAAGTTTGTCAAAAAAAGCGATCCGTTACCAAATAAACCGGATAATGTTCGGCACTTAACCAAAAAAGAAATTGAAGAACGCGTTTTGGAAGCGGCAAAACTCTTGGATATCGAGGAATTGCTTGACCGTAAACCAAAACACCTATCGGGCGGTCAACGTCAAAGAGTTGCAATCGGAAGAGCCATCGTCAGAAATCCGAAAGTATTGTTGATGGATGAACCGTTATCCAACCTTGATGCCAAACTGCGTAACCAAATGAGGGCGGAAATAATCAATTTACGGGAAAAAATCAAGACAACCTTTATCTATGTTACCCATGATCAGATTGAGGCGATGACCCTCGGTGACCGTATTGTTGTCATGAAAGACGGTATTATCCAACAAATCGATACGCCGCAGGATGTTTACGAACATCCGCGAAATCTCTTCATCTCCGGATTTATCGGAAGTCCAAGGATGAATTACTTTGACGCCCAATTGATAATCCGTGGTGGTCAATATAAAGTGGTTTTAAATAACGGTTATACCGTTATTCCGTGTGAGGAAAAACAGGAAAGATTACGCAACAATCAGGTAAAAGAACAAAGGATTATCTTGGGGGTAAGACCAGACCATATTGCAATCCGAGACGAAGGTATCGAATGCAAAGTGCGGGTATCGGAATTGATGGGGGCATCCAGTCATATCCATGCCGAAATTGTCGGTAACGACTATACGCTCAATAAAGATACGTTCCCTAATGATATCATTGCCATTATTCAAAATAACGGAACTTATAAAAACTATGTCGGAAAGACATTGAAGTTCGGATTTAATGGAAATGTAGTTCATATGTTTAGCAAAGAAACGGAAAATAATCTTGAATTTTAGCGAAACTTATTATATAATAAAACAATATGAAACAAAAATCCCAAAGGAGAAGTTCTATGGTTACCATTAAGGATATAGCATTGAAATGCGGTTTATCTATTGCATCAGTTAGCAAAGCACTTAGTGGTAAGGCTAACGACATCAATCCCAAGACAGTCGAATATGTAAAAAGTGTTGCTAAAGAAATGGGCTATATTCCCAATGCTTCCGCGAGGGTATTAAAAACCAATCATTCTTATAGTATCGGTGTTCTCTTTGAGGATCAAACCCAATCCGGTATTCAACATGAATATTTCTCGGCAATCCTTTCCGCAATCAAAGACGGCTGCGAAGCCCGCGGGTATGATATTACCTTCATATCCCATCACATCGGTTCGCGAAATCTTACCTATTATGAACATACGAGGTTTCGAAATTGTGACGGTGTGATTATCGTTAATGCAGAATTCACTAATCCCGAAATTATATTTTTGGTCGAAAGCGGCATTCCGACTGTTACAATCGACTATGTTTTTGAAAATCGCTCCTCTGTTGTCTCGGATAACAGTCAGGGGATGCATGATATCATCGAATATGTTTCCCGGATGGGCCATAAACGTATTGCTTTCATTCATGGGGAATTAACGAGTGTTACCCAAAAGCGGCTTCGGGGATTCTACCATGCTTGTCAAAAATACGGAATCGAAATCAGAGAAGATATGATTAAAGAAGGCAGATACCACGTTCCCAAGGATTCTGCTCTGGCGACTCAGGATTTGCTGGACATGCCGAATCCGCCGACTTGTATCATTTATCCCGATGACTATTCCTTATTGGGCGGGATGACGGTAATCAATAAACGGGGCTTAAAAATCCCTGATGATATCAGTATAGTCGGATACGACGGAATCCTGTTATCGCGTCTGATGAGACCGGAGTTTACGACTTATGTCCAGGATGCCAAAGGAATAGGTATAAGTGCAGCTAAAAAAGTAATCGAGATAATCGAAAATCCCAAAACCAGCAAACCGGAAATTATTACTGTCAAAGGTCATTTGCAAAAAGGCAGTACAGTAAAAGATTTAAACCAAGCAGAGAATCAAACCATCTAAAGCTATTCATTATTAATATAAGGAGAATCAAAATGACAGTATCGGTCATGCAGAAAGACGATGTTTTAATTGAGGTAAGAAATGACAGCAAGCTGCATATTGTCTTTACAAATCATGGTGCTGCCATCAAAGATCTATATTTTGATAACAAATTGATAACCCTAAGACCCCTAGATGATACCATCTATTATGATTCCGGTAATTTCCATGGGAAAACAATCGGAAGGTCGGCCGGAAGAATCAAAAATGCCACCTATACTTTAAATAATCGGGTAGCACATTTGGAAAAAAATAATTTCGGGGTCGATAATCTGCACGGGGGAAGAAACGGTTTACATACAAAAGATTTTAACTATTTCCTAAACGAAACAAAAGATTATTCAGATGTAATCTTCACCTATTTTTCTCCTGATTTGGATGCAGGATATCTATATAGCTGTAATATCAGGATAACCTATCGGGTGTACCGCCAATCAGACATGATTGATATTTTATACGATGCGACCAGCGATACCATAAATTTCCTTAACTTATCAAATCATACTTATTTTAACCTTTCGGGGAATCTAAGCAATAATGTTTTAAATGATAAACTTTTCATTAATGCCTCCAAAATAGGATACTTAAACGACAATTTGGTTGTTGAAAAGAAAATAGATGTCAATAAAGTGACCGACTTCAGAAAACCAAAACCAATCGGTCGGTTTATCGATGATGAATTGCTTCAAAAGAAAACAAAAGGTTATGACTATCCTTATTTTCTGGATGATGTCGGAATTGATTATTTGGCAGCCAAAGCAGAAGGAAAAGCGGTTGATTTAGAAGTTTATACAACCTATCCTTGTATCGTTTTCTATTCGAATAATCATCCCTTAAATTGCGAAGTATATAAGGGAATCAGGGATCAAAAGTATTTAGCTTTCTGCCTTGAATGTCAGTTTCATCCCGACGGAATTCATCAGGAAAAAGATAATTTCGGGTTGTTTGATAATAATCGTCCATATCATGAAATAACCAGATATAAATTTATCGGTAAGGAATAGTGCATAAATAATATACGAAACAGATAATTTTACCATTGAACACTAACAAAGTCTTAAAGAGTTAACTCTCTAAATTTACATGGAGTTTGCTCTTTTTTTATCCGGAGATTTATCGTCATTGTATTATCCAATAATTTGAAAAACTTCTATGGTATAATGGCTCTATAAAATAAATGGGGAATTTCCCCATTAAATGAACATCCACGAAAAAAGCAAAATGACACCATAATCATTTTGCTTTTATTGTTCAGGCTTTGGGGAAATTCCCCATTTATTGGAAAGAACCACAAAGCATCCCAAAATGATTGGAAATATCACGTATACTTGTGACCATCATTTGGGATGCGATGAATGTTAAACTATGAAAAGGTTTGTTAAATTTAATGATTATTTCTTTTACATTTATCCCCGCTGCATTTGTATCCTAATTCATTGCATAAAACAGACAATTGTTTACAAATTTTTGTTAATATTAAACAAATATCAAGTGCATCTACAAGGCCGCTGACTCTTTCGCCCTTAAAATAGGTCTTACTTGCATCTTTAAACATTTGCTTTAACAATTCTAAGCCAGACTTGTTTGGCAATTTATACCTTCTTGGCAATCTTAAAAAACGTTTTATACCCTCAATATCTATCAAAAAGAAATCTTCAATTGTTTTGTCGGCCTTTATATGGATTACTTGGTCGACACCGATTGCTTTTAAATCATTTTCTAATTTATCCCTATCTACTGGTGGCTTCTGTTCAAGAGAAAACACATCCAGATCATAACATAAACAGACGATTTTTTCATAATTTGCAAATTCTACGGTTGCAAATTTATTTTTGAATTTATTGGGTATCTTCTTTGCAAAACCGGAAATTCCCTGCGCACAAATAAAATCTATTTTATCAAAATTAAAGTTAATCCTATCATTATTTAATTTTATTGTTGAAAGAACCTTTTTATAGAATTCGGCATCTGTTTCCCCTTCTGTTGCAATTACTAATAGCCTTTTTCTATTCATTTTCTAAGTATTTATTTAATAATTCCTGATCGTCGGTTTCGCCGCTCAACAAATCAAATAGGTATTCACCGATAAGTACATTCAAATCCTCGGCG
>Ga0208824_1001378_pt1 | contig 21735 bp, 20 predicted proteins | sample AD_JPNTR3_MetaG_FD_184447 | JGI IMG/M metagenome (GOLD analysis project Ga0208824, IMG submission 184447) | Active sludge microbial communities of municipal wastewater-treating anaerobic digesters from Japan - AD_JPNTR3_MetaG (SPAdes) (version 2) | ecosystem: Engineered > Bioreactor > Anaerobic...
GCATCAATATGAATTAACTATACCAGCTATGCCGAACTTGCTGCCAATACCGCTCCAATAGCTGTAGAAAACTCAGCATCTTCGGGGAACTCAAAATGAATCCCATACATTTCGGAAATACTACCAAGAACATTTCTTCCAATTGCATTATTGTTGCCATTGCCAGTCACAATAATACTATCTTTATTTCTACTCTGCGCTACAAATACAGAGAGCATTCCGATTACTTGGTACACCATATTTATAATGGCCATTGCGATGTCTTCTCTTGTTGCGCTTTCCAACATTTTGGCAAAATTCGAGGCTGTCATATCTTTAGCCAGGAAACTAATGTCTGTATCCGCGATATCTTTGATCATTAGATCCACACGACTCAAATCCCCTTTTGAAGCAAGATCCATTATGGTATTAAAGTCGCTTGTCTTGATCAGTGCTTTTGCCAAACCAATGATTGTACCTCCTCCTACTCCAGTTCCACCAATATGAGCGATTCCATTCTGATTTACTTCAATGAAGGGTGTCCCGGTCCCAATATTGGCGATTATGATATCATCGCGTTTGGAAAGAAATTTGCCACCATGTCCAATAGCCATGATTTCTTCTATTTTTACTGTTGGAATATCAAATATATCTTGATGGATTTTTGATGCACCTGCACCGGTTATTGCAATTCTATCTATGCTTTGAATCTTATACCCTTTCTCAGTGTCAAGCTTGCCCAATGCACCAGCCGCAGCAGTAACAGCATCCGAAGCAAGCACGCGCATTTTACACAGGATACATCCATTATCAAGCAAAACTACTTTTGTACTCGTACTTCCAATATCTATGCCCGCGATCATCCCTGTTTCCTCCTTCAGCAAATCGAAAAATGGAGAACACATCGTCACGATCTTGTCTTCATTCATATTTTAAGAAGAACCTGTGAGCCTTGGGTTAAACGATTCCGCAAGCGAATCACCAATGATATTGAATGCAAGAACTGTCAATGCCAAACATAGACCTGGATATATAGCCATCCAGGGAGCTTGGATTAGGTAATTACGTGCATCCTTTAGCATTAGTCCCCAACTGGCATCTGGGGGCTGAGTGCCAACCCCCAGATAAGACAAAGAAGACTCAATGACTATTGCCTGACCAAATGTAAGAGAGCATTGAACGGCTACCTTCCCTAGAAGATTCGGGATAATATGCTTGAAAGCTATCTTGAATGAGGATGTCCCTAAGGCTCTTGCTGCCTCGATATATCCTTCGGTCTTTATAGCAAGCGTTTCTGCTCTTATTAACCTTGCAAATATAGGACTACTGATTATTCCCAGTGCGAGCATCACCTGCACAATTCCATAGCCTAAGAATGAAACAACAGTGATTGCAAGCAAAATCGTGGGAAAGGAAAGCAGACTATCCATGAATAGCATCAATACATTGTCCAGACTTCTCGTGCCCATACCTGCTAGCAGCCCTATAACCATACCGATTGCAAGCGAAATAGCGACTGTCACAATGCCTACAATGAGTGCCGACCGAGATCCATAGATGATTCTACTTAGGATATCTCTACCAAAATTATCGGTCCCCATAATATTTTCAAGGCTCGGCGAATGAAAACGCTTCAGAAGAAACTGTTCAGTTGGGTTGTATGGCGCTATCAATGGAGCGGCTATTGCTGATATCATCAATATAAGAAGGTACAATACCGCTAGGTCAAACAAGATCTTCTGGGATTTTCCGAACATACTCTTCTACTTCAATTCTGTCCACCTGAAATCGTAGGAGTCCAGGTTTGGAGTAATCCTGAAATCTGCTATATTCGATCTCATAGCTACATAGCGATATGAGCTTCCAAGGTATACAAAAGGTACCTCTTTTGCCATTATCTCCAATGCCTCTGTATATAGCTTCTTGCGAACAGCAAAATCAGAGATAGTGGCAGCCTCTTTTATTCTTGCATCACATGTTGGATTGATCCATCTGACATACTTCTTATCGGTACCATAGCCTGCAAGTGTTCCATCTGGATCGAGTTTCCCTGTATGCCCGATGATTGTCAAATCGAAATTGCCTTCTGTATAGATTCTGGCCAGCCAGCTCGACCAATCTACAAGCTGTATCTTGACATTCATGCCAACCTTTTCGAGCATCTGTTGAATAAGTTCACCTGCTTTTACATGTAGTGGATAATTCTGAGGCACCGTGATCGTGAATTGTCTGTTACCAACGCCCGCGTCCTTTAGCAACTGCTTAGCCTTATCGGGATTATAAGGATAGAAATGAGAAAAATCCGTATAGTAAGCATTGCCGGTATCCATGAAAGAAGAGCCAACCTTTCCACCGCCATAGGCAATATCCAATACAAGCTGTTTATCTACTGCGTAATTTATGGCTTGACGCACACGAAGATCGTTGAGTGGCTCACGAGAGCAATTCATCGCCATAACCAGGATCATCGATGTCTGTTCTTTTCGAATTGTGATGTTTGGATTGGATTGGAGTATAGGCAGATCTTCTGGATCGACATATTCAACGGCATCGATAGCACCAGACATCAAGCCCTGTATTTGTACGGATCTTTCTGGAACTATCTGGAAATCCACTCTTGCCAATTTGGGTAAGCCCTTCATCCAGTATTTTTCATTTCTGACCATAGATATCTTGTTATCGCGAATCCATTTCTCGAATTTGAATGGCCCAGTTCCAACAGGTTCAGAATCAAAGTTATGGCCAGACTGAATAAGATCAGCTGGAAGAATCGCCCCCCATCCCGAAGCAAGGTTAGCAAGAATCGGTGCATAAGGCGCACTAAGAATGATCACAGCGGTCTGCGGATCGGGCGTTTTCACTTCTTTTATGGCAGTGAATTCGCTTCTTCTTGGTGATGCGAAGCTTGGATCTCGTATGCGATCCAATGTTGCCTTGACATCTCGAGAGGTCAATGCCTGGCCATTATGGAACACAACGCCTGGCCTCAGCTTGAACGTCCATGTCAATCCATCAGGAGAGACCGTCCAGCTCTCTGCAAGCGCTGGCACAAGCTTGCCTGTCATGTCAGGCTCGACCAACGTATCATAGAAACTCTTGACAACCTGAAAGGTCAATGTTCCAGCCGTTTTCTGAGGATCAAGCGTATCTGGATTACCGGATAGACCAAATGCAATAGATCCTTTCCCCTGTGCCAAAAGGGAACTCCCTACCCCAGATAAAAGGGCAAGGAAAACCATTCCCAAAATAACCGATCTTTTCATTTTCTTCTCCTGAGAATTGCCAGTCATTTGCCGGTTCTGATTTTATGACAGGACACAACGTGCCCTCTTGAAAGCTCCCTTAAAAAGGGTGCAGACAAGCTACATTCGGCATCACCCATGGGACATTGCGAATAATAAGAACATCCCGCTTGAGATTTTTCTTCTTTCTGAGGCTCTCTTATTGTCTTTTCGCCAAGTTCTCCGATATTCAGACTCTTTACTCCTATTCTCTGCGCTCCTCCTGGTATCGAACTGAAAAGCTTTTGGGTATATGGGTGACTTGGTTCGGATATGAGCAGTTCGGTTTGTGCTTGCTCCACTATTCTGCCTTTGAACATTACTGCTATTTCATCGCACATATAGGATACGAGGTTGAGATCATGGCTTATGAATAGATAGGTCAATTCAAATTCATTCTTCAAATCGATCAAGAGATTTATTATCTGCGCCTGAATAGATACATCAAGATTGGATGTGGGTTCATCCAATACAAGAAAATCGGGATCCATAGAAAGAGCACGAGCAATGACAATCCTTTGTTTTTGCCCTCCAGATAGTTCATGGGGGAATCGACGCAGATATGCCTTGCCGATTCCGACAAGATTGATAAGATCATTGACCTTGCGATCTCGCTGTTCTTTAGGGATTTTGAGATTCACCATTCCCTCTGATAGGCTATTATAGATACTCATTTTGGGATCCAGCGCGCTATTCGGATCCTGGAATACAATTTGCATCCTGTTTCGAAATCTTCTCAATTCCTTAGGTTTTAACGACCCAAGCGGCACATCATCGAAAATCACTGAACCGGATGTTGGGGGATCAAGATACATAAGCGCTCTTCCAAACGTCGTCTTGCCACATCCCGACTCCCCAACAAGCCCAAAAATGCTCTGCTTTTTTATATTCACTGAAACTTCATCGACAGCCTTAAAGCCATGTTTTGATCCAGCTAGGCTGCGTGAGCGATATATCTTTGTTATATTCTTGCTTTCTATAAGATCTGCCATATCTTACCTGCATAATAACATGCAACTGTATGTGCATTTTCATATGCCACATAACTTGGAATATCGTTGAAGCAATCCTCTTTCGCAATTGGACATCGATTTGCAAACGCGCAGCCATTCCCTATTTCTGCCGCATCCGGAACCTGTCCTGGAATTGTGGCTAGTTTCGATCCCTTCTTCTTAGCATCTGGAATCGAATGCATAAGCAGGCGAGTATAAGGATGCAGAGGATTTCTAAAGAGCTCTTCTTCTGTTGCGCTTTCGACGATTCTTCCCGCATAGATAACAGAGACTCGATCAGCAATTTCGCTTACAAGGTAAAGATCATGAGAAATAAACAACACACCAAGTTTTCTCATATCTTTGAGTTTTTTCAGCAAAGCGAGAATCTGAACTTGCAGTGTCACATCGAGTGCCGTCGTTGGTTCATCAGCTATAATAAGATCAGGATCGCAGGATATGGCCATGGCAATCATGGCTCTTTGCTTCATCCCTCCTGATAATTCATGTGGATAGCTATCGATAACCTTCTCATCCAGACCAACCAACCTCAACAGCTCGACAACTCTCTCATAAGCAGATCGCTTCTTCATTCCCATATGAAGCATAAGCATTTCTATTATCTGCTCTCCAATCTTGAATGCAGGATTCAGATACTTCGCAGGTTCCTGAAATATCATAGCAATTTTCCTGCCTCGATAGGTTCGCATCTGGTCCTCTGGTAATGACAGCAAATCCTTCCCATCGAAGTATATGTGTCCCGATAAAATTCTCGCAGGAGGAATAGGCAGGAGCCCAATTATGCATGTGGATGTAACTGTCTTGCCAGATCCTGACTCTCCAACTAGTCCATGGATCTCATTTCCTAAAATGGACAGATTTATGCCTCGCAGAACAGTGGTCTCTTTCTTACCAAGAGAAAATGCGACTCTCAGGTCTTCTATCGATAAAAGGGAGGCCATTCTTTCCATTTAGCTCAGCCTTATCTTAGGATTAGCAACGCTGTAAAGTATATCTGCAATGAAATTTATAAATGAAAACAAGATGGCCACAAAAACAACACCTCCCTGAATGATTGGGAAATCGCGCTGATAGATGCCAGATAAGAAGAGCCTTCCCAATCCTGGCATCGAGAAAACCTGCTCGATTATGATTGCGCCGCCAAGCATATAGCCCAGTTCAATACTTGTAACGGTGATTATCGGCAAGAGAGCATTCTTTAGTGCATGTTTGTATTTTACCATACGCTCAGTAAGGCCTTTTGCCCTCGCAGTGATAATGTATTCTTTGGATAGCTCCTCTACCATGGAGGCTCTAGTATGGCGCAAAATTATCGCTGCGCGACCAAATCCGAGCGAGACTATTGGCAGAATATAATGTGCAAAGGTCTCCGAACCAAAAAGCGGGAAAATTGGTATCTTGATAGCAAAAATCAAAAGCAAAATTATGCCTAACCAGAAACTGGGAATCGCCATACCCAATTGGGAAAGAACCAATCCAAAGTAATCCCATGCCGACCATCTTTTTACTGCGGATAAAACACCAAGGGGCAATGCAACGACAATACTGAACGCAATCCCGAAAATCGCAAGTTTAAGAGTAAGAGGAAATCGCTCTAAAATGAGTTTAAGAACAGGTTCCCCAGAGATCATGGAATTGCCGAAATCAAAGCGCACCATGTGCCAGATAAAATCTCCGTATTGCACAAGAATAGGACGGTCCGTACCCAACCTTGTTCGGATTGCCTGCACATCGGCAGGATTTGCATCAATCCCTGCGATAATCAATGCAGGATCCCCAGGAATGACGCGAATAACAAAGAATACGATTGTAGCAATTATGAAAGCTGAAAGGATAAGCCTCAAGAATCTTCTAGCAATAAAGCGAATCAAATCCATGACTGCCTACTATTACATCATCTATTGATATTAGAATCGATTGTATAGATACCGCTTATTATTCATTGCAGTACTCCCTTCTATTTGCGTAAATGACGAAAATCCAATCTAATTTAAAACTATACTAGCCGTACTGACTGCTGTCAATTAAGACTATTTCTTTGCTTTAGAGAACTGTGGTGGCCTTTATTCCTAAAAACCTGGTTTGTAGGCATTGGTATAATCGATGTCAGAGACTTTGAGGTGCATCGACTCATCCCGCGGTTTGGCTTTTTTCTTCCGTTGGCCTTGTTTTCTTCTTTTAGGAGGAGGAGGAGCTGGCAAGAGATTTTCTTCTTGAAGCACTTGTTCCATTGCCTCCTCTAATGCCACTCGAGGCAAGTTGAGTGGCGATAGAAATACCCGAATATCCGAGAAGATCTGATGCCTGAATGTGACGGGGTCTTTCGATATATCTCTGAGAAAAGAGAAATCCTTGATCCTTTGGCGGATAAACCAGGCCAGAAATGGAGATATGAGCCTTTTGTCCGTCTGAATAATCTCAGCGGGGGTTGCGCTGTTCAATAAGCTTGTACCCTCAGGCACCTGAGCTAGCATATCCATGGAAGCCAGGTCTCTTAAGAATGCTTCCTTAAATGCCTTATCTCCATGGATTGAGGCATGAACCTCAGGCGATAGATACTGCAATAGGCCATATTTATCCAATGCCTGGAAAATCTCCACCGACTTCCCTGTGGCAATTATCTTGTAGAACTCTTCCGCAAGCCTCGAGGGACTTACGGAATCAAGAAGTGACGCATCGCGTCGAATAGCCAATCTCAATGAAAATGGAATTACAAATTGATTGGTTGCAGCGTATTTAATACCGCGCACCATACGAACAGGATCTTCGCTAAAGATCCTATCCAGAGGAATAATTGCCTTTAACTTGCCGGAATGGATATCATCGACTCCGCCGACAAAATCCAGAATCTCCAGGGCAATCGGATCCAAGTAAAGCGCATTCACGGTGAAATCTCGCCGGAGTACATCTTCGCTGATGGTCCCATATTCATTGCCGACAGAACCATTCGACAGGGAACGAAACGTGCTCACCTCGTATATCTTCCTATTAGAATAGACATGGACGAGCTTGAAGCGCCTTCCAATGATGCGAGAATTACTAAATATTTTCCGGATACGATTGGGCAAGGCATCGGTTACTATGTCGAAATCCTTGGGCCGCCTTCCAAGCAATAAATCGCGTACGGCTCCTCCAACGATATACGCTGAATATCCATGCGAAACTAGCCTATTCACTATAGCTAGCGCTTCTCTATCGATGCAAGATATGTCGATGCAATGATCTTCTTGGCCGTATATTCGCGCTTTTGCCTTTAGACTACCATTTGAATTGCGAAAGTACCGCATTCTCACAAAGCTGCTCCAACATGCACGCTCATACAGTACAAAAATTCATTGAATGTGTCGAGAGAACCAGTCGATGATGTCGTTGATTACTTCCTGCTTATTGATTTCATTGATAGATTCATGCCTGCCCCCATCATAGCACTTGGATTCGAAATCAATCATGCCAAGAAGTTTGAATCTCTGTCCAAGTTTTTCATATCCCTCTTTCATTCCTATTACCGGATCCGCAGAACCACATAGCAAGAATAAAGGAAGGGATGGAGGAATGCTTTCCAAAAAACCATTACTATAGACTTTTCTAACACCATGGAGAAGATCGCGATAGAATCCGTAAGTACAGATAAAGTTGCATTTAGGGTCTCTAATATAGGCATCTACGATAGCCGAATCCCTGGAAAGCCAGTCGAATTTTGTCTTCGCATCTGTTACGCTCTTTGCATATTGGCCGAAGGTCATCTGATTTGGGAGCTTTGCAGGAGCATGAAAGCCCTTTAATGCTCCTCCCATGGAAATCATCAGTCCTCCTATCTTATCCATGAATAGTTTCTGCTTTTCGGGTGGAGAGGAAAGCACCGCTCCGTGAAGGTATTTTCCGTAGGTCGCGATCAGCGCCATACCAATAAGGGCTCCAAAGGAATGCCCAAAATAAAAAAGTGGTAATTCTCCCATGCAGCTAGAAGCGTAGTTCCCCATTTCAATCAAATCTTGGACCACACGTTCGAATCCATCCTTGTCGGCTAGATAACCTCTATTGGTGCCAGAATCGGTATCTCCATGACCTCTTAGGTCTGGAATCCAGACAGAAACACCAATTGGCGTAAGAGCCTCGGCAAGATGCATAAAACGCTCTTTGTGATCATTCATGCCATGACCAACTATAACCACGGCTTTTGCTTCATTTTTGGGGTCGAATCGCAGATAAGCCAGTTCTTTGCCATCGCTCGCTCTGAATTTTTCCATCTAAGCCCCTCAATGTTAAATGCTAATCTTTTTATAATGATCGGTATATTTCATTCTCATTCAATGATTATTGTGCTAAGTGGGCTAAATGTCCAGCCTTGATCTTCAATTATGCGCTTCTTTTTCTTCAGGTCTAGAAAAAACCGATTTTCGCGAATACTATAGAATAAGAGAATATGCCGAAGGAGGACAATATCTGATTATTCTTTCGAGCCCTTATGTGCGCAGAACAATTGCAATAGGTAGAGCAATAGGGCGTGCGGCGCCTGGTGGGTCTATCGTTGCATTCCGCGGAGATCTTGGTGCAGGAAAAACAACGCTCGCCAGAGGAGTTGCTCAAGGATTAGGAATAGCCGAGCCTATAATATCACCCACATACACGATAATAGCCGAATATCAAGGCCGCCTACATCTTGTACATATCGATGCATATCGTCTCTCGGATGATGATGAATTCGTGCAGACCGGAGGCGATGAGCTTCTTGGTTCGCCCGGCTCACTGAGTCTCATAGAATGGAGCGAGAGAATCGCGGGAGTATTGCCAAACGAAACCCAATACATCACCATGGTTGTCAAAGAAGGGGGAAACAGAATTATCCTAATCGAAGGTGACTGGATCGAGAATATCGACTGGCAGCGTTTCAAGATTCCCTATTCTATCGATTTACAGCTTGCTTCAACCTTGTCAAAAAGGTACCAAAATGACTGTCCTGTCGATTGATACGAGCATTCCGACACTGAGGGTCGGTGTTTCAAAAGAAAAAACGCTTGCCATATCTGCTCTGGAGCCGCCTGTCACTCATGCTGAGGCCATTCTTCCCGCGGTGGAACAAGTACTTCAAAAAGCAGGAATTACGATAAATAATATCGAATTACTCGCTATTGCAGGCGGCCCCGGCTCATTTACAGGTCTGCGGATAGGAATCGCAACGGCAAAAGGACTTTCTCTCGGACTTGGAATTCCTATGGTGCTTGTCCCTACCCTGGATATATATGGATGGGCCTGGAGAGAACTCGAAGGCATTGTCGTGCCTGTCGTCGATGCACGAAAGCATCGAGTCTATTGTGCTCGCTATTCTTTCGGTCAAAGAATAGGCGATTGGATGGATATCGAGCTCACGCAACTAATATGGAAGATACATGGCGAAGATAAGGTTAATTTTGTAGGTCCGGATGCAGAGCTAGCCGAGGCTATCTGCCTTGACAGAGAAGGATGGATATTGCATAGACCAAACCTTGAAAAAGAAATAGAATCCCTCTCTGTCCTGGGTATCAATATATATCTGGAAAAGGGCGGTGCCAATGATACCGCAGGACCTATTTATCTCCGTGAACCGGAAATAGGCACTCCAATAGCGCGCTGATTAAATCTCCTTTTTATAAGCCCTGGTGCGCTTATGTTGGCGCTTGGGATAATCCTTCCATATGCTCTGAACTTTGATATTATCCTCGAGCTCGAGATTGGTTTCCGCATATTCGACACCTGCTTCCATGGCACTGCGCTGAAGCTCGTTCATAACCAGGGCAAGCACGCCCCGAGACTGATATTCGGGACGAACAGCTACAAGATATAGATCAAGCACCTTTGGATTATTCAGCGCTTTTAAGACATGATACCAGCCTGTTGGAAAGAGTCTGCCTCGCGATCTATAGAAAGCTTCCGAAAGACTAGGCATGGCTATGCCAAATCCTATTAGGCGCTCATCTTTATCTACCAGAATCTTGGTAAATCGTGGATCCACAAAGCCAAGATACTGCTTGATATAGTCCTCTACCTGGCGCTCGCTCAAAGGCGTTGTTCCATAGAGATCGCCATATGTTTCATCTATTAGCGCAAAGAGCTGCTTGCCGAATTTTTCGACGATGACGCGCTTGTCCTTCCATTCGAACAGCCGCACCCCGGAGCGTTTTGCGAGCAAATCAGCCACATGCTGGACTTTCTCCGGAATCTCCTTAGGGGTGAAGATTTGGAATTGAAGCCAGTCCACATCCTTTCGGTAACCAAGCATCTCCAAATGCTGAGGATAATAGGGATAATTGTAGATCGTAGCTAAGGTCGCACGCTCATTAAAGCCTTCCACCAGCATGCCTTCCCGATCGAGGTCAGTAAAGCCCAAAGGCCCATGCAGCGCCTCCATACCCTTCGAAGCTGCCCATTCCTCAACAGTCTTGAAGAGCATTGCGGAGACCTCGGAATCATCTATAAAATCGATCCAGCCAAAACGACCCCATGCCTTTCCCCATTTTTCTATAAAGCGGTGATTGATTATGCCTGCAATGCGGCCAACGATTTTTTCGTCTTTCCATGCTGTCCAATATTCTGCCTCACAAAATTCGAAAGCCGCATTCTTATCTTTGCTTAATGTACGCAGTTCATCAAAGCGGGGAGCGGGTACATAGTTGGGTTGATCCCAATAAAGGCGCACAGGAAAATCTATGAATCGTTTCAGATCTTTCCGGCTTTCGACCTTACTAATCTCTACAGGCATCCTTTCCCCCTTTTTCAGTTCTCCATTCTTCGATGAAAAGCTCATAGGCTGCGATTGTGGCCTCTGAAATTAGATCTCCAAGCAAACCACGGCCTAACCAATCATTTCCATCTAGCACATATAGGTGAGCAAGTTGATTTTCTGCATCTCCAATCGAAAAGGCAGGGTCGACAGCACGACGATGTCCTAGGCCATTCAATGTTCCATCGAACACTTCCATATATTTTTGATCACTCCAGCTGGCCATTCAAACCCCAACTTCAAAATCCTGCAAATTATAGCCTTAGAGGTCAAAATCTTACAAGGTATTGACCAAGGGGCATTTTTGAGATATACAACCACCTGCGTGGCGGGATAGCTCAGTTGGCAGAGCAAGCGGCTCATATCCGCTGGGTCGTGGGTTCAATCCCCTCTCCCGCTAGGAAAAAAGACTAAGCCCTCAAAAGAGGGCTTTTTTATTTTTCTCTGCTATCTGCAACTAGCCGAGACTATTCTGGGATTGAAAAACTCCTTTTAATAAGGCAATAAAAAAGGATTGACAGATAATAATACTGCTACTAAACTTGTGTTTAGTAAATGGAAAATCTTGAGAGATTTAGTATCCTTTCACAGGCAGCCGATTGGGATGCAGCCGCCCCAAGTCCCCTCATAGAGCACCCAAATATAAGGTTTACCGATGCCAAACGCCCAGACAATGCGGCATCAGAAATCTGCTGGGATGCTGCCTACAATATCTGCAAAGTCAAACGCTTAGGTGGGGGAAGTGTACCAATACTGAAGATTTTGCTCTCAAATATATGTTCTTATAACTGTGCTTACTGTGTGAATCGTCGTAGTTCAAACATCAAGCGGGCTTCATTCCAACCGGAAGAGCTTGCTCGCACTATTACGGATTTAGATGCAAGAGGCCTTATCTCGGGCGCTTTCATATCTTCTGGAGTCATTGGTACTCCAGACAATACCATGGAAAGGCTTGTGTGGACTGCACAGACTCTACGTGAGCGCTATGGATACCAAGGATATCTGCACATAAAGGTTATACCGGGAGCTTCGCCAGAGCTTGTAAATCTGGCTATGCGTTATGCTACTCGCGTGTCTGTCAACATTGAGCTGCCTACAGAAGAAAGCCTTATCCAGATTGCGCCAGACAAATCGGCGGATGCAATTCTATCTCCCATGAAGACCATCTGCAGAAGGCTTTCTGAGCTCGAGGAATCAAATCGATCAAAGAAGAACCTCCAGAAGACCAGAATAAGCAATAAGCTAGCAGAGATGTCCGCAGGCCAGACAACACAGCTCATAGTTGGTGCAAGCCCTGAATCCGATGCCACCATTCTTTCGCTTGCTCAACATCTCTATAGAAATTTTAATGTGCGGAGAGTCTATTATTCAGCATTCAGACCGGAGGGAACCGATCCATCTCTGCCGCGCCTCTCCTCTCCTCCCTTTGAGCGCGAATATCGACTTTACCAGGCCGACATGCTCTTCCGCTGGTATGGATTTGAGCCAGCGGAGTTGTTCGAGGCACAGGACTTTCTCGATGAGGATCTCGATCCCAAGACTTCATGGGCGTTGCGACACCTTGAGTTTTTTCCTGTTGAACTGATGACATCCGAGTATGAAGAACTTCTGCGGATTCCTGGCATTGGACCTAAAACTGCATACAAGATTTTGCGGATGCGCAAGAATGGGGGGCTGGAATTCTCGTCGCTGAAAAAACTGCGAATTCCAACCCAAAAGATCTTTTGCTTTATCACTATCAAGGGCAAGAGGTCATCGGAGGAATTGCATGGATTTCGGCATTCTTTCGAAGGCCAAGCCCTTGAAAATCCAGAAACCTTGCGCGAAATACTGAGAGAAAGAAAGCCACCCTCTCCACCGGCACAGCAAGAGTTTGATTTTCTATCTTGATAATATCATTTCATCATTGCTCTCAATGATCGATCGTATGGCTGTCGAGCCACACCTTTTTCAGTTACAATGGCCGTAATAAGCTCGGCATCAGTTACATCGAAGGCTGGATTGAATGCCTTGACACCTTCTGGAGCCATGGGCTTTTCATACCACTTTGTCGTGATCTCCTCGGCTGCCCGTTCCTCTATTTCAATTTCAATTCCTGTTGCGCAATTCAAATCTATTGTTGATCTCGGCGAATGGACATAGAAAGGAACTCCAAAATGTGCAGCAAGAATGGCAAGCCCAAGAGTACCTATCTTATTCGCCGTGTCTCCATTTGCCGCAATGCGATCGCAACCTACAAGTACTGCTTGTACCCACCCCTTTTTCATGATGCTTGCTGCCATATTATCGCAGATAAGGGTAACATCAACCCCTGCTTGCATGAGTTCCCATGCCGTCAACCGAGCTCCTTGCAGTAATGGCCTTGTCTCGTCTGCGAATACTCGAAAACATAACCTCGATTTTGTCCAAGATAAATTGGAGCAAGAGCTGTACCATATTCTGAGGTGGCTAGGACTCCGGCGTTACAATGAGTAAGGAGTCCCCATCCTCTTTCAAGGAGCTCCAGAGAGTGTTCGCCTATACATCTGCACACCTGTGCATCCTCCTTGCGAATAGCATCGGCTTCCTCTCTTAGCGCGGTACAAAGCCTCTGAACCGAAGATTGCGATATTTCTTTTTCCAGCCGTTTCTGCATTCTATCCAAAGCCCAGAATAGATTGACCGCCGTAGGCCTTGAAGTGGCGAGACGGGCTCGAGCTTCCATGAATATACGTATTGCATCTTCCATGGTTGAGGGCTGAGCATTTCGGACTGCAAGATATGCTCCATATGCTGCTGCAATTCCTATAGCTGGAGCACCCCGAACTCGAAGAGTTTGAATCGCTTCCCAGATTTCCTCTGTTCCAGAAAGCCGTAAGTACTTCACCTCGTTTGGAAGCATCGATTGATCGAGAATAATCAATTCCCCTTTTTCATCATCGAGCCTCATTGTCAGCGGTATTTGCATATCGAGATCTCTCCTTTTCCTGCCTTTTTAAATCAAAAAACACCTTTTACACAGAAGGCGCCCCTAACAATAATAGGGTTATATAATCTGGAGTCAATCACGATCCATCATTACTTTTTTAGCAGATCCGTCTATAATACGTATTCATGAAAAACTCAATTTCCGACCCAAAGCCATCCTGGCTCAAGATACGGCTTCCGCATGGCCAGAATTGGCGCCATGTCGAAGAAGTCCTGGCAAGTCATGGCCTTCATACCGTATGCGATGAAGCTCACTGCCCCAATAAAGGAGAATGCTGGGGTTCTGGTACGGCCACCTTCATGATAATGGGAGACATCTGCACTCGCGGCTGTAGCTTCTGCGCGGTAAGGGCCGCCAGATTTGGCCGACCACTGGATCCTGAAGAACCACAACACCTTGCAAAAGCAATAGAATCGCTTGGCCTCTCCTACGCTGTCATAACTTCTGTGGATCGAGATGATCTGTCGGATCGTGGTTCTGCCCATTTTTCGGCTTGTATCCGCGCAATCCGCGAGCTTAGTCCATCTACTCGAGTAGAAGTACTAATTCCGGACTATATTGGACAGGAGCTCAAGGAAGTACTATCTGCCAAACCGGATGTAATTGCGCATAATATAGAAACCGTTCGCCGTTTGCAGTCTGTTCGCGATCAAAGAGCTTCCTATAATAAGAGCCTGCAGACCTTAACCGAAGCCGCGTCTACAGGAATCCCCACAAAATCCAGCCTATTGCTCGGTCTTGGAGAAACCGAAGGAGAAGTGCTCGAGGCTCTCAAAGATCTTAGGTCGGCGGGTGTATCTCTAATTGTGATGGGCCAATACTTGCAGCCATCGCCAAATGAGATTCCTGTAAAAGAATATATCAGCCCTGATAGATTCGACAGATATGCAGAAATAGCGAGGGTTCTGGGTTTTGACTCTGTGCTGTCCGCTCCATTCGCCAGAACGAGCTATCATGCCCGCGAGGCTTGGAATGCCTCAAAAAAGGAGCACAAAAATGAAGCTCGAACTGATCGGTAAACCAGAAGGCTGCAAGCTCTTGCGGATGACACTCGAGGTAGAGCCTTCCCTATCAACATCCTCGAGGATCATTTCCCTTTCCATCCGAGGTGATTTCTTTGCAATTCCAGAAGAGGCCTTTGACGAAATTCAGGACGAGCTCCGCGGAATAACTATCGGAGAATTCGCCGAATGCTTCGATAGACTCGCCCAAGAGAAAGCTCTGGAATTCGAAGGCATTAGCGGAGAAGGACTTATGGAACTCATTCAGAAGGAACTCAACAATGGCTCATAAATTTAGACTCCTGGAGACGGGCTTTCATCCCGCAGTATTCAACATGGGTCTCGACGAAGCGATTCTCGATTCCGTGTCACAGGGCAACTGCCTTCCTACCCTGCGCTTCTATGGTTGGATTCCTCCGGCCGTCTCCTTAGGATATTTTCAAGGTTTACAGGAAGAAATAGATATAGAAGCATGCAAAGCTCTAGGCATTGATGTTGTTCGACGCATCACTGGAGGAGGGGCCGTATTTCATCATCATGAAGTGACATATAGTATTGTAATTCCTCTAGGACATTCTCTAGCACGCTCGGGTATAATCGATTCATATAGGATATTGCTTGCTGGCATAGTCGAGGGTCTTGCGGAACTCGGCATTCAGTCTGAATTTGCTCCTATCAATGATATCGTAAGTGCGGGAAAAAAGATCTCTGGAAACGCACAAACCAGAAAAAAGGGGTGCATACTTCAACATGGCACCATCATAGTCGAGGTCGATATCGATCTTATGTTCTCGATCTTGAAAGTCCCACAGGAAAAAACCAAAGGTAAGCTCATCGAAGATGCAAAGTCACGTGTAACTAGCATACGCAACTGCCTTTCTGTGCCTGATTCAGTGAGCTTTGAAGAGCTTTTTTGCTCTACAATAACAGCACTTGAACGAGGTTATTCACGGGCGCTCGATCTTGACTACGAGCTATCCGGACCGACAGATCTCGAGCTAAAAAATGCCGAAAGGCTTGCCCGAGAAAAATTCTCCAACAATCAATGGACAGCACTGCGATAGCTCAAACGCAAATCTTGCTTTTAATCTGATCTTGTACCCTTGCTTTGATCGATCTTTCGGTATATTAGCTAAATTGAAGCATGGAGATTTCGATGAAAAAAGAAACTAAGCCTCAGTATGTCATCGGCATAGACTATGGAACCGATTCGTGTCGAGCCGTGATAATAGATGCCGCTAATGGTTACGAAATATCCAGCGCAATGGCTGCATATCCCAGATGGTCAAAGGGACTCTATTGCGATCCAGGAAAGAATCAATTCAGGCAGCATCCAATGGATTATATCGAGTCACTTGAGATCGTAATGAAACAGATACACGATAAGACCGGGCAAGATGTCCTGCCATTCGTAGAAGGCATTGCTATCGATACCACAGGCTCTACGCCCTGTCTCATAACTGATACCCTCTGCCCTCTCGCAATGCTCCCTGAGTATAAAGACAACCCTGACGCTATGTTCATATTATGGAAGGATCATACTTCGACAGAAGAAGCCTTTGAGATAACCGAGCTGGCGCGAAGATGGAGCGTCGATTATACGATGTATGAGGGCGGCACATACTCTTCGGAATGGTTCTGGGCAAAACTTCTCCATATAGCCCGCACAGACCGCCACATCATGAATGCTGGCTTTTCTGCAATAGAACATTGTGATTGGATGCCCGCGCTACTGACGGGAACGAACGCTCTCCCAAAAATAAAGCGAAGTCGTTGTGCAATGGGGCATAAGGCGATGTGGCATGAGAGTTTTGGAGGCTATCCAAGCGATGATTTTTTCGCTGCTCTCGATATGCAACTAGTACGAATCAAAAAGACTTTGGGAAGAGATACCTACACAAGCGATACCGAATTTGGAAAGCTTTCGAATGAATGGGCTGAAAGGCTTCACCTTCGATCCGGTATTCCGGTGGCGGTTGGAGCCTACGATGCTCATGTAGGAGCAGTAGGCGGAGGAGTAGAAGAAAAGGTGCTTGTGAAGGTTATGGGTACCAGTACCTGCGATATGATAGTTGGACCAAGAACATCTTCGGAAAATCCAGAGACCAGCGAGCATCTTGTAAAAGGAATATGTGGCCAGGTCGACGGTTCTATCATTCCCGGAATGATTGGATATGAAGCTGGCCAAAGTGCTTTTGGCGATGTCTATGCCTGGTTCAAGGATCTTCTCTCTTGGCCGCTAAAAGAGATGAAATCCGAATCAATGGAATCAGCGAAAGAGCTGGGCATTCCTTCAAACACTCTGGATGATCTTGCAGACAGCATAGATTCTCGGCTCATATTCGCAATAGATAAGGCCGCTTCAAAAATCCAACCAGAAGAATCCAGTGTTCTTGCTCTAGATTGGCTAAATGGAAGGCGCACTCCTTATGCAAACCAGAAACTAAAAGGGGCAATCATAGGCCTAAGCTTGGGCACTACTGCGCCAATGATATATCGTGCACTTATAGAAGCTACGGCTTATGGTTCACGAGCTATCGTAGAGCGTTTTGAGCAAGAGAACATACATATAGAGAAGGTTCGGGCTGTAGGCGGAGTTGCGCGAAAATCTAAACTGGTGGTTCAGATTGTCGCCGATGTTCTTGGTCGCCCAATTGAGATTATAGCGAGCGATCAATCCGTAGCCCTGGGCGCGGCAATGTTTGCATCGGTAGTGGCAGGAATCTATGATTCTGTTACGCAAGCTCAATTGGCAATGAAGCCCGATATAGAAACAGTTATCCAGCCAGATTTTGTTAGAACATCGCTGTATGATGCCTTATATAGAGATTACCTCAAGCTTGGAGCCTTTATAGAGAATGAGCTTACATAAAAGCCCATGTAGAAAGCACATCGCGCATTGCGCATTGAGCATTGCACATTGCACATTGAGCATTGCGCACCCGCTCTAATGGCGCGCGGTTGGTTTTGCTTATTTTTCTTGGGGATAAGCCTTATTTTATATGATGACTGGCGAGGTAATACTTCCTTCCGGCATGATTATGAACTTAGCCTCCGGTGATTGCTGGGCAATGGCCATATCTATCGCTCCAGCAAGCGAAGAAGCTTTTTGAGCAAAGCAGCTTGCCACTATTGACTCTGAAAGGGAGGTGACCATTATTACTCTCTTCTCAGCGGCCACTTTTGCAAAACCATAGGCTTTATGTCCACCTATGACAAAATGCGCTTTGATGTGCGACATGATCTCTTCTGGTGAATAGCCTGCAGTCATGAATCTCTCGAACACTTTCTCTCCATAGTCATTGCGACACTCCGCAACAAGTATGATAGTCCCTCCCCTCTTTGTGGCACGGTCAGCATGATCCAGGGCTTTCTGAGCTTGATATAGATTGATATCCCTGGGAAATCCTGAAGCACTACAAATCGTGATATCCGCCTGCTCAGGAATAGGTATCATATACATCGCTTGGCTCACATCTACTGCCTTATACCAGGCCTTCTCAAGATCGCCGGCAACTACTTCGACTATGCTCTCGCACTCATCCACCACAACATTCAAAATGAAATCCACGCCCGCAATTCGGGCTGCATAGATCATTTCCAAGCTTATCGGATTCTCCCTGATCGGAGGAAGATTATCCATGATTTCAACCATACGCGCATGGTTTCTTTCTACAGTCTCCTTTCCGACAACACCTGGCAAGATGGACTTTCTGCCGCCTGAGAATCCTGCAAAATAATGCGGCATGACAACACCGATCGTGATAAGAAAATCCGCTTCATCCACAATCCTATTCAGCCAATAGTCGTATCCCGAAGGCAGCTTGCCTTTGTGTGATAGCATTGAGGAATCATTTGCATCATGCGAAATAATCCTGAATCTACGACACATCTCTTCGCCATATACAATAAGATTCTGTTCATGAGTATGAAGATCGTGAATCCCTGTAGCAATCAGAATTGTCACATTTTCATCGGGAATCCCAGCTTTTTCTATCACTTCGATAAGAGGAGGCATCAAGATCGAATAAGGGGTGGGTCTCGTAATGTCGTTGACAATGATTACAAGCTTCTTGGGCTTGCGGTCTATTAACATCTCCAAAAGAGGGGCTGTGCCTTCAGGTTGTGCAAGCGCACTTGCAACAGCATTGCGAGCATCAGCAAGTGATCTTCTTTTGTTGGGAAGCACAACACTGAGAATCCTTGATTGTTCGATGTCCAGTGGAAGACTTCCATCTCCATACTTTAGCTCGAAATGCATGATTACCGCCTTATATTCGAATTTCTTTCTATATAATCAAAGGTCTATCATATAATCGTCGAAGACAAAATACTCTATACCCTCTATTGTCCATCATGATAGAATACAGAGCGTGACTGGCAATAAATCGACATACGATGAATCAAAAATCAAAACATTGTCCTCGCTGGAACACATAAGGCTGCGAACTGGCATGTATATTGGGAGGCTGGGTGATGGCCTGAGCCCCGACGACGGAATATACATTCTACTCAAGGAGATAATTGACAACTCAGTAGACGAGTTCATCATGGGTGCCGGCAACCAAATCGTAATCAACCTCCAGGGCAGAAGAATGCGCGTAAGAGATTATGGACGCGGCATACCTTTAGGGAAGGTCATCGAATGTGTATCGGTGATAAACACTGGCGCAAAATATAATGACGATGTATTTCAATTCTCTGTCGGATTGAACGGTGTAGGTACAAAGGCAGTAAACGCATTATCAAGCGAATTCAGGGTTGTTTCTTATCGAGAAGGACATGCTTTTGAAGCCAAATTCGTTCGGGGCTTGCGCGTGGATTCCCGAGAATTCGAGACTCGCGAGAAGACAGGAACACTCGTAGAATTCGTCCCAGATGAACAAATCTTCGGAGAATACACCTTTGTATTTGAATTCATCGAAAAGCGTCTTTGGAGCTATGCCTGTCTTAACCCTGGCCTTAAACTATCTATCAATGGTAAAGAATTTCAAACCGAAAAAGGGCTTCAGGACCTATTGTCGACAGAGCTCGGTGGCAGAGCTCTCTACGATATTGGCTGGTATAGAGGAGATCATATTGAGTTTGCTTTCACCCATACCAGGGAATATGGAGAAGAGCATTTCTCTTTTGTAAATGGTCAATATACCTCGGCTGGAGGAACCCACCTCTCTGCCTTCCGCGAAGGCTTTCTAAAGGCAATAAATGAGTTCTTTCAGGCATCGTACCATGGCGAAGATGTCCGAGAAGGCCTTGCAGCCGCTATTTCCATTAGAATACAGAATCCGATATTCGAAAGTCAGACCAAAAACAAGCTCGGCAATAGCGATGTCCGCCCATGGATACTGCAGGAAGTCAAAAAAGGCGTAGATGAAATACTTCGTCGCAACCCCCAGGCGGCGAAAATTCTCCAGGAGAAGATTCTTACCAACGAAAAACTGCGCACCGAACTGAACATCGTTCGAAAAGAGGCAAAAGAAGCCGCAAAGAGAATTGAACTCAAAATACCAAACCTCAAGGACTGCAAGATACACCTTGGCGACGGAGACCTGGAAGATCAATCGACGATATTCATTACCGAAGGCCTCTCCGCAGCCGGAAGCATGGTGAGCGCCCGGAACGTATACACTCAAGCAATTTTTAGTTTACGCGGTAAACCAGAGAATATGTTCGAGCGCCCTAGATCTGCGATCTATAAGAATGGAGAGCTCTACAATCTCATGATGGCCCTTGGCATCGAGAATAATGTCGAGAATTTGCGCTTTGCTCGCATCGTTATCGCCACGGACGCTGATTATGACGGTTTTCACATACGAAATCTCCTTCTGACATTCTTTTTGACCTTCTTCGAAGAATTGGTCGTTCAGGGACGAGTCTATCTGCTCGAGACACCCCTTTTTAGAGTAAGGACAAAAAAAGAGACTATATACTGCTATTCAATTCATGAACGAGACGACGGAATAAAGAAACTCGGTCCAGGATCAGAAGTAACACGGTTCAAAGGCTTAGGCGAGATAAGTCCCGCGGAATTCGGACAATTCATTGGGAAAAACATGCGATTAGTAAAGGTAGATATTCAGACCTTATCATCTGTTCCGGAGCTCCTAGATTTCTTTATGGGAAAAAATACACCACAGAGGCGACAATTCATAATGGACAACCTGGTATTAGATCTTTGAGGTTTTGAAAACCAGGAATCTACCGGAAAAGCTATGAAAGGATAGACAATAGAGTGGCCTATATAAATAAGTTGCTAACCGAAAACTTCCTCTACTATGCCTCTTATGTAATTATGGACAGGGCAATTCCGGAACTGGACGATGGCCTTAAGCCAGTACAGCGTCGAATTCTGCACTCCCTCTTTGAAATGGACGATGGCAAATTCCATAAAGTCGCAAATGTTGTTGGGCATTGCATGAAGTACCACCCCCATGGAGACGCTTCTATCGCTTCTGCTCTCATAAACCTTGCGAACAGAGGCTTATTTCTAGATACACAGGGGAATTTCGGAAACCCCATAACTGGAGACGAAGCCTCCGCCCCCCGTTATATAGAATGCAAATGTTCTCCATTTGCCAAAGAGATTTTCTATCATCCTAAGATTACTCGCTATATAGATAGCTATGATGGAAGAAATAAAGAACCACTCGTATTTCCTGCAAAAATTCCTGTTATTTTGATCTTGGGAGCAGAAGGTATTGCGGTAGGAATGAGCACAAGGATACTGCCGCACAAT
>Ga0208824_1001390_pt1 | contig 21571 bp, 11 predicted proteins | sample AD_JPNTR3_MetaG_FD_184447 | JGI IMG/M metagenome (GOLD analysis project Ga0208824, IMG submission 184447) | Active sludge microbial communities of municipal wastewater-treating anaerobic digesters from Japan - AD_JPNTR3_MetaG (SPAdes) (version 2) | ecosystem: Engineered > Bioreactor > Anaerobic...
GACCCCTCTAAATCTCCCTTGAGAGGGGAGACTTTAGCCCTGCAATAAGGTCTCCTAAATGCTTCTCCCCTCTCCTGTCAGGAGAGGGGAGGGGGTGAGGTCAATTTCACGAACCAACGAGCAACGAGCAACGAGCACCGTTTCCAGCCCTGTAGGGGCGTAATATTTGTAACCAAAATGCTATCCCCACTAGAATAGCGATGCACGCAACTAATATACCAAAGAGCAGGTAGCAAACTTTGCATCGCAACAGAGAAGCTTGGCAAAGAGCGTTTTACACGTTCTTTCTTGTCTTGATACAAGAAAGAACCAAAGAAAATCAAGGCTGAAAAGCCCGACCCGATGGGTACCCCGTGGGTGGAGCTGCCACGCGATACTATTCGCCACGCCTGCGACGTGGCTCATGTGGTATCGCTTACTAGACCCACCGCAACGTTCCACCCCCGACCCATTCTCGGGTCAGGCTTTTATGCCACTGCTTGCTTCTTCCACTCCATTCCCTCTCAGGGATAAGGGCAAGGGTGAGGTTGTTTTCCACATTCAACCTAGATGACCCCTCTAAATCTCCCTTGAGAGGGGAGACTTTAGCCCTGCAATAAGGTCTCCTAAATGCTTCTCCCCTCTCCTGTCAGGAGAGGGGAGGGGGTGAGGTCAATTTCACGAACCAACGAGCAACGAACAACGAACACCGTTTCCAGCCCTGTAGGGGCGTAATATTTGTAACCAAAATGCTACCCCCACTAGAATAGCGATGCACGCAATGCGTATTCCAAAGAGCAAGGGTGAAAGGTTGCATCGCAACGGAAAGGCATGGCAAAAAGCGATTTTCAAGTTCTTTCTTGTCCTGATACAAGAAAGAACCAAAGAAAATCAAGGCTGAAAAGCCTTACCCGATGGGGGCCCCGTGGGTGGAAATGTCACTCGATACAATTCGCCACGCCGCATGCGTGGCTCATTTGGTATTGTATGTAAAGTTATAGTTAGTGTTTTTGAATTATCCTGGTGTATTTATAGGGTTTGTAAATCAATTCAATACGCCAAATGTGTTTCATATTTTCATTTTTAACACTCGTTTTGTTAACAAAATATATCGAAAACGGTTGCTTTTTTAAAAAGTGTTACATATATTAGCAGCGGAAATAATAAATTTCACTAACCATTATTGTAAACCTAAAACTTGTTCTATGAAAAAACTAAGCGTTTTTCTTGCAAGTTTGCTTCTGACCGGTATAACCCTGGTTCAGGCGCAAACGGTAAGGATTACCGGAACAGTTACTAGTTCCGAGGATGGAATGCCCATGCCGGGTGTTTCAGTTGTTGTTAAGGGTACAACCATTGGTGCAACCACCGATGTGGATGGTAAGTATGAGCTTGCCATACCCACTAGTGCTCAAACCCTCACCTTCAGCTTCGTAGGGTACGAAACACAGGATATTGCTGTGGCTGGCCGCAGTGTTATCGATGTGGTAATGAAACCTGAATCGAAGCAGATAGATGAGGTAATTGTTGTTGCTTATGGTGTAGTAAAAGCCCAGGCCAAAACTGGTTCAGTTTCAACTGTCAAAGGCGAAGCTATTGCTGACGCACCAACTACATCTGTTGATAAAATTTTGGCAGGTAAACTTGCTGGAGTTCAAATTACCTCGTCTTCAGGCCAGCCTGGTGCAAATATGAATATCCGTATTCGTGGGATTTCCTCTATTAATGCAGGTAATGAACCTCTTTGGGTTGTTGATGGAATACCAGTTATGACTGGAGATCAAACGTATTTTACTAATACAGGTAATGCTATTGCCTCAATTAACCCTAATGATATTGAATCCATTACAGTATTAAAGGATGCAGCAGCTGCTTCTATTTACGGTTCTCGTGCTGCAAATGGAGTTATCCTTGTTACCACGAAGAGTGGTAAAGAAGGTGTTGCCAAATTTAATGTTCGTGCAAAGTTCGGAACATCAATGTTGGCAAACGATAACAATTACAAAATTATGAACGGGCAGCAGTTACTGGGATACGAAAGAACTGCTATTATTAATGCTGGTCTAGATCCTGATGATCCTACAGGAGCATACTATAGGCCTAATTCATTACTTGCTTTACCTCAAACTAACTGGATGGCACACTTTACCCGTCCAGGTTTGTCACAAGAATTTGAAGTAAATGCCACTGGAGGTAATAACAAGGGTTCATATTACAATTCTTTGGTTTACCAAAAGAATCAAGGCGTTTTTTATGGCATTGACTTTACAAAAATTACTGGACGTATTAATGCCGATTACAAGTTGACAAAAACCCTAAGCACTGGTGCTCGTATTAACTTAGCATTTACCGATGCAAACGACGTTCCAATGCAAAGCTTATACTATGCAAACCCAATTTTTGCTGGTATGACCATATTGCCATGGACTCCTAAGTATAATGCTGATGGCACTCACAATATCAACATTCCTGAAAACAATAGAACCAATCCTAGAGCAACAGCTGAATATGATGATCAGTGGGAGAAGCAATATAGAACTACTTCAAATATTTATTTAGAGTGGAAACCTATTGAGAGCCTTACTTTTAGGACAACCAATGGTTTGGAGACAACTTTTGGTGAAGGCCGTAGGTACTGGAGCCCTAAGGCAAGGTGGAATAAAACCACTGGTACTTTGCAAACTTCTAAATCGCAGTATGTTCAGTTAACTACATCAAACACAATTACTTACAGTAATACCTTTAATGAGGCTCATTTCTTAAAACTACTTGCTGGACAGGAAGCTATGAAGTTGGATTACAACAGTATGTATATTTACTCCCCTGATGTTGATCCAAATATTCCTTATCCTTCAACAAGTACACCTGCTGCCGATGAAACCGATTATACATTTAACACACGCACTTTACTTTCATTTTTTGGTAATTTAGAATATAACTACAAAGGGAAGTATTTCCTATCATCTTCAATTCGTCGCGATGGTAGTTCACTGTTTGGTGAAAACAATACATGGGGAACTTTCTGGTCAACAGGTGTTTCTTGGAACATCTCAAGCGAAGAATTCATGAAACAGGTTGAAATTCTTGACTTGCTAAAGTTAAGGGTTAGTTATGGTGTGAATGGTAATAACAACATTGCTCCATATAGAGCTTATGGTGTTTACGCTAGCACTGTATATAATGGTGTTAATGGGATGTTGCCTTCAAGACCCAGCAACCCTAATCTGACATGGGAAACTAATAAAACCTTAAATGCAGGTATCGATTTTGCTTTTCTAAAGAACCGTATTTCTGGTTCAATCGATGTTTATAATAGAAAAACAGAGGATATGCTGCTTGATAAAAAGGTGCCTCAAACAACAGGTTTCTCTTCTAACTTCTTGAATATTGGTTCGCTTGAAAATAAAGGTATTGAGTTCCAGCTAAATGGTGATATTATTCGCAGTCAAGATTTAAATTGGAATGCAGGATTTAATATTGCTTTCAATAGGTCTGAGATTCTTGATTTGGGTGGTAATGAATTTCTTACAGCTGGCGATGCAAGGCTAAGACATGTTGTAGGTAAATCATTCTACCAGTTTTATGTTTACGATTACTACGGTGTGAACCCTGTTAATGGTGAAGCACTCTGGTATGATGAAAGTGGAAAATTAACTAGTGACTTTGGTAAAGCTCGCAGAGTATATAAAGGAAGCCCTGAACCTAAGTTTACTGGTGGTTTCAATACTTCTATTTCATGGAAAGGCTTATCTTTGTCTACTTTCCTTGAGTTTAAGGGTGGCAACTATATTGCCATTTTTGAAAATCGTTACCTGATGTCCGATGGTAGCCAAATGTCGATGAACCAAAACGCTTCACTTTTGAATTACTGGAAAAAGGTTGGAGATACTGGTGTAAACCCAATTCCATACGCTGGTAATTCATCAAATTCATATAATGCAAGTTCTTCGCGCTGGTTACAAAAAGGTGATTTCCTTCGTATAAAAGATATTACTCTGTCGTACACTTTACCTAAAAAGGTGATTGATAAAGTTAAATTTGCTAGTGCACGCGTATATGTTAGTGCATACAACTTATATACTTTCCACGATGTTGATTTCTGGGATCCTGAAAGAGGTGTTGATGGTATGGGATTTGGTATTTACCCCATGACAAAATCAATAGTTGGTGGTATTGAAATTTCATTCTAACTAGTTAACAGATGCGAATTATGAAAAAAATACTATTTGTTTTACTCGGTGTACTCTTGCTTTCAAGCTGTGAAGATTTTTTGGTTCAAGAGCCCAAACTCACACAGAGTACAGAGATAACCCTATCTACCTTTGAAGGGTTAGATAAAGCAGTAGCTGGTGCATATTCTCCACTTGCCAGCACAACATGGTACGGACCCGGTTTTGTTTTTGATGCTGAACTTCGTTCAGGCAATGGTAAGAGACCTACTCAATCCGAGTACACATCAGGTAGGTACACTATACCTTATGAGCTGAACTATAACAAAAATGCTACCTCGGGACTTTGGGGATTTGCTTACTATGTAATTTCTGCAGTTAATAATGTATTGGAAAACGCCGATAGCAAGGTTGGTGTTAATGGCGTTACCCAGCAACAGGTTAATAATATTAAAGCAGAGTGCCTTTTCCTCAGAGCTCTTTCACATTTTGACCTGGTTAGACTATACGCTCAGCCTTATACCTATGATCCAGAATCGCTTGGCGTTCCATACATTTTTAAAACCGATCCTGCCGGTAAACCTGCTCGCGATAAGGTAGGTGTTGTTTTTGACAACATTGTTAAGGACCTTCTTGATGCCGAAGCCTTGATGGCTGATAATTACAAACGTTCAGGTACTGATCCTTATGCTTATGCTACTAAGCCTGCTATTCAGGCATTACTAAGTAGGGTTTATTTATACATGGGTAAATGGCAGGAAGCTGCTGACTATGCCACAAAGGTTATAAATAATTCTAACTATAAACTTTGGACTAAAACTGAGTACAAACAGGTTTGGGGACAAGATGTTCCTTCAAAAGGTGAGGTTATTTTTGAAATTTATGGCGACAAGGCAAACTCATACGATGGCTACTGGGAAGGTCCTGCTTACATGACTAATCCTGATGGTTATGCCGACGTTGCTGCAAGTAACGATCTTGTAAATCTGTATGAGACTGGTGATGTTCGTGGTGAATTGTTTAAAGGTGTTAGCGATGTTCCAAATCTTTTCTGGACTCTCAAATACCCAGGCAAAGGTAAAGCTACTCCTGATCTGAACAACGTGATTGTAATTCGTTTATCTGAAATGTACCTCAACAGAGCTGAAGCTATTGCCAATGGTGCTGTTGTAGCAGGTCGTACTGCTCTCGACGATGTAAATGCTGTAGTGGCTAATAGGGGTGCTGCTCTTTATACAGGTGTAACTAAAGATGATATTTTTGTTGAGCGCCGTAAGGAGTTAGCCTTTGAAGGTCACTTGTGGTTCGATTACGCACGCACCGGTAGGAGTATGACTCGTAACGATTATACGGGGACTAACGTTAATAACAAGAACATACCTTTCCCCGATTATCGCTGGGCTCTTCCAATTTCAGCAAGCGAAATCGATGTTAATCCTAATCTTGTTCAAAATCCTGGTTACTAAAATTTGTGTTTGATATGAAAAAGATACTGTTTATAATTCCAATTTTGGCAATTCTTTTTACTGCTTGTAATAAGAATGAGTTGCCAAAGTTTGACGATAGCAATGCCTTCGTTAAACTAAATTTGAGCTCTGCATCTTTTGATGAGGACAAAGGTACAGTTACTATTCCTGTTACTGTTGTCTCGGTAAGTGGTGTCAATGCCACTGTAAAATATACTGTAACGGATGGCAAGGCTAAACTGGATGAGAACTACAGGTTGGTTGACCCTACCGCAACACTCACATTCGATGCTACAAATAGAGTTAGAAACATTGAAATTGAGCTTATTAATAAGCCAGGTGTATATACCGGAGATCTCGATTTTACAATAACTCTTTCCGAGGAATCAAGCATTCAGATTGGTGCCCAAAATTCCTGTAAGGTAACCATTAGCGATAAGGATCATCCTCTTACTCCTATTCTTGGAGACTATACTGCTGTAGGTGAAAGTTACTTCTATGGTAATACACAGTGGGCGGTTACTCTTAAAAAAGATGCCAGCGACGTTAAAAAGGTTTGGATTCAAAATCTAGTACCCAGTGGAACAAACCTTGATGTTTACGGTATTGTTAATGACGACATGTCGGAAATCCGTATCCCTGTAATGCAAGAGATTGCTAAGTCATCCTACCCCTTGGTAAGGCTCGAGGGTTACTACGGACCTACAGGGGATGACTTTATCCCACAGGGTGGGTATATTACAGTTGAAATCGCTGCCGATAAGAGTTCAATGACCATTATAGATGAATTTGGTTCACATGTGTATAATGATGCAGCAGCCACATCATCACCGGGTTGGTACAATTTATTCAAATCTGGAGCCGTACTGACTAAAAACTAGTTTTTTTAAAAAGAATAACTATGAAAACAAAAAATAAATTGATAAGCATTATTCCCTTTGCAATGCTGGCAATGTTTGCCTTTGCAATTACGGGATGTGAGCAGGATTGGGAGAAAGAGTTTTCAACTTCAACACTCAAACAGCCAATTACTGCTACAGTTGAGGTTAACACCATAAAGGATTCTTCCGCTGTAATTAATTACAGCTTAAGCGATAAGGGTAGAATATATATTATAGTGCTAGCAGGCGACGATAATACTGCTGCTCCTCAAGCCTCCACTATGCTCAATTTGAGCACTTCGGGTGCTGTTTTTAAGAAACAGTATGTTCTAAGCGAAGATCCGTATAGCGGCTCCGTTAAGGTTACCGGTTTGGTTCAAAATACCTCATATAAGGTTTTTGCTTTACCGGTTAATACCGATGGTGTACTTGGTACAATTGCAACAACAGATGCTTTTACCACTAGCGATAGTTACAAACCAACCCTCGATTTAACTAGCGGTGTAAGTCCTGCTATCTCAGGTACAGCAAAACAAGCTTTAGCATTTTCTGTTAATTTGACCTTCAGTGAACCCGTGGTATTATCTGAAACATACGATATCCAAATGGGTTATCGCAATGCTATTACAACTGTTATTAGTTGGGTGGCTGTTCCAAAGGATAGTATTAAAATTGAGGGCAAAGTGGTTACAATTAAGCAACCTTTGAAAGCGTCCGAGCAGCTAAATGGAATGTATGTATTCCTTACAATTGGTGCTGATGCTTTTCTGGATAGGGCAGGCAATAAGTACGATGGAGTAAACAGTGGTATAGTTGAAGGCTACCTTACAGGTATATACTGGAGAAATATTTTTGAAAATACTGTAGCACAACAAATTCTGCCCAAGGAGGCTGTTACTTCCGATACCGGTATGAAAATTGTTCTTGACTACCCAATAAAAATGCGATTCCCCTTTTCTACTGAACAGCCTCAGTACGATCAAACCAAGGTTATTGTTCGCTATAAATCGGCTGGTACAACTATTGATATGGAAGTGCCCAAAGGAAACGTACAAATTGTTAATGATACATTAGTTCAAATCACACTTCCACGTACTCCTGTTTACGGTGAAACAGTTACATTCAGCATTGCAGAGGGTATGTTCCGTAATTCATATGGAAACGCAAGTGCAGCCATTGCATTTGGAGCAAAGAGCTGGTTTATTTCATATGGTTATGACGTAAGCTTAATTACTGCTAGTTATAGTGTTGACCTAGTTGACAATAGTGGTAATCCTGCTGGTACTTATAACGCATCTATTGATGTTGCAAAAGGAGGGACAGAAGTTCTGATCAAAGATTTTGTTAAGAATTTCTATAGCTTAACTGAAGATGCTCCTATCAGCGGTACTTTTGATGGCGACTTTGGAACAATTTCAGTTCCTGATTGGCAGCCATTATTTAAAACAACTGTAAGTGGAAAGGAAGGCTGGGTGTATTTCGCTAACAGATACTCTACTGATGATGTAGTTGGGCACATTAGTTCAGCTGGCAACTTTAATTTAGATGGCTGGGGATTTTACTTTTTATCTGATGATGAAACAGTTTTTGGTTGGCTTAATAGGTTTAATACATCAGCTTGGACAAAAGGATCAAAGGGTACCAATAACCAGCCTAATGAATTATCAATAGAAACTTTTGGAAAGAGATTTTAATCATTATTAATTTGCAAAAGGGAGGAATATTCCTCCCTTTTTTTATTTTTGCAAAAAAAACATGAAACGATTTACTACGTTTTTAATTCTACAGGCATTGGCCTTAATAGCAGTTAGTAAGCCAGTTGATATGGCTACTGCTCAAAAATTTGCCTATGAGTTTATATCACTGAATGGAGGCAAAGCAATTAGCCCTGAAAATGTCAAAGTATTAAATGCTGGTAAGGTTCCCTTAACATATGTAGTAAATTTTATTCCACAAGGCTGGGTGCTTCTCTCAGCCGACGATAGGGTACAATCGGTGTTAGCATATTCTACTTATGGACATTTTAATGTTGAGGAGGTAAAATCGGTACCTTTTTATTTTTGGTTTCAGGGATATGCTGATGAAATAAGTCATGCTATTAGCTCAAAAACCGATAAAATGCATCCTTCATGGAGCATAAATTACTACCAAAAAAGCAAAGGTGAAAGCGTAGAACCATTAATTCAAGTTAACTGGAACCAGAGTGCAGGATGGAATGAATATTGCCCTGCCGATCCAAATGGACCTGGTGGTCACGCTTACGCTGGTTGTGTTGCAGTGGCTATGGCTCAATGTATGAGTGTTTTCAAATACCCAACAAGGGGATATGGTGAGCACTCCTACACCGATCCCACGTATGGAAACCAATACGTAAACTACTCTCAGCAAGAATACAATTGGGATTTAATGCCTGCAACAACTGCCAATGAACATGTTGCTAAACTACTATATCATCTTGGGGTTTCTGTAAACATGAACTATGGTGCAGATGGTTCTGGTGCTTACTCACAAAATGTTCCATATGCTATAAAAACCTACTTTGATTACACAAGCAGAGCCAAAATAGTAAGTAAATCATCATATACTGATGAGGATTGGAGAGCCCTACTAACCAGTGAACTATTGGCTGGTAGGCCAATATACTATTCAGGAGATGGTAACGATGGACAAGCGGGACATGCTTTTTGTCTGGATGGCGTCAATCAAAACGGGCTGTTTCATTTCAATTGGGGTTGGAGTGGAAGTTACAATGGATACTACTCTATTGGATCGTTAACTCCGGGTAGCTATAATTTCAGCTTTAATCAGGAGGCTGTCATTAATTTTGAGCCTAGGAATCATGCTCCTTATGATATTCAGCTAACAAATAATAAAGTTTTTGAAAATAAACCTTCAGGTGAGTTTGTAGGTAAACTTATTGTGTCCGATGAAACCCCTAACGATAGTCATACTTTTGAAATTCATGGCGCACCAGGCTTAGAGGGTGAACCGACAGAAGTTCCCTTTGCAGTTAAGACGGATTCACTGGTTACAACACAGGTTTTATATCGCAATCAAGTGCAAGTATGGGAAGTAGTGGTTAAAGCAATTGATCTTTCTGGACTTTGGTTCGAAAAATCATTATTAATCGAAGTAGTTAAACAACCAACAACCGATGATATTCCTGCTATTCTCAAGAACAAGCTTAGCGCTTATGTTAATGGAAATGTTTTAGTTGTTGAATTTAATGATGACAGGCCAGGGGATGGTAAGGCCAATATCGTTTCAATTGATGGTAAAATACTCAAAACTGTTTTGTTTAAAAAGGGATACGAAAATTATAAATCCGAAATAAATATTTCCAATGTTCCAAAAGGCATTTATGTATTGCAAATTACATACTTAGGTAAAAGCTATACTTTAAAGGTAGCCATACCATAAAACTAAACCCAGCATAAAAAAAGTAGGTCAAAAGACCTACTTTTTTTATGCCTAGCGTGCTGTACAAAAATTCATTAATCGGATAAGATCATCTTTATTTGTAATATCAATGTTTTCAGTTTTAATAAAGGTATTAACCTCATTTTTATTAACTTCAAAAACCTTTGAAAAATTCTTGGCAGTAGCCAGATAAAATTTACCATTGCTTACAATATACCATTTCTCATAGTAACCCAGTTCAACCTTTTGGTTAACAGTTAAACTGGAAGCAATAACTCTGTTACTTGTTTCAAGCAACGATGATGCTTGTTGAACACTTGACGTAGATGAGGACATCCCGTAGGCTCCGCCTTTATCTATCTCAACAGTTTTGAAACCCCGAACAACACCAAGTTGAACATCCTTAATGTTTGCGATTACCTGTACTATCCCATTTGGGGTTTTGAAAAATAAATCTTTACCAATTGAAAAGAAACTTATTTGATCCTGGTTGGCAACCGGCATTAATTGGTTTTGCTGGCTAATAAAAAGGAGTTCATCGGTAAGCAGGTTGATGTTTAATTTTGCCTTAGCAAAAGTTTTGTCTTTAAAGGTTATTCTTCCATCCATGGCTTCTGCGTATAGAAGCACATAGTTCTTATCAGTGGAAACGTATATGTCATTCTCGTTTCTAGAGACTTTAGCATTTATGTTTTCTTGGGCTAAACCTATTTTCCCAATCAACATTACACTAAATAGGATTAGGGTAGGTAGCAATCTCTTGTTCATAATTTTCAGTTTAAAATTTCTGCTAATATAATAGTTATGAGCAATTAATTTGAAAAAAATGACAAACTGTTAAATAAAGTTATAGCTGCCTATTGTTTTTTTACATTCTTTAGCATATATTAGCCCTGTTGAAAATTTACTAACCTTTATTGTAAACCTAAAACTTGTTCTATGAAAAAACTAAGCGTTTTTCTTGCAGGTTTGCTGCTTGCCGGTATTACCCTGGTTCAGGCGCAAACGGTAAGGATTACCGGAACGGTTACCAGTTCCGAGGATGGAATGCCCATGCCGGGTGTTTCAGTGGTTGTGCAAGGTACTACAATTGGTATTACCACCAATGCTGATGGAAAGTACGAGTTGAACGTGCCAGCAACCGCTCAAACCTTAACCTTTAGCTTTGTAGGTTATAAAACTGTTGATGTGCCAATTGCTGGTCGCTCAGTAATTGATGTAGCAATGGAAACCGAAGCGGTTCAGATGGGTGAGGTTGTTGTTACTGCCCTTGGTATTACACGTCAGAAAAAGGCCTTGGGCTATACTGTTCAGGACGTTAAGGGAGATGACCTTGTTAAAGCGAACAACCCTAACGTAATGACTGCTCTTTCTGGTAAGGTAGCAGGGGTTGAAATTCGCCAGTCCTCTGGTATGCCAGGCGCCCCTTCAACAATTCTTATCCGTGGTGCCCGTTCGTTCAGCGGGAACAACCAACCACTTTACGTGGTAGATGGTATGCCAATTGCATCTAATGCTGATTATGGTCAGAACGTTACGGGGGCTGCTTATTCTAACCGTGCCCTTGACATCGATCCCAACGAAATTGAATCGATTAACGTTCTTAAAGGACAGGCTGCTGCCGCTCTTTACGGTACACGTGCTTCAAATGGTGTAATTGTTATTACTACCAAAAAGGGCAAGGGAGCTGAACTTGGCAAACCCGTTGTAACTGTAACATCAAATGTTACTATGGATGTTGTAGCACGCCTACCAGAGGTTAACCAAACTTTTGCTCAGGGCTATTACTGGGGGGGCGCTACTACTGATGAAAGCGATTTGGCATTTATTCCTGCTTTTAGCTATTCATGGGGGCCTAGAATTACTGAACTACCCAACAACCCTTACTATGGTGGTGTATATGCCGGTAATGTTTACGACCCCGCTAATCATAGTGGTGAGTTTTTTGACCCTTATAAGGGGATGTGGGTTACTCCAAAAGCATATAACAATGCTAAAGAATTTTACTCAAACAACGGCTATACCTATAATAATAGCATAAACATTTCAAACGCTACTAAATTTGGAAACTACTCTGTTGGTTTAGGAGCAACCAATCAGAATGGTATAATTGCCAAAACGGGAATGGATCGCTATAATGCAAAAATGGCTGGTGATTTTAAACTTGCCGATAAGTGGGATGTTGGTTTCAGCGGTAATTATGTAGACAGTAAAATTCGCAAGGTTCCCTCTGGTAATTCCAGCTGGTTGTTTACTGTTTATGGAGCACCGGCTTCGTTCGATTTGATGGGTACCCCTTATCATCAGGAGGGTCCTTTTGGTGAGTATCGTCAAATTAGCTATCGCCGTGGTGGTGTCGGTGAAAATCCACGTTGGGCTATTGAAAACAATATTTTCCAGGAACAGATTAAACGTTTCTTTGGAAATGCTTATGTTCAGTTTAAACCCTTTGCATGGAGCACGATTAAGTACCAGTTAGGTGTTGACACTTACACCAACGATAACCTTGACCTTTACCAAATGGGAAGTACAGGTACTGGTCAAACATTACCAAGCAGAACACAATACCCTTACCCCGGGAAAGTTGGCGATCCTTACACCTATATTGCACCAGTCGGTGGATCGATTAATCAGTATGGTGTTACCCGTAGGAATATAAACTCATTGTTAACCATGAGTTTCGACCATAAGTTCACAGAGGATCTAAATGCAAATTTACTTATAGGTAATGAAGTACAGGATAACCAGTCGGAATCGTATACTATGAGTGGCACCGACTTCACTCTACCCGGTTGGAACAATATGAGCAATACCAAAACCCAAACAGCCGATTATGGAGTTGGTCACGATCGTACTGTGGGTTTCTTTGGGAACCTCTCGGTTGACTACCTAAATATGCTGTTCTTTAATGCAACCGGACGTTACGATATCGTTTCAACCATGCCTCGTGGGAATCGTAGTTTCTTCTATCCTTCTGCATCATTGAGTTTCCTATTTACAGAACTTGAGCCATTGAAGAATAATAACATTCTTTCGTTTGGTAAACTCCGTGCTTCGTATGCTGAGGTAGGTCAACCTGGCCGTTATGTTGAGCCTGTTTATGTTGCAGGTGGTGCAGGATCAGGTTTCTTGAGCGATGGTATTTCCTACCCATTAGGCGGAATTACTGGTTATCAACCTTCAAGCACTATATATGACCCCAACCTTAAGCCACAGAATACACAAAGTTACGAGTTTGGTGTTGAACTAAAGTTCTTCAAAAACCGATTAGGTATTGACTATAACTACTTCGATCAGACTGCCCGTAACCAAATCTTTACTGTTCCTCTGGCTGGTTCAACAGGTTATAGTGGCGCTGTAATGAATGCTGGTAAAATGACTTCGAAGGGACATGAAATTGTGCTTACAGCTACCCCTGTTCAAATGAATAACTTTGAGTGGAACATGCAGGCTAACTTCACAAAGATCGTTAACAAGTGTGTTGAGTTAGCTCCAGGTGTTGAGGATATCTTCCTTGGTGGCTATGTTACTCCAAATATTCGTGCATCAGCAGGCGATACCTACCCTGCCATTTACGGTGAGCGTTTCCTCCGCGACGATCAGGGAAGGATTTTAGTGGATGATGATCCTACCAGTTACACCTATGGCATGCCTATTGTAGGGGAGTTTGGAAAGATAGGTGAAGTTTCACCCGATTTCATTGTAGGGTTCAACACCAGCTTCACAATTTTTAAGAACTTTACCCTCAGCGCCCAGATCGATTGGAAACAGGGTGGGCAAATGTACTCAGGTTCAAACCGTTTAATGGACCTTTACGGTTCGTCCAAGAAAACCGAAGAGTGGCGCCTCGACCCCGACGGATTCATTTGGCCTGGCTATAAGAGCGATGGAACTCCCAACGATATAGTTCGTGGTGGTCCAAACGATGTAAGGGCATATCCTGATCTATTTAATGATGTATTGGGCGATCTCAGTGAGGCCCATATCTATGAAACTTCATTTGTAAAACTCCGTGAGGTAGCTTTGGGTATTACTTTACCTGAAAAGTGGGTTAATCCTATTCTTGTTAAACGTGCTACCGTTAGCTTCGTGGCCCGTAATATTTTACTCTGGACAACCCTTCCCAATTTCGATCCCGAAACATCGCAGGGTCAGGGTAACCAGCAGGGTGGTTTCGACTACATGTCGCTGCCACAAACCACCTCTTACGGCTTCACTCTTAACTTAACCTTTTAACGTAAAAAAATTGAAGCATTATGAAAATAAATAGAATACTTTTACTGGCGGCATTCACACCATTCCTCTTCAGCTGTAGCGAGGATGTGATGGATGATATCAACAAGGAAAAAAACGAAACCACCGAGATGTCCGCTGACTACATCATAACCGATTGTGGCCTGAAGACAGCTTTTGAGACTACTGGTACCGATATTGCATGGTATTCATCGGTTTACATTGAGCATAGTGCGGGAACTTGGGGCCAACATGCCTCTGCCGATACACGTACTGGGCAAACATCTAGCTCGTTGATGAATAACAACTGGAATAGCCTTTACGATGTACTTAAAAATCTAAAGTTTGTACTTGATAAAACTGATCCTATTAACGGAACCGAACCCAACAACCGTTGGGCAAGGGGTATAGCATACGTACTTACTGCTTACAACCTTGCTGTTGCAACCGACATGTGGGGTGAGGTTCCTTGGACCGAGGCCTTACAGGGTACTATTATCATGCAGCCCAAGTACGATAAGCAAAGCGATATTTATCCGAAAATATTCGCCATGCTTGATAGTGCAATAGCAAACCTTAACCTGGCTACAACAGGATTACCTTCGGTTGATTACATTTATGGTGGAACATTTGCAAACAATAAAGCTTCTTGGATTCGAGCAGCAAACTCATTAAAGGCCCGTTACTGGATGCGTTTAAGCAATCGTAATACTAATGCTGCAGCCAATGCATTAGCTGCAATTAATGCAGGTGCTTTTACCTCCGCAGCACAGGAAATGAAGTTTGCCAAATACGAAAAAACTGCAACCGCTGAGAATCCATGGTATCAGTTCCTTAACGATCGTACTCACCTTTCTGTAGGAAAAACGCTTTACGATTTAATGAATGATCGCAACGATCCACGTATTGCATTTTACTTCTCTTTAATTGAAGGTGTTGTTGTACCTGCTCCCAATGGAACTGCTCAACAAACACAGGGCGGTGTTTACTCTCAATCGTTATTGACTATTAATGGAGCCACAGCACCAACCCCATTAATGACCTACCATGAACTCTTGTTCATTAAAGCAGAGGCTGAATTTAGAACATCTGCAGCCACCTGGCAGACAACCCTACAGGATGCCATTCGTGCTGCCTTTGCAAGCAAGGGCTTAAATCAAGATACAGCTGATAACTATTTTACTAACAAAGTTACACCTCGTTTAACTTCAGATAATGAACTTAACGAAATTCTAACACAAAAATACATAGCCCTTTATGAGCACGAAGCCATTGAGGCATACAACGACTATCGTCGTACAGGTATTCCTGCAATGCATAACCCCAATAATAAAAATGTTGGCTTCGTAAATCGTTTCCCATGGGCTTTAAGTGAGGTTAGTTCCAACCAAAACGTTCCTCAAACCGAGTTAGACTATATCTATACAACAAAGGTTTGGTGGGCTGGTGGAGATGAATTAGTTCCCTAGTATAGATTTATTTTCTATTAATTTAAATGAGGGCGCCTTTTTTTGCGCCCTCGTTTTTTTTGTGCGCTACGCATACCATTACACTATAGGGTGAAAGCCCCGAACACACCAGTCAACGGGAAGTGTTAGTCAAAGGCAAGGCTTCGGCCGTGAGCTCAGCCGAACGGGTGTTTGCCGTGAGGCGAAATCTGAAGGAAGCCAAAAGAAGACCGATGAAAATCGGAGCGACAAAGCAATGACTGTACGGACAGGAACATCATACAAGGCTTACCTTGTGGGTTAGCGAGCATTGGATTGCAAAGCCCGATAGTTGAACGTAAACAAGGGTAGTAAATGATGACAGCTATTGCGAAAGTGTAATGAGTTTACCGTAGGAGGTCTGTGTAACCCAGCGGAGGCTATCCCAAGCGAACCGGTAATGCAAAGCCGTTACACAGAAGTCAGCAGAGACCATAGTAGCGAAGAAGTTTCTGTAATGGAAATGGAGCGAAGGGTCGAATCCTTAAAGCAGAGGAGTTTTTCTTTAGGATAGTAAAGGCCAATGGAAAAGGGAAGGAAATAATCGGAAACCCAGATGAACCCTGCAAGACAGGGAGCATGTTGGTATAGCGATGACCTCTTCGCGGTGGAGATACCCGTATGGTATCAAAACAGCGGAAAGGTAAACCCCGAGTGGCTTTCTATGTGCGAGGAAGAACGAAATCAGACGACACTTGTGTCGTAACCCACTTTAAGGAAACCGCCGTACACGTAAGTACATACGGTGGTGTGAGAGGACGACAAAGGTAAATTTTACGTTTACCTTTGTCTCCTACTTAATTGGGGGGGGGAAGGGAAATTTTTTTTGACTCGTATTGCTATTTACCCTAAATTTGGTTGGTGAAATTGTGTTAAACCTAAACCAAACTGTTAATTAGAGTATTATGAGGAAACTGTGTGCCTTTCTCACAGCTTTTTTGTTTATAGGTTCTTTGAATGTATTAGCCCAACAAGCTGTGAGAATTACGGGAACGGTAATTTCGGCTGATGGGGCTTGGCCCTTGCAGGGGGTTACTGTGGTTGTTGTTGGTAGTACAATAGGTACTGTTACCAGCATGGAGGGACGATATGAAATTACTGTTCCGGCCATTGCCAAAAAGCTTCGCTTTAGCTACATTGGTTACAAGACCGTGGAGGTTGATATTTCCGGCCGAACGGTGATAGATGTGGAAATGGAGGAGGAAGCAATTGAGGTAAAGGAGGTAACCGTTACAGCCTTGGGTATAATGCGTGCCGAGAAAGCAACGGGGTATGCCATCCAAAGTGTTAAGGGCGACGATATTGCCCGAACCCCTGAGCTGAACATCGTTAACTCCTTGCAGGGTCGTATTTCCGGGGCTATTATTACCAATACCTCTGGGGCTGTAGGGGCCTCAACCCGTATCGTACTTCGCGGGGTTAACTCGCTTAGCACCGATAACCAGCCACTTTTTGTGGTGGATGGGGTTGTGCTTAACAACACCAACTTTGGTGGTACTTACACCGAAGGGGTAAACCGCGGTAGCGGCATTGCCGATATCAACCCAAACGACATTGAGAGCGTTACAGTTCTTAAAGGGCCCAATGCTGCAGCGCTTTACGGATCGCGCGCTGCCAATGGGGTTATAATTATCAAAACACGCTCCGCCGATACCGATAAGCGCTTTGGTGTTAGCTTTAACTCAACCACAACATTCGAAAGGCCTTTAAGGCTTCCCGATTTCCAGGATGAGTATGGGCAGGGTACAAATGGCCAATTTGAGTTTTACGACGGTAAAGGAGGGGGTATTAACGACCATGTTGATGAGAGCTGGGGGCCAAAACTCGATATTGGGCTGATGATCCCGCAGTGGAACTCACCTGTTGTGGGCGGTGTTCGTCAACCCACACCCTGGGTATCGCACCCGGATAATGTGAAGAACTTTTTTGAACTTGGGAAAACTTTTTCCAACAACATTGCCATTGAGAGCGCTGCTGAAAACTATGCGGTTCGCTTTTCCTACACTAACTCCATGCAAACTGGCATGATTCCTAACACTGACCAGGAAAAGAACAGTGTTAACCTGAATGCTACAGCATCGCCATACAAATTTCTGGCATTTACTGCAAATGCAACGTACATTAACACCTATAGTAAAAACCTTCCGGCGTATGGTTACAGCGGGCAGAATGTGATGCAGCAGTTCATGTGGTTTGGCCGACAGGTTGATGTGGCCGATTTGAAACAGTACAAGTACCCTGATGGAAGCAAGCGTAACTGGAACTACAGCTACCATAATAATCCTTACTTCACCCTTTATGAGAACCTTAATGGTATTGATAGGGACAGACTGCTAGGTCAAGCAACCTCAACCATAAAGTTTACTGACTGGTTAAGCCTAAAGACAGGAATAGGAGTTGATTACTACACAAACTATAACAATGCACGTTCAGCTTATGGCGACATCGAAAGTCCCTATGGTTTCCTGAGCGAGGCAAAGCGCACATTCCGGGAGGTAAATACCGACTTTATGTTTATGATCAACAAGTCGTTTACTGAAAAGCTTGCTTTTTCGCTCAACTTTGGGGGCAGCAGGATGGATCAGTTCACCCAATCGCTGAGCGCTTATACTACTGAACTTAGTGTACCCGATGTTTACACCTTTGAGAATGCCAGGGTACCCGTTGTTACCATGAACTACATTACCAAAAAGCGAATTAACAGTTTATATTTTAACGGTCAGTTTATTTGGAAAAATGCATTATTCTTTGATTTTACAGGGCGTAACGACTGGTCGAGCACTTTACCAGCGGGTAGTAATGCATACTTTTATCCATCGGTAAATGTATCGGCCGTGCTGACCGACTTGTTCGATATTCAATCAAGAAAATTAAGCTTTGCCAAGCTACGTGCCGGTTGGGCACAGGTTGGCGCCGATACCGATCCCTACCAGCTACAACCCGTGTATAGGTTCGATGATGGTTGGAATTCCGGCACCAAGCTTGCACAAATTTATATTCCCAACGACTTGCCAAATCCAAATCTTAAACCCCAAAGAACCAATTCGTTTGAAATTGGTGCCGACCTACGGTTTTTCATGAATCGGCTTGCATTTGACCTAACGTATTACTCTCAAAGCACCTACGATCAAATTATCCGTATGCCCATAAGCGCAACAACCGGTTATACTTCAACAATAGTTAATGCCGGTCAAATTGATAACAGGGGAGTTGAGCTTTCAGTGAATGGAATTCCTGTTAAAACCCGTTCGGGTTTTGAGTGGAACGTGGGCGTAAACTTCTCGCGAAACGTTAATAAGGTAAGAAAACTTGCCGAGGGCCTTGATCAGTACGTGCTGGGTGGATACTGGAGCCTTGATGTGCTAGCAATACCCGGCGAGCCTTTTGGTGTACTTTACGGGTACGATTTTATGAGGAATGATGAGGGTAAGGTAATTCATATCGACGGATTACCCTTGCAGGGCGATATCAAAAAGCTTGGCAACTACACGCCCGATTGGGTTGCAGGTGTAACCAACTCAGTTCGTTATAAAAATCTAACCTTTAGTGCTCTTGTTGATGCACGTTGGGGTGGAGAGATCTACTCCATGACCAATACCTGGGGCCGATACGCAGGGGTATTGAAGGAAACTCTTAAGGGTCGTGAGGGAGGAATAGTAGGTGTTGGCGTAATGCCAGATGGACAGGGTAGATGGACTGAGAATGACGTGGTTGTCTCGGCTGAAGAGTACAATAAAGCCGCCTATAATAACAATATTGCCTACTCCAGCATTTTCGATGCAAGCTTTGTAAAGCTTAGGGAGGTTCAAATAGGCTACACCATACCCAAATTAGGTAAAAGCTCCATACGGAATATTTCCATTTCGCTAGTGGGTCGTAACTTAGCCATACTTTATGCAAGGGTGCCCCATATTGACCCCGAAACTGCATTTAGCAACTCCAATGTTCAGGGGTTAGAGTTTGGTCAACATCCTACAGCCCGCAGCATAGGAGTGAATTTGAGTTTTAAGTTTTAGCTTGATAAAAAAAAGAGGTATGAAATTATATAGATTATTTACGTTAAGCATAGCTGTACTGGGGGTAGTTGTCTTGCAGTCGTGCACAAAGGATTTTGATGAGATCAACAAAAACCCCAACGCAATTGATATCAACAAGGATTACCCCGATAAGCTACTGGCAAATGCCATTGAGGATATCGCCGATAGGGTATTTGATGTATGGCTGGGGCACGAGATAGGCTCATGCTGGGTGCAACACATGGCAAAGGTGCAGTACACCGATGAGGATAGGTATGTTCCCCGCAACGATGTTATTAACATGGTCTGGAACGGATTGTATGCAGGGCCTGCCATTGAAACCCAACGAATTTATGAGATGGGGCAGAGGTTAGGGAACCGGAATTACCAGGCAGTGGCGCTGGTGCTAAAATCTTACATTTTTTCGGTGCTAACCGACCTTTATGGAGATATTCCCTATAAAGAGGCATTAAAGGTTGACAGCACCTACACGCCCAAGTACGACACGCAGGAATCAATCTATCTTGCATTAAATGCAAAGCTTAAGGAAGCTAATGAATTATTTCTGGTTGGTGGCCCAAAGGTACAAGGCGATATTCTATTTAGCGGTGATATTACTAAATGGAAACGTTTTGCCAACTCGCTACGATTACGTTTGCTTATGCGAATGTCCAACAGGCCTGAATATCTCGAAACCATCAGAAATGAAATTGATGGCATTGTTTCTGATCCTGTTACCTATCCAATTATCAGCAATAATTCACAGAATGCTGCATTGATTTACCTTGGGACTTACCCCAATAACCACCCGTTAAACGAAACTTACAAAACCCGCGATGATCATAGGGTTAGTAAAACGTTAATTGATGCAATGTACAACCCCAATAACCACGATCATCCCGATTGGCGAATTGTAGTTTACGCTGAAACACCTCAGGCGGGAGGTTACTGGATAGGGTTACCCAATGGTTTGACATCGGCAAAGGCTGCCGCTTACCTGGGCAATGGTATTAAACGAACCTCTAAGCTGGGAGAATACTTCCGTAAAGCTGATGCTCCGGGTATGTTCATGAGCCGTGCAGAGGTTTGCTTCTTGTTGGCTGAAGCTAAACATCGTGGTTTGTTAACATTTGGAACTGAAACAGCTCAGGATTACTATGAACTGGGTGTTAAGGAGTCGTACAGGCAGTTTGCCAATGAAATTATTGAAAACGTGCCTTACTACTACGATTTGGGTGGTGCTTCACGAACCATTGACGATTATTTTAACGATTTTCTTGCAAATAGTGGTAAGTGGGAAGTTGGTAAGGAACTTGAGAAAATTTACACCCAGAAATGGGTTGCCATGTTTGATCAGGGCTTACAGTCATGGTTTGAGTGGCGGAGAACTGGCTATCCCCAGCTAACACCGGCCGAAGATGGATTAAATGGAGGAAGAATACCCCAACGCTTACGTTACCCTTCCGATGAGTATTCCCGTAACGGTACCAACCTGGCTGCAGCTGTTGCCCGCCAGGGTGCCGATAATTTAAATACCAGGGTATGGTGGGATGTTGCCGATAATAATTAGTTGAACTCTATTAATTGATGAGAATATGAGATTGTTTGATACGAAAGTCATAAAAGGGGCCTTGCTTTTGGCAGTATTTGCCATGCTTTTTAGCTCCTGCCTGATGAACGACGATTTAATGACTGCCGATGCCAAAACCGGTGGCTTGGTTGAATCGGTTCCGCTGGTTCAGCTAGTGCCCAAGAAATCAAATACTGTTGATATCGAGCTTAAGGTTTATTTGGGGCCAGCCATTCAAGAGGTTAAGGTTTACAAGCAGTTTTACCATAATGCAACCGACGAAGCCTCTAATGTTGAACTACTCGGCAGTTTTAGTGTAAGTGGCCAGAACTTGAACGATACATTGTTTC
>Ga0208824_1001398_pt1 | contig 21481 bp, 18 predicted proteins | sample AD_JPNTR3_MetaG_FD_184447 | JGI IMG/M metagenome (GOLD analysis project Ga0208824, IMG submission 184447) | Active sludge microbial communities of municipal wastewater-treating anaerobic digesters from Japan - AD_JPNTR3_MetaG (SPAdes) (version 2) | ecosystem: Engineered > Bioreactor > Anaerobic...
GCGGCCAGCGCGCTTGTTCCCTCCGGCTCCGTACAGGCCATTGCTGCCCTGCACGCGGAGTTCCCTACTACCCTGCGGGCTAGGCTTTGGGTAGGTGGGCTTTGCACCCACTGGCTAACCTCAATGATTTTCCAGGAAGCCTCCTTTCCCATCATTACGGGCTTCTTGACGCGATCATCCTTGGATGGTGTGCGCCAGCACATGGCGTCTCCTCAGAATGTTCGTCGGGTTTCAGCCAGGAATCCGACAGATGCGGCCATTCTAACATATACCATAAAAATGTCAATTTTATAGATAAAAAAGAGCGGAAGCCACCCTCCCAAAGCCCCAGGCCCTGAAATCTTGACTTTTAGCGCGCTCAGGGTATCCTTGGACATGAGGCAAGAAGCATCAGCACACTATTCGCTCACAGCAGAGGCGCCGCCAGCCAGTTTTATCCCATCCAGGAGTTGTGACGTGAACCATGCTGCTCATCACTCTTCTATTGTTTTTGAAGGCGTCATCGGCGTAGGCAAAACGACGCTGGCCCGGCTGTTGCAGCCCCGGTTGCAGGCCACGTTAGTGCTCGAAGCCTTCGAAGAAAACCCCTTCCTCTCCGACTTCTACAGCGACCGCGCACGCTATGCGTTTCAGACGCAAATTTTCTTCCTGCTCAGTCGCTATCGTCAACAACAGACCCTAATCTTGCAGCTGCAACGGAGCCCAGTGCTGGCGGATTATCTGTTTGCCAAGGATCGGCTCTTCGCGCATCTTAACATCACCGGAGAGGAGCTGGCGATGTACGACCGCCTGTATGAAGCCCTGGCGGAAAACATCCCCCATCCCGACCTGGTGGTCTACCTCCGCGCCAGTCTGGACACCCTGATGGCGCGCATCGCCATGCGCGACCGTCCCTACGAGCGGCAGATGGATCGAGGCTATATCGAGGCGTTGCGACAGGGCTACGAGCATCTGTTTGCCAGTTACACCGAAGCGCCGCTGCTCATCATTGACACCGACGCCCTGGATTTCGTGCGTTCGACGGAAGACCTGAACTTCATCGAGCAGCAGATCCGCGCGGCGCTGGCGGGCACGCGACAGCCCAGCCTGCTGCAACCCGAGGTGGAAACGACGCCACACTTCAACTGGAGTCTGCCCATCCGCAGCACCGAGGCGCAAGGCGAGACGAATTGGCAGGCGCTGGGCGATTTTCTCGCTTTGACCCAGGCCATCGGCGAAATCGGCGGCGCGCTGACCCAACAACCGCCGGTTGGACCAGAAGGCACCTCGGCGGCCCTGGAGCGCGCCCTGCTGAACGCTGCCGCCGCCCTGGACGCGCTCGCCCGTCGCGCCGGCATCGCTTTATGAGTGAAAGGATCCTCAGAGGCACTTCAATGAAAAAATACTACATCGCCATCGCCGGCAATATCGGCGCCGGCAAGACAACGCTCACGACCATGCTCAGTCGCCGCCTGGGATGGGAACCCTTCCTCGAAGGCGTGGCCGACAATCCCTATCTGGCCGACTTCTACGAAAATATGGAGAAATGGAGCTTCCATTCCCAGGTTTTCTTTCTGGCGCGGCGCCTGCGACATCACCGCGAGCTGCTGGATCGCCCCAATTCAGTGATTCAGGATCGCACGGTGTATGAAGACGCCGAGATCTTCGCCCAAAACCTGTTCCTGCGCGGCGCGATGCAGCTCCGCGATTTCAACACCTACCGCGACCTGTACGGAGCCGTAACGGCCATCCTGCCGCCGCCGGACCTGGTCATCTACCTGCGCGCTTCATTGCCTACCCTCCTGGAGCGCATCCAACATCGCGGGCGCAGCTTTGAACGCCAGATCGCCCCGGAATATATTGCCCAACTCAACGCGCTGTATGAGGCCTGGTTCCAGTCCTTTACGTTGTGCCCGATTCTCACCGTCCCCGCCGACCGGCTGGATTTTGTCGCCAATGATGACCATTTGGATCTCATCGTCGAACGCATCCTGGAACGGCTCCAGGGAAAGGAATTCGTCACGTTCGATTAAGCTTTTGACAGCGGACGAGTGGACCGCAAGCGAAGAGTAGCTCCAGGGAAAGGAATTCGTCACGTTCGATTAAGCTCACAGGTGCATCTTGCATCCAGGACAGTTAGAATTTAGACCCGCATGAGCCTGGGATGAAACGTCTGTGGAAAGTCCATAAAAATCTATAATGGAAAGCAAAACTGCTCCATCGTATCCTTCAGAGGAACCATCGTCGCGTCAGGAAGGCAGCGACCGGCGGGAAAGCGCGCCCTCCCGTGAAGACGCCGTCCTGCAAATTCTCCCGGCGCTGGCCCGCGCCGCTTATGGCGCCGCCGGCGTCCCCGACCCGACCGAAATTCTGACCACAGCGCTGCGCCAGTTGCAGCAGCTGGTGCTCTTCGATACCGCCGTCGTCTTCCTGGCCGAGGGAAATGTCCTGCGCGCCAAAGCCTGGCTTGGGCGCCCCCCCACTCTGTCCGCCGACCTGGCCATCGCCATAGACGGCGCGGGACCCACAGCCCAGGTCTTCCAAAGCCAGCAGCTCCATTACGTCCCTGATCTGAAAGCCACCAGCGAGAAAACCAGCGTGTGGGCTCCAGACTGGCGCAGCTGGCTGGGAATCCCGCTCCTCTTCGGCAGCGAGAAATTCGGGGTCCTGGTGCTCACCAGCGCGCGCCCCCATCAGTTTACAGAGACCGACTTACGCTGGACGTGTGCCCTCGCCGATTACCTCGTCGCAGCGCTCCGCAATGCCCGTTTCGCCGAATGGGCGCAGCGCGGTGTAGCGCGCCTTTCCTTCTTGCTGGAGACGGCGAGCACGTTGAGCACCTCGCTCAACAGCGAAGAAGTCCTGCAACAGCTGCTCAATCTTACGCTCAAGTACTTCCGCCCCGCCGCCGTCTCCATCGCTCTCGTCAATCCCGATGGCAGCGTCACCTTTCAGGCCGCGTCTGGCCAGGGAGCCGACAAGATGATCGGCCGGACCCTCCCGCCCGGCAAGGGCATCGTCGGCTGGGTCGCCGCACATGGCCAGCCGGTGTGGGTTCCCAGCACGTACGCCGACCCCCGATTCCACGTCCAGACCGATCAGCAAACCGGTTTCCGCACCGAAGCCCTCTACGCCGCGCCGGTCATGCAAAGAGATCGCCCCCTCGCGGTGATCGAGATGGTCAACCCGGCGCAAGACATGGAATTGCAGGAGACGCGCGAAATTATGGCGGCCCTGGCCGACCTGGCCGCGCCGGCGATTGAAAACGCCATCCTCTTCGAGCAGGTATACCGCGCCGAAGCGCGCTATCAACAGCTGTTCGACCACAACCTGGATCCGATCGTCATTCTGGATGAGGCCGGCCAGGTGCTGGATTTGAATCAACCCGCCCAAGCGCTGCTGGCGCCCCTCGCCTCACGGCCCGAAAAGATCCTCGAAACCCTGGGGCTCAGCCACGACGGATTTGCAGAAGCCAAAGCCAAACTGGCAACCCAGGCGCCCCTCATCTGGATCTACACCCTCCCCGGCGCCGATGGGCAGGATCGCACCTTCAAGGCCCATCTCACGCCCCTGCCCCACTATCGGCCCGAACCGAGCTACCAATGGTTGGCGCACGACATCACCGACCAGGTAGCGCTGGAGGCGATGCGCGAGCAGCTCTCCAACATGATCATCCACGACCTGCGCGGGCCGTTGAACAGCATCATCAACAGCATCGATTTAGTCCGCACCGCCTGGCAACAGAAAGACCTCACCATGCCCATCGAGCAGCTGCTGCACATCAGCCTGCGCAGCGCTCAACGCATGGAGCGCCTGATCACCACCATTCTCGACACCGCACGGTTGCGGCAGGGCGAACGGCCCCTCTCCGTCACCACCTTCGACCTGGCCACCCTGGTACGCGAGGCCGCGGAAATCAGCCAGCCGATGTTGACCTACAGGAAGCAGACCCTCAGTCTGCGCCTGCCGCCCACCCCGCTCATGCTGCAAGGCGACCTGGATCTGTTACGCCGGGTCCTCACTAACCTCCTGACCAACGCCATCAAATTCACCCCCACCGGCGGCAAGGTCGAGCTGGAAGTAACGGAAAATGACGAAAACTTCTACTTCTCCGTGCGCGACAACGGCCCCGGCATCCCGCGCGACGAACAAGAACGCATCTTCGATTTGTACACGCGCGGCGCCGATGTCAGGCAAATCGAGGGTTCCGGTGTGGGTCTGGCCTTCTGCAAGCTCGCCGTCGAAGCGCATGGCGGACGCATCTGGCTCGATAGTGCTCCCGGCGAGGGTGCGACATTCACATTCACCATTCCGCGCGCCCTCTCCTCTGACGTGGCCTGAGGCAATATGTTGATGACCGAAAGACTCTACTACACCGACGTCACCTGCAAGGACTTCACCGCGCACGTCGAAGCCCAACAGCAAACTCCCCAGGGCCCGGCCGTGCGCCTCGATCGCACCGCCTTCTATCCCACTTCCGGCGGACAGAGCCACGACACGGGCACGCTCAACGGCGTCCCCGTGCGCGACGTCTGGACCGACGCCGAGGGCCAGATCTGGCACCTGCTGGAGCGCCCGCTCGACGGCGTCACCGTGCACGGCAGCATTGATTGGGACGTGCGCTTCGACCACATGCAACAGCACACGGGGCAGCATCTGCTCTCCGCCGCCTGCGTGCGCCTGCTGGGAGCGAACACACTTTCCGTCCACATGGGCGCCGCGCTCAACACCGTGGACCTCGACCTGCCGCAGTTGAGCTGGCAGGATGCCTTCCGCGTCGAAGATGAGGTCAACCGCATCCTCCACGAAAATCGCCGCGTGAGCGTGCAGCTGGCAGGCACAGAAGCCCTGGCGGATTTCAAACTGCGCCGCGAACCTGCCGTCAGCGGCGTGATCCGCATCGTCCAGATCGAAGGCTACGACGCCACCCCCTGCGGCGGCACGCACACGCCGTTCACCGGCCAAATTGGGCTGCTGAAGCTGACCGCCATCGAACGCTACAAAGGCGGCGTCAGGGTGACCTTCCTCTGCGGGACGCGCGCGTTGCGGGATTACCGCCGCGCGCTGCAGCTCCTCCAGCAATTGGGAGGCCAGCTCACGGTGGGGACGGACGACCTCCCCGAAGCCGTGGCCCGCCTGCAGGAGGAGGCCCGCGACCTGCACCGCGCTCAGCAACAGGCGCGGCAAACCCTTGCCGAGATGGAGGCGCAGCAGCTGTGGCTCACCGCCCCGCTCCGGCAGGGCCGGCGCCGAATCGTGGCGCATTGGGAAGGACGTCCCTTCGGCGAGCTCCAGGCGCTGGCACGCCGGCTGCGAGATCTGCCCGGAACTGTCGCCTTCCTGGCGACCACCGAGGGGGAAAATGTGCGGCTGATCTGCGCGCGCGGCGAGGACATCCCGCAGTTGGACGCCGGAGCTTGCGTCCGCGCGGCAACGGCGGCGCTTGGCGGTCGCGGCGGCGGCACGCCGGCCATGGCGCAAGGCGGGGCTCCGCGCTCCGACCCCGAAACGATCCTCGCGGCTCTCAACAAAGCCCTGGACGAAACCGAATTTCAGGCTGAGTGAGCAAGACTATGCAAGAAATCGCGCCCAACCTCTTCATGGAAAACCGTTTCCCGCCCTACAACCTGGGGCTTGTCGTCACCGGGCACGGCGTGATCGCCATTGACGCGCCGCCGCGTCCGAGCCATGCCCGCGCGTGGCTCGACGAAGTCCGCAGCGCCTGGAGCGAGCCCCGCTTCCTGGTCCTCACCGACGCCCGACCCGAACGGCTTGTCGGCGCGGCGCTCTGGCGCGTTCCCCTAATCGTCGCTGAGGCGACGGCGCGCTGCCTGGCCGCCTTCGATGACAAAACCTGGCCCGACCTGCTCGCCGGCGTCGGGCGGGCATTCCCCGATGAGCTGGAGCTGCTCGCCTCGCTGCTTCCCCCGCACCCCACGTTTGTGCTCACCGCGCCGATGCAGCTGCACTACACCTCGCCGCCGTTGCGGTTCGAATGCCTCAACGGCAGCGCTGCCGGCGTGTTGATGCTCACAGCTGCGGCGCAGAAAGTGCTCTTTGCCGGCGACACCGTTGTCGCGGACCAGCCGCCGGAGTTATCGCACACGCCGGATTTCGATGCCTGGCTCAAGACGTTGAGCTTGTTAGGACGACGGAAAGAGGTCCAGTGGATTGTGCCGGGGCAGGGACCGCGAGCCCTCTTGCGGGGAGAACTGGAGACTCAACAGGAATTCATGCGCACGCTGGAGCACGTCGCAGCGCGCCTCTCGCGCAAAGGGGATGGCAATGAAGGGGTCGCGCAGGCGGCCACCGAGCTGCAACAGGCCTTCTATCCACACGCCGCACACGGCTCAGCGATCTACAGGACACTGCGAGAGGGGGTAGAATGGCTGACCGCGCAGAAGCGCGCGCAGCGTCTGGAAGCCGCGGCTCAACGCGCGGCAGTTCATCCAGAGGCGGCGGAAGCGCTCCCCGACGCCGGCGAGACGCCGGAAAGATAGGCGCAGGCGTAGCGCAGGGCCGCTCGCGCCGAGGAGGCCTTATTCGCCGCGCGGTCGCCCGCCCACAGCTGGCGCCACACGCGCCGTTCGCCGGGCGCAGCCAACGCGATATACGTCAATCCCACCGGCTTGAGGGCCGTCCCGCCTCCCGGCCCGGCAATGCCGGTGATGCCTACGCCGATTTCGGCGCCGGTGAGCGCCTGCACCCCCGACGCCATCTCCAGCGCCACCTGCGCGCTGACAGCGCCCCACCGTTGGAGGCTCTCCGCCCGCACGCCGAGCAACCGCTGTTTCATCGCGTCGGCGTAGACCAACACGCCGCCGAGGAAATAAGCCGAGCTGCCGGGGATCTCCGTAATCAGATGCCCTAACAGCCCTCCCGTGCACGATTCCGCCACCGCCAGCCACCAGCCCCGCGCCTGCAACAACTCGCCGAGACGTTCCGCCTCATCCATAGAGATGCTCCTGATGCGACCCGCTCCTCACTTCCGCAACCGCCCCTGCACCGTCTGCAACAGAGCGTCCGCCTGCAACGAAACCAGATTGAAGCATTCGCCGCCGAGATGATCCGCCAGACTCTGCGCCAGACCTTGATCAAAACGCGCGTCTTCCATGTTGACCACCACCGAGCGCACATCAGCGTCCCGCAGTTGTTCCGCGATGAGATAGGCTTCCTCTTGCGGCGGCATGTCGCCCATAGAAACATTGCCCGCGCCGTCGGTCAGGATCACCAGCAGCGGCTCCAGGTCGGGGTGACGCAGGAGCTCCTGCTGGATCGTGTGCGCCGCCAGCCACAAACCGGCGGAAAGCGGCGTCTTCCCTCCTACCGGCAAGTCCTGCAACCGCTTCTGCGCCAGTTCGACGCTGTTGGTCGGCGGCAACGCCACCATCGCCCGATCCTTCTGAAAGACGATCAGTCCCACGCGGTCCCGCCGCTGATAGGCGTCCGTCAACAACGACAGCACCGCGCCTTTGGTGGCCTCCATGCGCTCCTCCACAGCCATGGACCAGGAAGCATCCACGACAAACAGCACCAGATTCGCGGCGCGACGCACGCGCACCTTGCGCTGATAATCATGGGAACGCACCTGCAACACCGGGCCCTGGGGCATCGTGGCATGACGCTCGCTCTGAAAGGGGGCCGCCGCGCGCAAGGTGGCATCCAGCGCCAGGTCCGAAGGGTCGCGCGGCGAAGGCCGTGCGCGCACATACCGTCCGCGCTTGAGCGTCGTCACCGTGCGGCTACGCCGGCCGCCGGAGCGCCGCTCCTGGCGATCCATGGGCGTTTCCAGCCGTCGGGGGTCGAAGAGCGCTCCGATCTCCGTGGACCGGCCGCCGTCCCACCAGGCCCCCTCGCTGGTCCATTTGGGGATCGCCTGCATCGCCTGTTGCTCCTGAGGCAACGAAGTCTCCGGTGCGACTTCGGGTTCACCCTCAGGAGGCGTCAGACTTTTTTTGGCGTCGGCTCTCCTGCGCCTGCGGGCTGCGTCTCCGAGGGACGGGGCAGCGACTCTTCCGTCTGTCTGCGCGCCTGCGCCAGGCGCTTATCGAGCGACTCCAGCGAGGTTTGCACCTCGTCAAAGGGCTTGCGCTTGAGGCGATGCGGCAGGGCGAGCTGCGCTGCCAGGACGATGTCCATGTCGGTGAGGCGGGTGCGCCCTTCCCAGGCGGCGTGAGCCGTCGCCGTCTTGAGGATGACCAGATCCGCGCGATGCCCATCCACGCCCAGGTCGGCCATCATCACGGCGATGGTCGCCAGGTCGGCGCGGGTGTAGCGGACATGCGGCAAGATGGCGCGCGCTTCCTCGATCTGCTGCGCCAGTTTCTGCTCCTGCGGCAGCCATTCCTCGTAGAAGCCCTCGGGGTCCTGCTCATACGCCAGATTGCGCTCCATGATCGCCATGCGCGATGACGCATCGCGCACGCCGACGACGTCCACACACAAGGCGAAGCGATCCAGCAGCTGCGGACGGAGGTCGCCCTCTTCGGGATTCATCGTCCCCACGAGGATGAAGCGCGCCGGATGCTGGAAGGAAATCCCCTCGCGTTCCACCGTGTTCACCCCCATCGCGGCGGCGTCGAGCAGTACATCCACGATGTGATCGTCCAGCAGGTTGACCTCATCCACGTAGAGGATGCCGCGATTCGCCGCGGCAAGCACGCCCGGTTCGAAGCGCCGCTCCCCCTTTTGAATGGCTCGTTCGATGTCGAGCGTGCCGACCACGCGGTCCTCGGTAGCGCCGATGGGCAATTCGACGAAGGGCACTTTGCGTTTAGCGCGCGGCAGTTCCTCGCCCGCCTCAGCGCGCTCCCGGCAGAGCGTGCACCAGGTCGCGGGCTGTTCGGGGTCACAACCGAAAGCGCCATCCACGAGCACCTCGATCTCCGGCAGCAACGCCGCGAGGGCCCGGGCGGCGGTGGACTTGGCCGTGCCACGCTCGCCCCGGATCAGCACACCGCCGATGCGGAAATTGATGGCATTGAGGATCAAGGCGCGCTTCATGCGCTCTTGATCTACAATAGCGGTAAATGGGAAAACCAAACGCTCACCCCGCACTTCCTACCTCCTGCGCCCTGACCTGCCTCGCTCAGGGCAAAAGTTTCCTGTGGATATTATACCGCAAATAGCCCCGCTTCCCCGTGAACGCTCCGGGACCAGTTCCCGGCTGCGGCAAAACAACGACCGGCGTCGGGATGACGCCGGTCGGCTAAATTCGGTACGTGCCTCGTCCGAAGATCTAACGGTCGGAATAGCGCTGTGGACGTCGCCCCTCGTCACGACCCATGTGCTCGCGTTGCTGAGCCTCATTCACCCGCAACGTGCGCCCGCCGAACTGCGCGCCGTTCAACGCCGACATCGCGGCATCCGCACCAGAGGCCTCCATCTCCACAAAACTGAAGCCACGGTAGCGACCGGTCTCACGGTCGTTGATCATCCGCACAGCGAGCACCTCACCGTGCTGCTCGAACAGCTCCTGAAGTTGTTGCTCGGTCACATCAAACGGCAAATTACCAACGTACAGCGTCTTGTTCATCTCCTCACAAACTCCTTGCGAAACAGTGAAATAATTGCTCTGAGGCCCGGTCAGGGACTGTGCCCTTGAGTCAAAACCCATTATACCACAATCCGTAAAAATGCAAATTACGTGGTTTTTCTTATGCGGGAGGGCAGCTCAACGCATGTTCCCTTGACAGTGCAGCGGATAATCCCACCCGACGCTGGACAAGCTTCCCCTTCGTGCTATACTGTTTGAGATAGGCAAGCAGAAGTTCAGACAGTTCAGCCAGATTCGAGAGGTTCCAGCTCCGTCGCACGGGCTGCAGAACCGACGGGAAGCTCATCTCCAGGAGATGTCCCATGCCCCCACCCTTTGCATCCAGGGCGATGATTCCCGTCACCTTCCTTCAACGGAGGAACGGCGACGGCTGTTTCGCGGCGCGTCTGAAGGCATACCGGGTACTTTCTAGACTGCAACCCGGCAACAGGAGATAAAAAATGGAGCCTATGGAGCCTGTCGAGATCCCTGAGGAGCACCCAACGCCCGCGGAACCCCCTGCCCTCGCCGACTTCGAGACGTTGATGGCGCGCCATGCGCAGCTGGAGCGGCAGCAGCGGCAAAATCCAGACAGCCTGAACACCGAGACGATTCAGGCCCTGGTGGCCGAATTGCGTGCGCTATCGGCCTCGGCGACCGGAGAGGAACGGCAGGCCCTCGAGGCCGCCCAACGCCGCTGGACGGCGTTTCTGGAGTTGCGGCGGGCCATGGCCGCCAACCGCCGCGGGGGCATTCCCGTCTGGGCTCTGATGCTGCTTACCGTCGCGGGAATGATCGTCATCGCGTTCGGCGTCAGCTGGATGCTGCGGCGCGACGTCAAACCGACCGTGCCGCCTCCCCAAATCAGCCTGGCGGATCTCACCCCCACCCCGGACCTGACCGCGACAGCCCTGACACAACTCGCCATGCCGACGTCAGAAGCGCTCCCCTCCCCCACCCCCACGCCGATCTTCCAGGTGCTGCCGACCGTGACGCCGGCGCCGACTCCCGAAGTCGCGCCCGCGACGACGGCGCCCCTCACCCCGACCGCGACGCCTGCCGTCGCGCCGCACACAGATCCTCGCGGCGACATCGCTTCGCTGGCGGGCGGACAGGCCGTGAGCGCCCCGCCGCAAGGTCTGGATAGCCTCAGCTGCAACATCGGCGGCGATACGTTGATCCTGCGGGAGGCGCTGCCGCCCTTCACCGTCTCCGGCGCGGGAGACGCTGCCCGGCTGACGGTCTGGCTGCAGCTGGCGGAACCGCCGCCGGCGCAGCGCACGCTCACCTACCATTGGATTTTGGCGCTCGATGTGGACGGCAACGCCGGGACGGGCAGGCCGAAAGGCGCGGGCTACATCAATCCCGACCTGGGCACAGAGGTCGGCGCAGGGGTGATGTTCTACCCCAATGGGCGCGCCGAGCCTTATTTCTACATCTGGGATAGCGCGCAGGGAGATTGGGCTTCGGGCGCGCGCGTGCCGGACATCATGGAGGTGACCTTCACCGAAACCCGCGATGCCGTGGCCTTCAGCTTTCCACTGGCGGAGCTGAGCACCGCCATCCAGAGCCTCTCCGGCGTCACCCTCGATGCGGCCCAGCTGCGGGGGCGCATCGGCACCATTGCCAGTTCGGATACCGTCGCGGCGATCGTGGATTTCTGCCCCGATCTGCCGTAAGGGAACCGCTATTCGAAAGATGTGAATGCCGGGGGCGGAAATCCGCCCCCGTTCTGTTTGGCCGCTCACGTATGCCTTTTTACCGTCAAAGTTTAGCCTAATCTCAGTTTAATCTCACTAACCCCGCTTCTATAATGATGAACGTGTGAACGTGTGACCGCAAGGAGCAGCTATGGCCGAATATCGTATCACCCAACACCCTATTTTGTCCATCAGCGCGGAAGAGGAGCTCCCTTTCACCTGGGAAGGACGGCCCCTCACGGCGCGGCCCGGCGAGATGATCGCCTCGGCGCTGTTCGCGCATGGGGTGCGCATCTTTGGGCATCATCCCAAGGATGGCGCGCCACAGGGCATCTTTTGCGCCAACGGGCAATGCGCGCAATGTCTGGTCGTCGCCGACGGCAAGCCGGTGAAGGCGTGTATGACGCCGGTGACGCCGGGCATGGTCGTCATGCCGATGGATGGACTGCCCAATCCGCCCCCGGTGGCGGAGACGCCGCTGCTGCGCGAGGTCGAGACGGTCGAAGTCCCCGTGCTCATCCTCGGCGGCGGCCCGGCGGGAATGTCGGCGGCGATCCAGCTGGGCCAGCGCGGCATCCGCTGCATTCTGGTGGATGATAAGCATCGCCTCGGCGGGAAGCTCGTCCTCCAAACCCACCGTTTCTTCGGCTCGATCAACGCCGTCTACGCGGGTACACGCGGCATTGACATCGCCACGCGGCTGGAAAACGAAGTCCGCACACACGAAAGCGTCGCCGTCTGGCTCAACAGCACCGCCCTCGCGGTCTTCAGCGATGGGAAGGTGGGGATTCTGCGGGAAAGCAAAAAGGCGGGGGAACGCGAAGGCCAGGACACGCAGTACGTCTTAGTCAAGCCCCAAATTCTGCTTGTCGCTACCGGCGCGCGGGAAAAGTCCCTCGTCTTCAAGGGCAACACGCTGCCGGGGGTGTACGGCGCGGGGGCGTTCCAGACGCTGGTGAACCGCGATCTGGTCAAGGCGGCGCAGCGACTCTTCATCGTCGGCGGCGGGAACGTGGGCCTGATCGCCGGTTATCACGCGCTGCAGGCCGGCATCCAGGTGGTGGGATTGGTGGAGGCCCTGCCCGAATGCGGCGGCTACAAGGTCCACAAGGATAAGCTCGTGCGCTTCGGCGTGCCGATCTACACGCGCCACACCGTCATCAGCGCCAACGGGACGGATCAGGTGGAATCGGTCACCATCGCGCAGCTCGACGACGCCTGGCAGCCGATCCCCGGGACGGAGAAGTCCTTCGCGTGCGACACGGTGTTGATTGCCGTGGGGCTCGATCCGGTGAACGAGTTCACGGCGAAGGCGCGCGAGTACGGCATTCCCGTCTTCGACGCAGGCGACGCGGAGGAGATCGCGGAGGCGTCGGCGGCGATGTTCTCCGGCAAGATCAAGGGGCTGGAAATCGCCCGCGCGCTCGGCGTGGCAGAGGAGGAAATCCCGCGCGACTGGTATCGCACCGCCGAGATTCTCAAGTCGCACCCCGGCGCGACCGTCGCAGAGCGCATTCCAGAGCAAGAAAGCGGCGTCATTCCCGTGTTCCATTGCTCGCAGGAGATTCCTTGCAATCCCTGCACGTCGGTCTGCCCGCAGGAGCTCATCGCCATCCCCGAAGACGACATCCGCGCCGTCCCGGAGTACCTGGGCGTGCAGCTGCACAAGGCATGCCTGGGCTGTGAGAAATGCGTCACCATCTGCCCCGGCCTGGCGATCACGCTGGTGGACTACCGGAAGGACCCCGAGCAGCCGCTCGTCACCGTCGCGTATGAATTCCTGCCGGAGAGCGTCCGCGAGGGCGATGTGCTGACGGCGCTCGACGCGGTCGGTGAGGTGCTGGGCGAAGTGACCGTCGCCAATGTCCGCTCGATCCGCCGCAACGACCACACGGTGTTGGTGAAAGTGCGCGCGCCGAAGGCCATCGCTAAACGGCTGGCGGGCCTGCGGGTGCAGGCACCGTGGGTCAGCGCGGCGTTGGAAGAGGAGATCACGCGCGTGGCCGACGACGAGATCGTCTGCCGCTGCGAGCGCGTGACGGCGGGCGAGATCCGCGCGCTGATCCGCAAGGGGTACCGCGACATGAACGAGATCAAGGCGGTGACGCGGGCGCAGATGGGCGCCTGTGGCAGCAAGACCTGCACCAACCTCATCCTGCGCCTCTTCCGCGAGGAGGGCGTGCCGCTGAGCGAAGTCACCCGCAACATACCGCGTCCGCTCTTTGTGGAAGTGCCGCTAGGGGTGTTTGCGGGGGTGGAGAGTAAAACGTAATGCGTCCTACGTAAAAGGCCTGGCGACGCGGGAGTTTACGCAGTACGAAGTACGCATTACGCCATTTCGGAGGAAACTATGACTCACCATAATTACGACGTGATTATTATCGGCGCGGGGAGTGTGGGCACACCGACGGCGCTGTGGATGGCCCAGGCCGGGCTAAAGGTGGTCGTGCTCGAGCGGCTCCCCAGTCAGGGGCAAGGCTCGAACAAGGCAGCGATTGGCGGTATCCGTGCCACGCATTCCGATCCGGCCAAAATCCGCCTGTGCCTGCGCACGCTGGACATCGTCAGAAACTGGCAGGAGACTTACGGGCACGCTCTCGAATGGACGCAAGGCGGCTATGCGTTCGTCGCCTACCGCGAGCAGGAGGAGCGGACGCTCAAGGCGCTGTTGAAAATCCAAAAGGCCTACGGTCTCAACATTGACTGGTACGATCGGGACGACCTGCTGGAGATCATCCCCGACCTGAACCGCGAGGGGTTGCTCGGGGGGACGTTCTCGCCGGAGGATGGGCATTGCTCGACGCTGCTGGCGGGGCACGCCTACTACGACGCGGCGAAGCAGGCCGGCGCCGAGTTCCGCTTCAACGAGCAGGTGGTCGAAATCCTCACCCGCGAGGTCGCGCACGGGCCGCACCGCGAGATCATCGGCGTCCGCACCGACAAGGAGACGTACACCGCCCCGGTCGTCGTCAACGCGGCGGGAGCGTGGGCCGCGCAGGTGGGGGCGCTGCTGGGCTTCGACCATCCCGTGCGTCCCGATTCGCACGAAGGCGGCATCACCGAGCCGGTGGCGCACTTCCTCGGCCCGATGGTGGTGGACATCCGTCCCGCGCCCGGTTCGAAGAACTACTACTTTTTCCAGCTGCACAGCGGGCAGATCGTGTTCTGCATCACGCCGGATCCGAGCATCTGGGGCTTCGACTGCCGGGAGACGAGCGTGTTCCTCCCGCAGGTGGCGCGGCGGATGGTGGACCTCATGCCACGATTGGCGGCCATCCGCGTGCGGCGGACGTGGCGCGGGCTGTATCCCATGACGCCGGACGGCTCGCCGCTGGTGGGGTGGGCGCGCGAGGTGAGCGGCTATCTGATGGCCATCGGCATGTGTGGCCAGGGCTTCATGTTGGGGCCGGGATTGGGCGAGCTGCTCATGCGCATGGTCACGCAGCAGCTCACGGAGGACGACAAGGAGACCCTGAAGATCCTCTCGCCGTACCGCAGCTTCGAGGGGATGGAAGCGCTCAAGTAGCGGCGTGAACCGCGAAACCATGAACCGTGAGCCTTGTTCCGACAAGGCTCACGGTTTTTGTCCGTCAGGGCTTGTAGGGCCATGGATGGAGCTGAATGCACGCAGCCAGGGGTTCAAACAGCGTTCAGGAGCGCCTGGGGCAGCTTCGATCCTCACATCTGGCTTGCAGCAGTTTTTCCACCAGACGCTCGCCCTTCCCGCGCCCGCGCAAAGCCTGGATTGGATCCACCTTTGAGAGGGACGCTTGAGGGGGAGGAGCTAAATAGGTGACAATCACCTCGCTGCCGTCTTGCGGCGCCTTTTGCGGATCGGTGAAGATGAGCCTGCCGCTCTTGTATACAGCGCGAACTGCCTGCAATTCCGTCATCTCTCCCCTCCCATAATTCCCAATTTCCCCTCCTCGCGCCTCACGCTATTCTCTACCGTCGCGCGATGAACTCGCCTTCATTATAATTGACTGCGCGGGTTTTGTAAACAGGTTCTCCATAAAATAGCGATTAAAACCCCCCGCGCAAAAAACGGGAGCATTGCGGCTGACAGCGCTCATGTTTTGTGCGGCCGCCAAGTACCGGGCCGGCTCACGCAACGCGCGGCTCACGGTCCATGATACGCTCGGCGAGCAAATACACCCGCGTCCCCAAGTCTTGCGGCCAACGATCTTCTGGATGAATATCCAACTCACGAGCACGTTCGATGGCCGCAGCAACATACGGAAGAAAATGCTCAGTTCTAGGCGCGGCTTTGTTGTATTCTCCCAGCAAAACCACCAGTTCATGTTCAAGCCGCGTTCTGCTGCCTGCCTTGCGATTCTTTGGGATCGCGCCCCCCACTGAGACGTTGCCGGGGCTTGAAACGGCGTTTCTCAGGCATGTCAGGCTCTCCGGGTGGCAAAGGGGGGGCCAAAAACAGGGATTGCGCCAAAACGCCCCATCAGATAGCCCCGTTCGATGTCCTTGTCGTAGCGGGGCGCGAATTCCTCCAGAGAGTAGAGATGCGAAGCCCCGCCAGGATCTTTTTCGATGAACCAGATTTCATCGCGTCGCAATAATTCCAGATTAAGCAAGTTTTCTTCATGGGTCGTCGCGATTATCTGACTGCGGTTCCCCGAATCTGCGAGAAATAGTCTGAGCAATTCATAACTGAGGCGCGGATGAAGACTGCGATCCAATTCGTCAATGACGATCACCTGCTCTCGACCGGTCAGGTTGGCAAAGCTGGGCAGCAAATCCAGCATCCGGCGAGTGCCGTCCGATTCTTCCCTGATGTCGAACAGCACCTCTTCGCCGCCATCGCCCATTCGATGTTTAAACCTCAGTTTCTTGGCCTGGATTTGCCCGCCTGAGAGCTCCACAATATAACGTTCCCCCCGGGGACCCACCACGAAGATAGATTTCCCTTCCGGCTCTGCCATTTCACGCAGATCCTCCAGCATTTCGGCATGAAACTCCACCTCTGGATCCACTTCTGACAAATCGAATCCATAAACGCCGGTCCCCAGCTGCTCCAAGTAACGCGCCATACTCGCCGCGAAATCACTCTCAACCATTCTGCCGAGAAGAGGCAAATACTTCGACTCCGGATAGATAATAGCCAACGTCTCCCTGAACCAATGGTAAACATCGGCGAAATAGGGGACGTTACGCTCCATACTCTCGGTCAAGAACAGCTGATTTGGGCGGGTACCCTTCGCCACTCCCCTCACAGTGCGCTCGTCTTCTGAATCCACAAACCCGACCCTGCCAAACTGCACCGCGACGACCCCCTCTTCCGTAGTGGTGCGCTCGAAAAGTAGGGTCTCCGTCGTCTTTTTGATCTCGTATAGCCATTCAGCGTGAACTCGCTGAGAGTCAACTTCAAAACCATAGCCATAGCAGCGCTCCCCCTGTTTGAACTCGAACTCGAATTTCGAGGGGCAACTCGCCCCCTCTTGACACAGCTTAAAAGGGATGCGCGGAATTGCTTGCTTGATGCGGGTCCCCCCTACGATGAGACGCTGGGCAAAACGCATCGCACGCACCAGATTGGATTTGCCCGATGCGTTGGCGCCATAAATCACTGCGGCTCGCAAAACGGCGGCGCCACAACCCTCACTGTCGTGCCTCACATGCTCAGGATGTTGGCGTACACGGCCCGGAATGAGGGAGAGTTCCACCTCCTCATTGATCGAAAGAAAGTTGCTGGCATGAAAGCGGATCAACATAAGCACCTCGTATTTTATGAGAATAAATCTCTTTAATTTCCGTATACTAACATTATATACCGTGAATATACGCTTGTCAAGAGATTTCTTCACTTAATTTCCAGATTCGCCAACTAAGGCGCTCCCTTTCGGCGCCCTTGTCAATTCGCCCTTTCGATGTATCCTGCAGACCTGAAAGGAATCGAGACGCAGCAGGGATAGAGAAATTGCAGCGCACGTTGTTGCTGTTGCTTACACCTCTTCCTTCCTTCACCGAAAGGATCACCCATGAAACCGCTTCTCACTCACCGTGGCTATCGCGGCGACTTCCGGCCTCCTCGCGTCAGCGCCGCCTCGACGCCCTGAGGTAAACGACCATGGCCCGCTTTGACCTCCTCGCCTTCGACGCCGACGACACGCTCTGGCACACCGAGCGCCTCTACGCCGACGCGCAGGCCCAATTCCGACGCCTCCTCGCGCGCTATCACGACCTGGAATGGATCAACGAGCAGCTCTATCAGACCGAGATGCACAACATGCAGCATTTCGGCTACGGCATCAAGGCCTTCGCCCTTTCAATGATCGAAACCGCCATCGAGTTGACCGACGGCCGCATCTCAGGGCGCGAGCTCAAGACTATCGTGGATACCGCCAAGGCGATGATGACGGCCGACGTGGAATTGCTGGAGCATGTCACCGAGACGATCGCCGCGCTGGCCCGCTCCTATACGCTGATGGTGATTACCAAAGGGGATTTGCTCGATCAGGAATCGAAAATGGCGCGTTCGGGGTTGGCGCCCTATTTCAGCCACGTCGAAATCGTGAGCGACAAGAACTCACGCACCTACACGGCGCTGCTGCAAAGGTACGCGCTCGCGCCGGAGCGGTTCCTGATGGTGGGGAACTCCCTCCGCTCCGACATCCTGCCGGTGCTGGCCCTGGGCGCGAACGCCGTCTACGTGCCGTACCACATCACATGGGCGCACGAGGTCGCCGAACCACCGCCCGCCGGACAGCGCGGCTTCTATGAACTCGAACACATCGGCCTGCTGCCCGGCTTGTTGGAGGCGCTGGAATGTGAAACTCCCGGCGATGGCGACGACGCGAGCCAGATGCAGGACCTCGCGCCCTCGCCGCCGCGGACCGACTAGCGCTGCGTGGGATCGCGGCCGGCCAGGATGTCGGTGATGATCTGCCGCAGCAGCGCCTCCGGCACCGCGCCGGAAATCTGCCAGCGGTCGTCAAAGATCATCGTCGGCACGGCAGTGATGCCGCGCTCCCGGGCCTCCGCCAGATCGCGCTCAACGGCCTGACGGACTTCCGGGCTGTGGACATCTTGCTCCCAGCGGGCCAGGTCAAGGCCGCCACTGTCGGCGGCGCAATCGCGCAGCACCTCGAAATCGGCAATGTTGCGCGTCTCGATGAAATGCGCCCGCTGCACCCGGTCAAACATCTTCCAATGGCCCGCTTGCCCCTGCTGAAACTCGGCGGCCTTGCAGGCCAGCAAGCCGGGCATCGAATAAGGATAGGGGAACGGCCGCTCCCGCATCTGCTCCACCTGAATGACCTCGCCCTCGGGATGGGCAGCGGCTGCGGCCCAGTGATCCATGATCTCCGCTTTGCCCCGCTCCGCGTCCCCAAACATGCGCCCGATCGCCTCGGGTGTGGGGGCCAGAGCGAAACAGCGATGCTCCACCTCCACGTCCCCGGTGCCATCCACTACGATGCGCCGCAACCGCGCCGACGCCAGGAAACACCAGGCACAAAGCACGTCATGATAAAAAGTGATCTTTAACATTTTGATGTGTCTCCTATTTCAGATACGTGCACACGTTCATACGTGCGCACGTATGAACGTGAAGACGTACCGCCTTACCCAATCTGAAAACAGCGCATCGAGAGCGTCCCGTAGTGGAAGCCTTCGTATACAAACTCGATGGCGTCCCCCTCCTCCTGCAACCCCGCCGCATAAAGCATCGGCAGATAGTGATCGTTGGTCGGGACGGCCAGGTCTGCCACACGCCCCCATTCCTGCGGACTCATCCCTTGCAAGACAGGATTGTAGCGATCGTCGGCCGACACCGCCAGATCGGTCGCGTCTCCCCAACTCTGGTAATGGATGAGCGCCGCATGATCCCGATGGAGCAACGCAGCCTTGACCCGCTCATCAAACGCCACCGCCCACACGCGCGGCGGAGCGTCGAGGTGAGGATAGTCGGTGACCCGCAGGTTGTGCGTGATGTTGCCGCTGCCAAGGATCAGCACGCCCTCCTTGCGGAGGGGAGCCAGCTCCTTTGCCAGAGCATAATGGTAGGCCGGGGGATGATCGTAATCAATGCTCAATTGGAAGACGGGGATGTCGGCCGCAGGGTACATCCGCCGCAAGACCGTCCAGGTGCCGTGATCCAGGCCCCACGAGAGATCCCACCCCACCCCGGTCGTAGTGATCAGCTCCCGCACACGTTCAGCATACTCCGGGGCGCCGGGGCTGGGATAAGAAAGCGCGTACATCTCCTGAGGAAAGCCGTAAAAATCGTGGATCGTCCGCGGACGGGCCATACCGGTGACATACGTGCCGTGCGTCAACCAGTGTGCTGAGACCGCCAGAATCGCTTGGGGACGCGGCAAATCGCGGCCCAACTGCTCCAACCGGCGCGTAAAAGCATTCTCCATGATCGCGTTTTCCGGCGAACCATGGCCTACGAAGACGACCGGCATCTTGCCGGTAGCATTTGCATCCTGTGCTGCTGTCATGGGTTCCTCCTCAGAAAATACGTAATGCGTGATGCGTAATGCGTAATGCGTAATGCGTAAGTGAGCTCCTCGGAAAATAGGCAATCAACGAGTCAGCGAAAAAGCAAATCACTTAGTTCGCACGTTCACACGTGGACATGTTCACCAGCATATCACAGATATAACGAATTGTCAATATAAATATTATAACAATCATCCATATTTACCGGACTCGCCGCCCAACAGCACTCTGACCTTGGGGCAGCGAGGGCACGGGGGAACTCGACAGAACTCCGTGTGCTCTGCGCCCCTGAAGTGAAAATCATCCGCGCGGTCTGACGTCAGCACGGGCCGACGAGCGGGTTGCCACCTTGGGCCATGGAGTGTACAATAAGCCTGAAGGTGAAAGAGTCGCGACGGCTCAGACCAGGGATTCATTCCGGGACGGGGGTCTGAGAGCAGCCTGAAGTTTGCATCACCTTTCCTGATCCATGAAATCCGTGTTCATCCGTGAGCCCTTTTCCAAGGAGGCAAACTATGCAATACCGTACCTTTGGAGCACTCGATTGGAAACCCTCAGCGCTGGGATTCGGCGCGATGCGCCTGCCGCTCCTCAATGACGACGCCGGACAAATTGACGCGCCGCTGGCAACGGCGATGATCCGCTACGCCATTGATCACGGCGTCAACTACGTAGATACCGCCTGGTCCTATCACAAGGGCATGGGCGAGCCTTTCCTGGCTCAAGCGCTGGCGGATGGCTACCGCGCCAAAGTCAGCCTGGCGACGAAGCTGCCCACCTGGCTCATCCAATCCCTCGATGACTGCGACACCTACCTCAACCGGCAGCTCGAGCGCCTGCAAACCGACGTCATTGACTTCTACCTGCTCCATTCCCTGCATCAGGAACGCTGGCACGCCCTCCGCGCCTTGAACGTGACCGCCTGGGCCGAGAAGCAGCTCGCCGCCGGGAAAATCCGTCATATCGGCTTCTCCTTCCACGATCGCTACGAAGCCTTCCAGGAAATCCTGGATGACTACGACGGCTGGGATTTCTGCCAGATCCAGTACAACTTCATGGACGTGAACGAGCAAGCGGGGATGAGAGGATTGCACTACGCCGCCGAGAAGGGCCTCGCCGTCGTCGTCATGGAGCCGTTGCGCGGCGGCAAGCTGGCGAAAAACCCGCCTCCCGCGCCCGTCGCCAGGCTGTGGGCCCAGGCGCCCATCCAGCGCACGCCCGCCGATTGGGCCTTGCAGTGGCTCTGGAATCAGCCCGAAGTCTCGCTGGTGCTCAGCGGCATGAGCACGATGCAGCAGGTGGTCGAAAACATCGCCAGCGCCGAACGCTCCGGCGTCGGCAGCCTCACCTCCGGGGAACTCGCCCTCGTCGAGCAGGTGCGGGCCGCCTATCAGGCGCTCATCCCCATCCCCTGCACCGCGTGCGGATACTGCCAGCCCTGCCCGCAAGGGGTCGCCATCCCCCGCATCTTCGGCATCTACAACGAGGGGATCATGTATGACGACCTGCCGGGCGCCAGAGACGCTTACCGCAACTGGCTGGACGCCACCGAACGCGCCGACCTGTGTGTGGAATGCCATCAGTGCGAGGAGCAATGCCCGCAGAGCATTGAAATCCCCACGTGGCTCCAGCAAGTCCACGCCCAGCTGCTGGCCGTCTAAGACGTGGGAACGTGGGAACGTGTGTATGTCCAGGTAACAAACGACAAAACTGCGCCATTGATCTTTGACAATCGAATATCACTTCCTGAACGGCGTCGGGGGCGACCGCACAAGACGCGTTAGGTAGTTGAGCCGCCTCTTCGGAT
>Ga0208824_1001410_pt1 | contig 21409 bp, 18 predicted proteins | sample AD_JPNTR3_MetaG_FD_184447 | JGI IMG/M metagenome (GOLD analysis project Ga0208824, IMG submission 184447) | Active sludge microbial communities of municipal wastewater-treating anaerobic digesters from Japan - AD_JPNTR3_MetaG (SPAdes) (version 2) | ecosystem: Engineered > Bioreactor > Anaerobic...
CCGCACTCACTGCACTTTTCAAGAAAGTCCTTGAAGTCACGGCTGTAAAGCATGACCTCTGCAATTCTGACACGGAGTTTATCTTTCCACGACTTGCCCTCTTTCTGCATATTCCTTTCAAAGTGAGATACCCCATGTCCCTTTTCAGGCTCGGAGATAACAGATATACCGTGTTCGGCACATATCTCGTCCGAAATCTCACGCAGCTCTGCCCACGCTCTTTCAGACTTCCTGCCCTGATTATGCTCGGTGGTGAAGCTCAGTCCGTTATACAGATTGGTGTTATTGAAAATCACATGACAGTGCAAGTGGTCTTTATCATTGTGGACGGCTATCACATACTGATAATCGCCTTTCAGATAACGGTCGCAAAGCTCCTCTCCGATCTGCATAGCCTGTTCGGGCGTGACTTCACTGGGGGCAAAGCTTTGAATCATGTGGTAGGCAAGGATTTGGGAGCGTCCTGTTCCTGTGTTTCGGACGGCTCGGAAGTCCTCGCTTGCTCCTGCGCTATCGGCTCGGCAAGCATAAGAGTTGACATATAAACCGTCGATGGTCTTATCATCTCTTGTGATGTAAGCGATCGCTGCGCTGACTGTTGCCCTAATCGTATGGATAGAAGTGTATGCCAAATTTCATTAACCCCTCTCTTTATCTCGGTAATATCCTCGGCATAGATGTGACCTGTGCTGTAAAGTCGGACAAGTATCTGATTGATGTTCGCTCCGATGCGTTTCATCAGGCGATTACATTCGGCAATTTCGGAACGGTCGGGCGTGAGATCAACCCTCGCACGAACACAATCACGGATATACTCGGTCTTGTTCTTGTAGCCGTACTGCTCACACTTGGAAAGAATGTCCTGCATTTCCGATTCGGTGAAACGAACATTGAGGGTGTAGGACTTCTTCTCCTTCTTGCGTTTCAGGTACTTGCGTTCATCGTCGGTAAGCTGGCTCTCGTCCTTGTCGGCAAGGCACTTGTCAAGGTCGGCTCTGACCTCTTTGTCCAGAGCATTGTTGATTGCTCCCTCGTAAGTCATGCCCTCGAACTCCATAACCTTGCGCTTGAGCGGTCTGCCACGCTTCTTTTTCTCCGTATTCATGGTGGTGTCTCCTTTTTTTATTTCGGCGTTAGCCGAATTTTTTTATGACCGCTGTGCGGTCATTTCGGGGCTTGGGGTGTCCCCAACAAGCATTTGGTATTTTCGCTCGCTGTGCGGCGCAAAATACAATGCTTGTGTGAAAATTGATCGGGCGTTTCACGCCCTCACTTGTGTTTCGCCGTTTCACGGCTGTTTTTCACGCTCCTGCGTGATTGGAGCTATGCGACTTTTCTCTGTATCCGCACGGCTCTGAGAGTATTTTACTGGGCTTCGGCGCAGTTATGATGCTGGGTGGGCGGCAGTCTGGTGAAACTATTTCCTCGGCTCTTCCTGAGCCGATTTTGAATGTCGATATGCTTATCGTTACATTCAAATTTCTGCCCCTCTTGACCACCCATGAAAATACCCTTCTACTTTACTACCGACATTTTTCAGAAAATGCTCATGATTTTCTGAAAAGTTTACAGTTTGTTCATGACGATTCTCCCTCTTGCATAGTTTCAACACGGGATTTCTGTTAATGATGATGGCGATTTTGGAGGGTGGATTTCTCGAAAATGGGATTGCTTTTTGGGGAAAGGTATGATATAATTTAGAGGTAGGAGTAAGCACTCGGCTTGCTCGTGTAAATCGGAATTTATGAATTAAAAGAGGAGAATTATATAATGATAAAAATTGCTCATCTTTTTAAGAACTATTATTTAGGGATATCCTTTATTGGAATTATTGCATTCGTGATACAAGAAATCCCGTATATAATAATGCCATTAGTTAAACCTGAATCAAATCCAATAATGAATATGCAAAATGAATTGAAATGCATCCAGATTATACAAGGCGTGTTTGGTATGCTTTCAATGGCTTTATTGATGCTGATTGTTAGAGATGTGTTTGTCAAGTAGAAAGTGCATAAAAGGGGCTCGAAAAAGTGCATAGCCCTGTCAGCACGATTTTGAGTGGTGGGGCTCGTTTTGTGCATAGAAGGAGCACGCCCCGTTTGTGTATTTTTGAAGCCCTTTTGTGAAGCCCACGCTCTGCATTTTTGAAGCCCCTGCCGAGCCCGAACTCTGCACTTTTGGAGCCCACACTAAAGTTTGGCGCTTTGAGAGGTTTTCAGCCGCAGTGGAGCGGAGCGGAACGGAGGCTGAAAACCTCGGCGGCTCACTTCTTGCGGGCTGTCTTCTGGCGCTTCATCGACTGCTGCAGGCGGTAGCTCTCGCCGGAGAATATCACGATGTGCGAATGATGCACCAAGCGGTCTATCAGAGCCGCCGTCAGGCGGTTGTCGCCAAGCACCGTGTTCCACCCTGAGAACTCCAGATTAGAGGTTATGATGAGGCTCTTGCGCTCGTAGCACTCGGAGATCACCTGAAACATCAGCTGCGCAGCATCCTTGTGCAGCGGTACAAACCCGAGCTCATCGATCACGATCAGCTCTACCTTCTTCAGGCTCGTCATAAAGCCGTTCAGCGTCCCCTTGTTGTTACGCTCCAGCAGAATGTTGGCAAGCGATGCCGCTGTGAAGAACCGTACCTTGTGTCCCTCCTGACACGCTTTCAGAGCGATCGCCGTGGCAAGATGTGTCTTGCCGGTACCTACCGCACCCATGAAGATCAGGTTCTCATTTGCTCTGATGAAATCAAGTTCCTCCATGTATTCACGGGTAAGTCCGGCAGGCAGCTCGATCTCCGGCTTCCATACGAAGTCATCGAGTGTCTTGATGACATGGAATCCTGCGGTCTTGACCATACGGTTGATGCGGTTGACCTCACGCTCATGAAGCTCCAATGTCAGCAGATCGGTCACATACTGCTCGGTGTCACTGTATTCCACGCTGCGCCAGTCTTTGGCAAGACCTCCGAGCTTCAAGGTGCGCATCATTTGCTCAATATCAGGCATTTGCGTCACCTCCCGTCAGTCCGTCATATATCGAGAGATTAGGGTTGTAGTTCAGCGTTGGCACCTGTGAGAGCAGCTCCAGCGGTTCGGGAGTTTTTCCTTCTTTCAGCAGAGAGTAATAGCACTGCTTCACGCTGTCCACATCGCTCCTGCCGTTCTGCCGTGCAAGCTCAAGAATATCTTCGCAATACTCGGCATTACCGTCATGAACAATGTCATCGAGAAGCTGCAAAGCACTTCTGCGTTCCTGTCCGCTTATCTGCGACAGATAGTCCTGCCACTGCTGCGGCATCGCGGTAAAGAATCTCGTGTGCTCGGCTGCGCCCGGCTTTTTGCAAAGCGTTCTTATGTACTGTGTCCAGTCCATAAGCTCCTCATTTTTTCCGTAGCTGCGGCGATAGGAAGCAACGAGTGCATGATCGTGGTAAAACTCGATCTTATCGTAGAAGATCTTTGCCTGCACCGTTTCATCGTGAAGCTCGGGAGAAAGCCCGTACTTGTTGGTATCAATGCTCACAAAGCCGGTCTTGCTGACCCTAAGTGCTTCATAGCGGAACACATTGTACGGCACTTGTGGAAGCGTAAGCAGCTTGGTGCTTTCTTCCTCCCAAAGGCTCTGTATCGTGGTGTCACGCTGGTAATGCTTCCTCTGAGCATCCTTCTCACACCATTCCAAAAGATGCTTGTTAAATTCATCAAAGCTGAAGATCGTGGGGATCGGAACAAGGGCATTACGCCTGATGTAGCCTACCTTGTTCTCGACGTTGCCCTTTTCGTTGCCGGACGCAGGATTGCAGAAATCAGCCTTAAAGCGGTAATGGAGCATAAACCTTGTAAAGCCGTCCGTCAGTTCTCGCTCGGTGCCGTCAAGCACCTTTGCAACTGCCGTGGACATATTGTCGAAGCGTATCCTTGCAGGCACTCCGCCGATATACTCAAAAATGCGACGCATTCCCACCAGCAGGCACTCCTGATTCTGTGAGGGAAAAACCTGCACAAACGCCTTGTCAGAGTAAGGGAACGACATCACAAGCTCATATGCTTTGTGTTCCGCCCCCTCTGCATCGTAGTGCTGGAACTCTCCGAAGTCCACCTGAGCGAATGCCATAGGGTGTGCAAGCGGCAGGCAGCCGACAAGCCCCTGTTTGAGTACAAAACGCTTCTTCCTGACATAGCGTTTCACGCTGCTGTAACCGCCCGTATATCCTGCTTCTGCACGCAGACGGTCATATATCCGCTTGGCGGTATGCCGCTGCTTTCTTGGGGCTCTGGTGTCACCTTCGAGCCATTCATCAATGATAGGGATGAACCTGCCGAGTACCGGATAACTGTCCGGATCAAGGTTCGGCTGTCTCTCATCATTCCAATCTTCCTTGTCAGCGTATTTGCAGACAGTTCGGTAATTGAGCTTTGTCCTTCTCTGGATCTCGCTCTTACTCACACCGTCCTCGTACAGCTGTTTAATGTACTTCTGTTCTGCCATACTGATCACCTTTCCGCTACCTCCTTTAGTCAAGGGGCTGAACCTCATAACTAAAATTGTAGCATTTTATTCAGGTGCTGACAACGGCTCAGCGGTGGCTTTTCACCTATGCACTTTTGGAGCCCTTTTTCTGCTTTTCTATTTTACCATAAACACATCAGCAATTTGCAAGCATCCCTTTGCTGCTGACCATCATGCTGATGACATATAACTCCTACGGTGAAGTTCCTGCAAAACGCCATGTTTTCTACTCTAAAGCATATGAAACAATGGCACGACTGCATGATGCATCGAAAGGTGCTTATGTGCGCCCCATGTATACGAAACTGTCTCCGGATGATTTTGCAGTTTATTTCGCTGAGTTCTGTGCCAGAACCTACCGTGCAGAAGTTTTGGAATTTACAACCCAGATTTTTAACGGATACATGAATAAAGTCTTTGCCCATCAAAGAATGCAGACGAAAGCAACGGCTCGTGACTTCCTTCTGGATTTAACGAACAACCTCTGCATCATGTATAAGGAAGGTGAAAAGTATTACTTCATCCATCGTTCTTTCCAGGAATATTTCAGTGCGGTATTCTTCTCAAATCAGATGGATGACCACTTGGAGCGTATCGGTGATTTCTTTGAACATCAGCGAACACGTATGCAAGGCGACCGAACCTTTGATATGCTATACGATATGATTCCAGATCGCATCGACCGTTATATTTTCTTGCCGTTCTTAAATAATTTGTGGGCACGATGTGATGCAGATAATGGATACTGGACCTTTCTCAAGGAAATGTATCCTACGATATTCGCCCAGGAAGGCGAACCCGGTGAATATTATGAAAATGACCCTGAGTCTTATCTCTACAACTTCATAGTGAATGAGACCCTGCACCGCCACAACGGCGAGTTAGATAGGCTAAAATGGCCCGACGCCATTGACGGGTGCAATCGAAAAGAATGGGTTTCTGTATTGAAGGAGCGTGTACTTGCAGACGGCGAAATACGCTACTACTCGGAAACTATGGAAATGGACGAAGTCGATGATGAGTACATATACGAAAACGGTGAACCCGACATCGAAGGTGTCTCCTGGGAAATTGAAGTCTCCGAAATTTTGAGAAGACATGAGCGTTTCCGTGAACTGATTGAATTCATGGAGTCGGATGATTTCCCTCTCAAAAAGGAATACAACGAAATGCGTAAATTTACAGAATGGCTTGATAAAACTATTAACAGCAAACCTTCTTCCGATGATTGGTTTGACGCTTTTTAAGGAGGATTGACATGAAAATCAGCTATAACAAACTTTGGAAAATGTTGATTGATAAAAATATGAAACGAAAAGATTTGATGGAAGTCGCAGGAATCAGTTCCGCCTCCGTTGCCAAGTTAGGCAGAGGCGACAATATCCAGACTGACGTTCTTCTGCGTATCTGCGAAGCGCTGGATTGTACCATCGAGGATATTTTGGAAACCATCAGAGAGTAACTGTCCGTTTTATGGTACACATAAGCTGATAGAATGTTACTATGGAAAAATATAAAATTCCCGAAACGGAGGTATTGATATGGCCAGAACGATTACTGTAAAAGGCATCGGCAAAGTATCCGCAAGACCGGATTATGTTGTGCTTTCCATGACTTTGCAATCCAATCACATGGATTATGATAAAGCAATGGATATGGCAGCAAGCCACATCCAGCATTTAAACGAAACCCTCGCTGCCATCGGCTTTGAGAAGGGTTCGGTAAAAACTACAAATTTCAATGTTCACACGGATTATGACCGTGTGAAAGACCGCAATGGAAATTATAAGAGCGTTTTCAACGGTTATGAGGTAACCCATAATTTGAAACTCGCCTTTGATTTTGATATGGGCAGGCTGTCCCAGGCACTTGCAGCAATTGCAGGTTGCCTGTCTCATCCGCAGTTATCCGTGGCATTTACCGTCAAGGACGCTACTGCGATTAACGAAGAGATGCTCCGCTCCGCAACAGCCAACGCAAAAAGAAAAGCCGAAATCCTGTGTGAGGCTTCCGGCGTTACGATGGGTGATTTGATTGCGATTGACTACAATTGGGGCGAACTGGATATTTACTCCCATACCCGATATGACTGCTGTGAGGACACCATGCCTCTGATGGCAAAATCTATAGATATTGACCCGGACGATATTGATGTCAGTGATACTGCCACCTTTGTTTGGGAAATCAAATAAGACAATCACTGACTAAGGAGCAATAGGCACCGACGATGCTGATGCTCCCGGAAAGAAGGGTAAACCAATGAAAATCTATGACAACATACAAGAAATCGTAAAAGATGATATGGTTACGACCATTTCCAAGGGCAGCAAGGTTTCTATCGCAGCCGCTTGCTTCTCCATGTATGCGTATAAAGAACTGAAAAAACAGCTTGATTCTGTTGACGAGTTCCGTTTCATTTTTACCTCTCCGACCTTTACAACGGAGAAAGCTTCCAAGGCAAAGCGCGAATTCTATATTCCGCGTCTCTCCCGTGAGACCAGTTTGTACGGAACGGAATTTGAAATCAAGCTGCGTAACGAGATGACACAGAAAGCCATCGCAAGAGAATGTGCCGATTGGATTCGCAAGAAAGCGACCTTCAAATCTAATGTTACCGGAGAAAACATGGGTGGCTTTATGACGGTTGATGCTCCTGCCGAGCAGGTTGCCTATATGCCGATGGGTGGTTTCACTACCGTGGATATCGGCTGTGAGCGTGGAAACAACAGCTACAATATGGTCAACCGCATGGAGGCACCGTTCTCCACTCAGTATATGCAGTTGTTTGAAACCCTTTGGAATGACAAGACCAAGATGCAGGATGTTACCGAGGAAATCATCGAAAGCATCAGCAGCGCCTACAACGAAAATGCTCCGGAGTTCATCTACTTCATGACACTGTACCATGTATTCAGTGAATTCCTGGATGATATTTCCGAGGATGAGCTGCCGAATGAGGCTACCGGATTTAAAGAGAGCAAGATTTGGTCGATGCTGTATGACTTCCAGAAGGATGCCGTTCTCGCCATCATCAATAAACTGGAAAAATACAACGGCTGCATCCTGGCAGACAGCGTTGGTCTCGGTAAGACCTTCACAGCATTGGCAGTTGTAAAATACTATGAAAACCGAAACAAGTCTGTTCTCGTGCTTTGCCCGAAAAAGCTGGCTGAGAACTGGAATACATACAAGGACAACTACGTCAATAACCCAATTGCATCCGACCGCTTGAACTACGATGTTCTGTTCCATACAGACCTTTCCCGTACTCACGGAACGTCTAACGGTCTTGACCTCGACCGTCTGAATTGGGGAAACTATGACCTGGTTGTCATAGATGAGAGCCATAACTTCCGTAACGGTATCGGTACGCACAGCAACACCGTGGAGAACCGCTATGTGAAACTGATGGACAGGGTTATCCGCTCCGGTGTAAAAACCAAGGTGCTGATGCTTTCCGCTACCCCTGTTAACAACCGTTTTGTAGACCTTAAAAATCAGCTTGCCATTGCCTATGAGGGCGATTCCGAAAATATCAATTCCAAGCTGAATACCAAGAAGTCCATCGAGGATATTTTCAAGCAGGCTCAAAAGGTGTTCAACGCCTGGGGCAAACTTCCCGCAGAAGAACGCTCCACCGATGCACTGCTCCGCACCCTTGATTTTGACTTCTTTGAAGTTCTGGACAGCGTAACCATCGCCCGATCCAGAAAGCACATTGAAAAATATTATAACTCCGCAGAAATTGGCAAATTCCCGGAAAGGCTGCCGCCTATCTCCAAGCGTCCGTGCCTTACCGATTTGGAAAGCGCCATTAACTACAATGAAATATACGCCCAACTGATGCTGTTGAGTCTGTGCATCTACACACCGTCCAACTATATCTTCCCAAGCAAGATACAGAAATATGCGGAACTGACACACAACAAGGGCGAAAACCTCACGCAGACCGGACGTGAGCAAGGTATCCGCCGTTTGATGAGCATTAACCTTCTGAAACGACTGGAAAGTTCCGTTTATTCCTTCCAGTTGACCCTTACCCGTATCAAGGGACTCATCGACAGCACCATTGATGCAATCAACCGCTTTGAGAAATACGGCACCGCCGACATCACCATGTACGAAGCACAGGAATCCGAATTCGATATGGACGATGGTAACACCGACTATTTCTCCGTAGGCAAAAAGGTAAAAATCGACCTTGCCGATATGGACTATATGACCTGGCGCACCGAGCTTCAGCAGGATGCAGAAGTTTTGGAACTGCTGACCCTTATGGTAGCCGATATCACGCCGGAGCATGACAGCAAGCTGCAGGAACTTCTCGCACTGCTGTCTCACAAAATCGAGAATCCGATTAACCCCGATAATAAGAAGGTTATCATTTTCTCCGCATTCTCCGATACGGCAGAATACCTCTACGAGAATGTAAGCACCTTCGTAAAGAAGAAATACGGACTGGACACTGCTGTTATTACAGGCAGCATCGATGGCAAAACCACCATCAAGGGATTCAAGGCAACCCTTAACAATGTGCTGACCTGCTTCTCTCCGAAGTCCAAAGGCCGTGATGTGCTGATGCCAAACAGCAAGGTGGAAATCGATGTTCTGATTGCTACCGACTGTATTTCCGAAGGTCAGAACCTGCAGGACTGCGATTATCTGATTAACTACGATATTCACTGGAATCCTGTGCGTATCATTCAGCGTTTCGGCCGTGTTGACCGTATCGGCAGCAAAAACAATTACATCCAGCTTGTGAATTTCTGGCCTGACCTCACTCTTGATGATTACATCAATCTGAAATCGAGAGTTGAAACCCGTATGAAAATCACGGTTATGACCTCCACGGGTGACGATGACCTTATCAATGCCGAGGAAAAAGGTGACCTGGAATACAGAAAACAGCAGCTCAAACGACTCCAGGAGGAAGTGGTGGATATTGAGGATATGTCCGAGGGTATCTCCATTATGGACTTGGGACTGAACGAATTCCACCTCGACCTGCTTGAATATGTGAAGTCCCACGGCGATATGGATAAAAAGCCTCGCGGCCTCCACGCTGTTGTCCCTGCTACCGAAGAACTGCCGGAAGGCGTCATCTTCGTGCTGAAGAACATCAACAAGAGTGTGAACATCGACAATCAGAACCGCATCCATCCGTTCTATATGGTTTATATCGGTATGGACGGAGAAATCATCTGCGATTATCTGAACCCGAAGAAACTGCTTGATGATGTGCGACTGCTCTGCCGTGGCAAGAGTGAACCCGTGACAGACCTCTGCCGTAAGTTCAACGCAGAAACTGATGATGGCAGGGATATGGCAGAACTCTCCGAGCTGCTGAGTGAAGCAATCAACTCCATCATTGACACCAAGGAAGAAAGTGATATCGACAGTCTCTTCTCCGCAGGCGGCACTTCCGCCCTTATGTCGGATATCTCCGGACTGGACGATTTTGAACTTATCTGCTTCCTGGTGGTTAAGTAAGGAGGTCGGACGATGCTTGGATTACCAAAAACAACGGAGTTCAATAAACGAATACCGAAACAGAAATTCTATGAAAACCTTACCGTAACCCCGGCTCTGAAAAAGGTGTTCATAGACCAAATAAAAACAATCTACTGGCGCAATAAAATCGCAGCCTCCACCACCAACCTCGCTCCCGGCACTGCCGTGACGGAATTGGAGGTATTCGAGGTAAAGCTGAACAGTCAGATACTGGATGATAGTTTTTTGCGCCAGATCGACAAAGAAATACCGTACCATATTCTGTTCATCCTGGAATACGAAGGCAAGTACAAAGCCATTATCGGTTACAAGGAAGAATCCGGCGGCAACACAGCCTTCAAGGTTAACCACTACTATTCCACCGAATGGATGGACGAGGATGCCCTCCCGCTGAAACTGGAAGGACTGTCCGTGGACAGCGTGTATGAGAATTTTGTCCGCCAGATTGCGGGAGATGCCCTTGCAGCAACCACATCCGGCGAGACACTGAAAGAGGCCGTTGACCGCGATGAAAAGCGTCAGGCTCTTCAGACGCAGATTGCAAAACTGCAAAAGAAAATCAAAAGCGAAAAGCAACTGAACAAGCAGATGGAACTGAATGCCCAGTTGAAAAAGCTGAAAAAAGAATTGGAGGTGTTGAATTAGTGCAACTTAGTTCCAAAACCCTTGAAAAACTAAGGGAAATAATAAATGGTGATGGCACACCAGATTATCGAAGTGGTTCCGCGTTAGTGAAGTTTTTTAACGAGTTAGGCTTCAGAGATGTCTATGGTCAGGGTTTCCCGTCACGATGGGTTTATACCGATGAAAAACTTCAAAAAATAAACGGCACTCCCGAACTTGATAAGTGCATTAAAAACACTTTTGCCGTTGTGAATTATATCGGCCGAGTATCTGACTTAGACTCACTAATAGATGGCTTTAATCGATATTTAGCTTTCGATAAATGGGCAGTGAAACGTGACAATGACATTATTAGTTTCAAAAAACTCGATAGAGTTATAATCGATGAAATGTCGCCCAAGACAACCGAGGATAAAGAACAAGAATTTCTCAAGAGAACTTTTGAAATTGATGTTGATGCTTTAAAATTAGACACCAATGTTACTGAAATAATAAAATCACGCTTACATGAAGTGGAAATTTGTGTTTCAAATGGTGCAGCACTTTCGGCCACAATTATGATTGGTAGTATACTTGAGGGAATCCTTTTAGGCGTAGCATCTTCGTTTCCGCAACTTTTCAACCGTGCAAATTCAGCACCAAAAGAAAAAGACGGAAAACAAGTAAGGAAATTTCACGAATGGACCCTAAACAACTACATAGATGTCGCATTCGAAATTGGAATATTGAAGCACGATGTCAAACAGTTTAGTTACAGCGTGCGTGATTTCAGAAATTATATTCACCCTTACCAGCAAATGGCAACTCAATTTTCGCCGGATAAACAAACGGCCTTGATATGTTTCCAAGTGCTAAAAGCTGCCATTCATCAAATTGGCGAATTTCGCAAAGCAAATAATGGAGGAAAATAAACATGGATAAAATGAGAATGGAGTCCGTTGACATGACGGCTCAAAACATTGAGAGAATAGGTGCGTTGTTCCCTAACTGCATCACAGAAACCAAGGGCGAAGATGGCAAAATGAAGAAAGCCATCAACTTTGACCTGCTCCGTCAGATGCTTTCCGGCGATGTACTGGAAGGTGACGAAGCCTACGAATTTACTTGGGTCGGTAAAAAGGCTGCTATCGTAGAAGCCAACAAGCCTATCCGCAAGACCCTGCGCCCTTGCAAGGAAGAAAGTGTGAATTGGGATACCACCGAGAACCTCTACATTGAGGGCGACAATCTGGAAGTTCTGAAACTTCTGCAGGAAAGCTATCTCGGTAAGGTCAAGATGATTTATATCGACCCTCCGTATAATACTGGTCATGACTTTGTTTATCCTGACTCTTTTATTATGGATAACGATGACTATAATGATGGAATGGGTTATTTCGACGAGGATGGAAATGTGAATTTTGCTCGTGAGAACGGTAATGGTGCGGCGAAATATCATTCTGATTGGTGTTCCATGATGTATTCACGAATGATGTTGGCAAGAAATCTTCTTACAGATGATGGCGCAATGTTTGTTTCTATTGATGATAACGAAGCTACTAACTTAACCAAAATCTGCGATGAAATTTTTGGTGCTGATAATCGCATTGCTTTGATTTGTCACAAATCTCGTGCCTCCGTATCAAACGATAAGATTATTTCTCCTAACCATAACACAATCCTCTTCTATGCTAAAAACATCTTTGTGCTTGAAGCAAAAAGAAGATTCATTGGTTTAGACCCAATCCTTGAAGGTTTTGATTATGATGACAACGATGGTCGTGGTGCATACCGACTCGTACCTGTAGACGGTCCGGGTGGAGCAAAGAAAGGAAATCCGTACTATGAATTTCTTGGCATTCAAGGATATTGGCGTTTTTCCAAAGAAACCATGCAAGCAAAATATGAAGATGGTTTGGTTGTAAAACGAGGTAACAGCCTCTACCAAAAATATTATAAGTCCACTGCCGCTGAAACAAGAAGGACTGCCACTACTTGGTGGGATGATGCAGGTCTTACATCTTCCGCCACATCCAAATTAAAGTCCCTTATGGGCGAGGCATCTTTTGATACACCAAAGCCAGTGGAACTCATCTATCGTATGTTGAAAATGATTACTCACGATGACAAAGACTCCCTTGTGTTGGACTTCTTTTCTGGTTCTGCAACGACGGCCCACGCAGTTATGCAGATGAATGCAGAAGACGGTGGCAACAGAAAATTCATAATGGTACAACTGTCAGAACCGTGTAACGAGAAAAGCGAAGCATACAAAAACGGATACAGAAACATCTGCGAGATTGGTAGAAAACGCATCTGTCGTGCTAAAGAATTGTTGAGCAAAGAATATCCAAGTGCCAAGTTCGATGGTGGTTTCCGTGTTCTTAAGTTGGACGATACCAACATGAAGGATGTTTTCTATGCTCCTGCTGAGTATGACCAAGACCTTTTACATATGCTTGAATCCAACATCAAGGAAGACCGCACCGACCTCGATTTGCTGTTCGGCTGTCTGCTTGAGTGGGGTCTGCCTCTCTCGCTGCCTTATACTTCCGAGGAAATCAGTGGCTGCACCGTTCACACCTACAATGACGGCGACTTGATTGCCTGCTTCGATGAGAATATCCCGGATGAGGTGGTTAAGACCATCGCAAAGCGTCAGCCTCTCCGTGCCGTGTTCCGCGACAGCAGCTTTGACGGCAGCCCTGCAAAAATCAATGTAACTGAGGTATTTAAGCTGTTAGCACCGGATACAAGAGTAAAAGTAATCTAAGGAAGGAGTCGGCTTTATGAAGCTACAATTTAAGCATCAAAAATTCCAAGCGGATGCTGCAAAGGCTGTAGTGGATGTTTTTGCAGGTCAGCCGTATTTGACTCCTACCTACATGATGGACAGAGGTGTGACTTATCAGCAGTCCCTTACCGATGATACAGATTTCACAGGTTGGAGCAACCAGAAACTGGTGCCGGAACTTTCCGACCCGGTTATCCTGGAACATATACAGAAAATTCAAAGAACCAATCAGATTGCACCCTCTCCTAAGTTGGAGGGCAGATTCAATCTGACAATCGAGATGGAAACAGGTGTCGGTAAAACCTACACCTATATCAAAACCATGTATGAACTGAACAAGCACTACGGCTGGAGCAAGTTCATCGTGGTTGTTCCGAGCGTGGCTATCCGTGAAGGTGTCTATAAATCCTTCCAGATGACCCAGGAGCATTTTGCAGAGGAATACGGTAAGAAGGTACGCTTCTTCATCTACAACTCCGCACAGCTTACGGACATCGACCGCTTCGCTTCGGATAATTCCATCAATGTTATGATTATCAATTCCCAGGCATTCAACGCCAAGGGCAAGGATGCCAGAAGAATTTACATGAAACTGGACGAATTCCGTTCCCGCCGTCCTATCGATATTATTGCCAAGACCAATCCGATTCTGATTATTGACGAACCGCAGTCGGTTGAAGGCAAGCAGACTAAGGAGCGTTTGAAGGAATTCTGTCCGTTGTTTACCCTCCGCTACTCCGCAACCCACAAGTCGGACAGCATCTACAACATGATTTACCGTCTGGATGCTATGGAGGCGTACAACAAGCGCCTGGTTAAGAAGATAGCCGTTAAGGGTATCACCGAAACAGGCAGCACCGCTACCGACAGCTATGTTTATCTGGAAAGCATCAACCTTTCCAAGAAGGACCCTACTGCTACCATTCAGTTCGATATGAAGGGTGCAAGCGGGTTCCGCAAGGTCAGCCGTACCGTGGGTATTGGCTTCAACCTGTACGATAACTCCGGCCATATGGAGGAATATAAAAATAACTTTGTAGTAAAATCCATTGACGGCAGAGATGATTCCCTGGAATTTCTCAACGGAATCAAGTTGTTTGCGGGAGATGTGATTGGCAAGGTGGATGAAAATCAGCTGCGCCGTATCCAGATCCGTGAAACCATCCTCTCTCACATTCAGCGTGAGCGCCAGTTGTTCTACAAGGGTATCAAGGTGCTGTCCCTGTTCTTCATTGACGAGGTTGCCAAGTACAAGGTTTACGATGCAACCGGACAGCCGGGTAACGGTATCTATGCCCAAATGTTCGAGGAAGAATATGAGGATGTGATTAACAACCTCCAACTTGCCATCGGTGAGGACGAGTATATCAGCTATCTGAAAGCCATCAAACCATCTGCCACCCACGCAGGTTACTTCTCTGTGGACAAAAAAGGCAAGATGATTGACAGCAAGCTGGCAAAGAAGGAAACCACATCGGATGATATCGACGCTTACGATTTGATTATGAAGAACAAGGAACTGCTCCTTGACCTTAATCCGAAGCGTTCTCCTGTGCGTTTCATCTTCTCCCACTCCGCTCTGCGTGAAGGTTGGGATAACCCGAATGTATTCCAGATCTGTACACTGAAACAGTCCGGCTCTGATGTAAGAAAGCGCCAGGAAGTTGGCCGTGGTCTGCGTCTTTGCGTAAACCAGGATGGTGAGCGTATGGACTCCGGTGTTCTTGGAAACGATGTTCACAACATCAATGTGCTGACCGTTATTGCCAGCGAAAGCTACGATAGTTTTGCAAAGGGTCTTCAGTCCGAACTGGCTGACGCCGTAGCAAACCGTCCGAAGGTTGTTACACCGGAACTCTTTATGGGCAAGACTATCACCGATGCCCAGGGCAACACCGATGTCATCACCGACGATGTGGCAAGAGAAATTTATGTTGGTCTGCGTATGGAAGGCTACATTGATAAGCAAGGCACACTTACCGACAAGTATTATGAGGATAAGGCAAACGGCGAAATCAAGCTGACCGATGAGGTTGCAGGTTCTGCCGAAAGCGTTATCGGTATCATCGACTCCATCTACGATGCCAAGGCAATGCAGCCTGAGAACGCTCGTAGCAATAATGTGGAACTCTCTGTGGACGAGGACAAACTCGCCATGCCGGAATTCAAGGCGCTGTGGAACAGAATCAATGCCAAGAGCGTTTATGTGGTTGATTTCGATACAGACGAACTGGTGCGTAAATCCATCGATGCGTTGGATAGAAAACTCCGTGTATCCAAGATTTACTTCAAGGTAGAATCGGGTGCTATGGAGCAGATTAACTCCAAAGCTGAACTGGAAAGCGGTGCATCCTTTGTGAAGGAAGAATCCGGCACTTACGGTGCTACCATCCACGCAAGCAGCAATGTGAAATATGACCTGGTCGGCAAATTGGTGGATGAAACAGGACTTACCCGTAAGGCTGTCATCGCCATTCTGAAGGGCATTCAGCCGTCCGTGTTCAATCAGTTCAAGGATAACCCGGAAGAATTCATCATCAAGGCTGCTGCCCTTATCAACGATGAAAAGGCTACCGCTGTCATTGAGCATATTACCTACGATGTTCTGGATGAGCGTTACGGTATGGACATCTTTACCGAGCCTACCATCAAGGGCAAGCTGGGCGTAAATGCTATGAAGGCGAACCGCCACTTGTATGACCATATCGTTTACGACTCTACCAACGAGCGTGACTTCGCAACCGACCTTGATACCAATAAGGACGTTGCCGTGTATGTGAAGTTGCCGGGTGGATTCTACATCTCCACTCCTGTTGGTAAGTATAACCCGGACTGGGCAATTGCATTCTACGAAGGCACTGTGAAGCACATTTACTTCGTGGCAGAAACCAAGGGCTCCATGTCCTCCATGCAGCTCCGTCTGATTGAGCAGTCCAAGATTCACTGTGCAAGAGAGCATTTCAAGGCTATCAGCAGTGACAATGTGGTCTACGATGTTGTGGACAGCTACAAGAGCCTTATGGAGAAAGTAATGAGATAAAGCCTATAACACCCGCCGCGATGAGAGACGTCAGAAAGAGCGCGAACAACGAGAACAGGAACGCCTGCAACTTCAAAAAGAACGCCAACAGCGCCACGAGGAAGAACTGCGTATCGAAGCTGAAAAAGCGCGAATAGATGACAAAATTTATACCTTCTGCGGTGTGGCATTTCCTCATGCCGTGCGCCCTTACAGTTACAGAACAGAGGACCCGACAATTAAGGTCGGTGATGAGGTTCTTGTTCCTGTAGGCGATAAAGAGACAATCGGCACGGTCGTTTCCGTAGGACAATATATGCGTATCGCTGCCCCATATCCTGTCGACAAGACAAAGTTCATTATCAGTAAGGTAAATAAGGAAAATGGGTAATTGCCTTATAAACCTTTTGAACATTTATTTTGCTTGGGTGCAAATGCACCCACCCCTTGTTTGCTGGGTGCATTGATGAACCCGGCAGTCAGGCAGCATAATTCCAAAAAATAAAAATAACGGCTTTCGACAGGCGTTTTTGCCCTCGAAAGCCGTTATTTTTGGCGTTTGAACCGTATATAGTGTATCAAATGGTATCATTTTTAGGTTATACACATCTGTATAGACACCGGCGAACTCCCAATCGTCCCGTCCTTGGATGTAGTTGGTATAGTAATCGACCTGCGCTTCGTAGCTGGTCAGCTGCTCCTCGTTGTCGGTGCTGACACGAGCGTAGGCCGCCACACGTCGCTTCTTGGTGCTGTTGATCGGTGCCGCCGTGAAGCGTGACAGCGTCGCCGGTATCGTGGTTACGGATTTGGCCATTTCTTTTCGCTCCTTATTTTCTTGATTCTCTCACTCATTGCCTCCCTGCGCTCGTCTGTCCAAGCGGCCTTCATGGATTCTCTGGCTTTTTCTCGCCGTTCCTCGGTCCAAGGAGTGCCGTGCCGCTTATCCAAGAAGTCTCTGGATTCGGTATGGCCGTCCCGGAAATGGAATGTAACCGTGTGGTCGAGGATGGTAGCGTTTTCAATCTGGGCGTCCATCGCAGCCTCATCGAACTCGTCAAGGCCGAGAACGTCGCTCACCAGCCGCTTCATGGTCTCGTCCCGGATGCCGGGGTTATGGCACCGATCCTTCGGGCCGGTACAGTACCAAGACCGTGTCGGAGTGCCGTCCTTGCGCTTTCCGGATTGGCAGCGATAATTGGCACCGCAGCAGCCGCATTTTATGAAGCCGGTGAACTCGTAGAACAGATGCTTGTTGGGATTGGTGTCCTTGCGCTTATGCCGTTCTCCCCAGAGCCTTCTGCGCTCGTCCGTCCACCAGTCTGTCTTAGCGGTTGACTGCCATTTGGTCGTGACCTCGTGACCGTCGTAAAAGCGGAAGGTCAAGGTGTCGTCTCCGATGACGATGACCTCCTCAATCTGCTGACTGAAGGCGTCCTCATCAAACTTGTCAAGGCCCAGCACCTCTGCCGTGGTGTTCTGGAGCATTTTCTCCGGTATGTTTTTTGATGGGCAAGCCGTCGCACCTTTCTGGCTTTTTGTCTGGCAGGTCCAAACGTAATAAACCTCACCGGCGGTGTTCCGTTTCCCGCTGTGGCGGTAGTGTTTTCCGCAGCAGCCGCAGGTGATCTTGGTGGAGAAAGCCGAGAGCTTCAGCGACTTGTTTCCGAAGGGGCCAAGGTCCCGTCTGCGCTTGAACTCGGCCTGTACCGCTTGCCATTCGTCCATCGGGATAATCGCCTCGTGGGTGTCCTCGACGAAATACTGCGGCATCTCACCATAATTCTTTCTGCGGTGTTTCGTGATCGGGTCTTCGCAGTATTCCTTCTGGAAAAGCATGTTCCCGGTGTAGGTAATGTTCGTCAGGATGACCTTCACATTGGAATCCACCCACGGCTTTCCCTGCCGGGTATAAATGCCTCGGTCCATCAAGGCCCTGCCGATCTCAATTCGGGATGCGCCTTTCATGTACTCTGCGTACATCCATCGAATGATCTCGGCTTCCTCTGGAACGATGACCAGTTTGTCGTCCTGCCACTCATACCCGAAAATGCTGAACTTGCCGTTGGGGATGCCCTGCTTGAACCGCTTGATCGTGGCCCAGCGCACGTTCTCGGAAATGCTGTGGCTTTCTTCCTGAGCGAAAGAAGCGAGGATGGAAAGCATCAGCTCTCCGTCGCCGCTTAAGGAATTGATGTTTTCCTTCTCGAAGCGCACCTCAATGCCGAGATCTTTCAGGTGCCGGACCGTGTTCAGAAGATCCACGGTGTTCCTCGCAAACCGCTGGATTGACTTGGTGAGGATGATGTCGATGTTTCCAGCTTCACACTCAGCCAGCATGCGGTTGAACTCATCACGCTTTTTGGTGCCGGTGCCGGAGATCCCGTAATCTGCAAAAACGCCAGCGTATTCCCATTCGGGGTTCTTCTGGATCAGTGTGCTGTAATAGCTCACCTGTGCAGAAAGCGAGTGCTGCATCCGCTCGGATTCCATCGACACTCTGGCATAGGCAGCGACTCGCTTTCTTGTTTTCAGAACCGGCAGTTTTCGCTCGATTTTCTCTACTGTTTTCAATGAAATCCCTCCTTCCGGTAGTGTCTATATATCACTCTAAAAGGCCGGAATATCAAGCGTTTTCGGATAATAATGTACCCAAATATGGCCGGTATTTTTCGAGCAGAATTGTATCAATTTCAGCGTATTCCTCCTCGGTGATCAGGCCCTTTTCGAGCATGGATTTCGCCATTGAAATCGCTGCGTGGTAAAGCATATCGTTGTGGAGTTCCTCCTTGCTCATCGAGCATCACCGCCTTTGAACCGGGCCACAATATAGCAGTCATGGGAGCAGTACTTGCGCTTGGCATTCCCGTAGGCCGTGAAGTCCTTCCCACACTCCGGGCAGGTAAAGGTATAAATCGCTTTTTGCTTTACGGCCTCCGGGTGAGCGTTCCACCATGCCGTCCGACACTCTGGGCAGCAGAACTTCTTCTGTTTCCGTCCGGGGAGTTGGATCAGGGTCTTGCCGCAGTTCATACAAAGCTGTGTAGGTACTTCCGTAAGACTATGGCTCTTGGCCTTTTCACCGGCAAGACCGTGGGAGCGGCAGTAGGCTTTGACGCTGTCCTTTGACAGACCGACGCTGTTAGCGATGGCAGTATATCCGAAGCCCTGATGACGTAAGGCCGTTATCTTTTCTCTTTGCTCGTTGGTCATGAGATTGTCCTCCAGTCCGAGAGGGGTTCCTCTCACTACCAACTGGAGGGAAACGGCAGTTTTGAACGAAAAAAGGGCAAAAAAATAATGGCCCACCGCAGAAATAATCCACGATGGGCCAATAGGTCATGTTATTTCAGGAGTTCATTTACACGAGCCTGAACTGCGTTGTAGTCATAGCCAGCAGCGGTCAGACGGTTCTTCCGGTCGGTGCCATTACCCCAGAGGCCACGGATGACCTCACGAGCAAGCTCATCCACGGTTTTTGAGGGCTTGGCGTTCACCAGCTGAAGATCAGCGGCATTGACCGGGCTGCAGATGGCGTGTTTGCCATCCTCGCTCTTATCGATCACGACACGGCTGCCGTTTACCTGAAGGACATACCAGTTCTTCGCCTTTACCCATGCCGGGATAGTCTTTCCGCTATAGTACTTCGTGCCGGTAATCTTTACGAGATCACCCTTCTTGAAGGAAGCGGAAGGCTGCGGGTCCGGCTGCGTTGGAACAGTGGGAGTCTGACCAGAACCGGTGAATCCGTTGAGCTTGGCATTTTTGATAATGGTCGGATAGTCCTTGTAAGCGATATCGGTGTCGACGTTACCGCTGATGCCGTTCACCTTGCCCGTGGACGAGCTCTGCCACATACCGAAAGCTCCGGTATAGGTCGGAGCGGAAGCCCACTGTGCCAGCCAGTGGTCAAAACGCTTCAGTTTGGAATCGTCGAGATAGTTTTTCAGCCAGTTGAGATTGCTGTACAGAGAGCAATAGAAACCGGCCTTCTCAATGGCATCACCGAAGGCAATGACCATATCCGTCAGGACAGTCTTTCCAAGGTTCTGCTGGGTCTTGTCCTCCAGATCGAAAGCCACAGGATAGGTGAAGACACCTTTATACTTCTGAAGGACGCTCACGACATAAGCAGCTTCCTTCTTCGCTGCCGCTACAGAGGTGGCGTAGGAGTAGAAGTAGCAGCCGATGTCGATTCCGGCCTTGAGAGCGTTTGCCACGTTCTTCTCGAAGTATCCGTCAAGACCGCAAGAGTTACCGTCAGCAGAGCCGTAGCCGAGGCGAATCATAGAGAACTTCACCCCGTCCGCCTTGACCTTGTTCCAGTCGATTTCACCCTGCCACTTGGAAACATCGATGCCTTTGACAGTAGTGTCGGTGGAAGGCGTGGTCTGCTGAGTATAGGTGACATACGGCAGCTTGCCGTGCTTCGTCCAGTTACGACGATTGTATCCAGAGACGTTCCTGTTGCAAGCGGTGATCTGGACCTTGTTGTCCCAGCGAGGGGTGCATTCGACCGCCAGTCCGTCACCCACATAGACGCCGATGTGACCTTCCATCCAGACAGCTTCACCGATCTCAATCTTGGAAAAATCGGTGGACACATTCTTGCAGACGGTGATCATGGTATCTGCTCCGATGTCCGGGACCCCGTTGGAAGCATAGCTGGCACCGCCGTAAATAGCATTCTTGTCTCCGGACCAGCCCCAGAGAACGCCTTTGATGAGGCAGACGCAGTCAAAGCCAAAGGTGTCGGCAGAGGCAGCGTTGATCATGGCGGTTCTGGCGGCCTGTCTGTTGTAGCTGTGGTTCTGGGTATAACGCTTCTTGTTGGTGGCCGTCATAGGCGCACCGAAGCAGCCCATTCACAACCTTCAGAACCCTGCCGAAAAACAAGAACTGCTGACCGAGGAGGCTGTGGAGCTGCTCACTTCTCCGCTTGAGTTGGGTGAATACAAGAATGCCATCATGGAT
>Ga0208824_1001412_pt1 | contig 21403 bp, 16 predicted proteins | sample AD_JPNTR3_MetaG_FD_184447 | JGI IMG/M metagenome (GOLD analysis project Ga0208824, IMG submission 184447) | Active sludge microbial communities of municipal wastewater-treating anaerobic digesters from Japan - AD_JPNTR3_MetaG (SPAdes) (version 2) | ecosystem: Engineered > Bioreactor > Anaerobic...
CCCCATGAAGCTTTAGGCTACGCCTTTCCTGGTGCCGTGTACGAGGGCACAGCGGCAGGCCGACCGTTTACTGTATACCAGTATCGCCCGTCCCCTCAAGAGCCAGCTGCTCGGGCTGACTCAGCGCTGCAATCAGAAAAGCGGGAAAGTTAAGGTTCGCAATTTTGCAGGATAATAGAACGTGCGTTCTGTAAACATATTTCAGGACTTGACACCTTTCCCCATTACCGTTTACCCAAGATGTATCGCCTTGCCAAACACGCCGTGCGCGGCTTCCATCACGGCCTCATTGAGGGTGGGATGCGCGTGGACAGTGGTCGCGATGTCGTGCGGCGTGAGCCCGGCGGTGTGCGCCAACACGAGCTCCGGCAGCAACTCCGTGGCCTCCGGGCCAACGATGACCGCGCCCACGATCGCGTGACTCGTCTCCTCTGCGACAATCTTGACGAAGCCGGCGTTCTCGCCCAGGCTCAGCGCCTTGCCGTTGGGCAGGAAGGGGAACTGCCCCACCTTCACCGCCAGCCCCTGCGCGCGGGCTTTGGCCTCGCTCAGGCCAAAAGAAGCCACCTGCGGCGAGGTGTAGGTCCCGCGTGGCATGGCGTTCACGTCGAAGGGCCTGACCTCCTGCCCGGCAAGATGCTCCACGGCCAGAATTCCCTGCGCCGAGGCGACGTGCGCCAGCGGCAACAGGCCGTTCAAATCACCGATGGCGTAGACGCCGGGAACACTCGTCTGCATGTAAGCATCCACCTTGACCCACCCGTGGTCTGTGGCGACACCTGCCGCTTCGAGGCCCAGGTCCTCGCTGTTGGGCCGCACGCCGATGGCGACCAGCGCGACCTCAGCTTCGAGCGTCGCCTCGCCCTTCGGCCCGATCACACGGACGGCGACTCCCGCTGCGGTCCTGGTGATGCTTTCGACGCGAGTGGATTCCAGTGTCTTGATTTTCTGCCGCTTGAGCGCCCGGGCCAGCTCCCTGGCGGCATCCTCGTCTTCGGCTGGCAGGATGTGCTCGAGCATTTCCACCACCGTCACCTGCGCGCCGTAAGCGGCCCAGATCGTGGCGAATTCTAATCCAATCGGCCCCGCGCCGATGATGACGGCGGAGGCGGGCAGCTCGCGGCGCTCCAGTGCATGGCGAGCAGTGAGAATCGCCTCGCCGTCGGCCTCCACGCCGGGAATAAGCCGCGCCCGCGAGCCGGTAGCCAGGATGATGTGCGACGCTTCGAGCGTCTGCACGCCGTCCTTCGCGGCGATCGCGACGGTAGTGGGGGAGGTGAGCCGTCCCGCGCCCCACAGCACGTCAATGGCATGGCTTTGCATGAGGAGTTCTACGCCTTTGACCAGGCGCGCGGAGATTTTGCGGCTACGCTCGACGGCGGCGGCGTAGTCCAGGGTCACATTCTCCGCCGTGAAGCCGAATTCCTTGCCGCTGCCGGTGACCAGGCGGGCGATTTCGGCGTTACGCAAGAGCGTCTTGGTGGGGATACAGCCCCAATTCAGGCACACGCCGCCCAGATGCTCACGCTCCACCACAGCGGCCTTCAAGCCCAGCTGCGCGGCGCGGATCGCGGCCACGTAGCCGCCGGGGCCTCCGCCGAGGATCATCACGTCATAAGATGGGGTCATCGTCAACTCCCTGGAAAATAGAGATCAGCGAGTCAGCAGTCAGCGAATCAGCGAAAAGGCGAAAAAGCGAGAAAGCGGGAAAGCGGGAAAGCGAGAAAAATCACTTGCGTGGCAAATGTAACGCAAACTTCAGTTTGCGCTCAGGCCGCCCCGGAATGAATTCCGGGTCTGCTACGTCAAGTTCGCTGAAACGAGCTTTCCCAACAACGCGCTTCAGCGCGGTTTGCCCGCGTCAGACTGGAGATTACATCCCCAGCCGAACCGGCGAGCCGTCACAGCCTCTGCTCACGCCTCACAATTTCATTCTTGGATAGTGTGCGCCAGCACATGGCGACTCCTTCTACGCCGTTACGCCCCTTCTGCCCCCAGATCGGCGCGGATTTCGGCGAGCATGGCGTCACAAAGAGCCAGCTCCGCGAGTTCCCCGGCGATGCACCCTTCAGTGAACGTCACTACCGATTCGAGCGCCTCGACGTGGATCCGCCAGGCGTCACGGCTGTCTTCATCTGTGGCCTTGGGAAGCAAGCGCCGGGCAATCTCCAGTTCATAGCGCTCGTGCTCGACCCTATTTCCAAAACGCGCGAGTTTCTTGCGGGCGCGTTTGGCGCGTTTCTCCCACTGCTGCAATACAGTTTCCTTGATCGCCAGTTCTGTCGCCATTCCCTCACCTCCCCACTAACTGGATCCACAACACGCGCTCACGCGGACGCTTCGCAGGCGCAGGCGTCCACCAACTGCTCCGCCGCGACGAACATCTGCTCGATGCTCAGGGCGGTCGTGTCGAAGAGAATCGCGTCTTCCGCCGGCCGCAACGGCGCGGCCTCACGGCTGCTGTCTATCTCGTCGCGGCGACGAATTTCCTGCAGGATCTGCTCATAGGAGGAAGGCGAGCCTTGCTGCAGGCGATCCCGCAGGCGCCGCTGCGCGCGCGCTTCCGCCGAGGCGACGACGTAGATCTTGAGGTCCGCCTCGGGCAAGACGACGGTGCCGATGTCACGTCCAACCATGACGACGCGCCCCGGCGCCGCAATCCGCCGCATCTGCCGGGTGAGCGCCGCGCGAACTCCGGGATAGGCCGAGACCGGGGACACGGCGCGATCTACGTCGGGCGTGCGAATCGCCCAGGTGATGTCGGTATCCCCAATTCTGACGGTGTACTGCCGTCCGTCCTCCTCGGTAGGTGGGAAAACGTCAATCTTCACCTCTTCCGCCAGGCGGGTGATGCGCGCCTCATCGGTGATCGCCACCCCTTGCTGTAAAGCCGCCCAGGTGACGGCGCGATACAAAACTCCGGTATCAAGGTAGAGGTATGAGAGCCGCTGCGCCAGGTAATATCCGAGCGTGCTTTTGCCTGAAGCGGCCGGCCCATCTATGGCAATGGTCGAAGGTCTGCACATCGTCTACGGACGCCTCTTCTTCCGCTCCGAGGACTGTGGGGTACGAGCGGAGTTGCGGCTGCGCGAAGCCGGCGCCTTTCTGGAGTCGGCCCGCCGCTCGGGGCGAGGGGCGCGCTTGCCCGTGAGCAGTTTGACCTCGCCGGTTGTAAGCGGCCGCCAACGCCCCGGCGCCAGATCGCCGAGCTTGAGCGGCCCCATCTCCACGCGGATCAGCCGCATCACCGGATGGCCCAAAGCGGCGGCGACGCGGCGCACCAGGTGATTGCGCCCTTCGTGGACGGTGATGCGCAACCACGTCTCGCCGCGCGTCTGCGATTCGATTTCGACCTTGTCGAAGCGCGCCGGGCGACCATCCAACACGATACCCCGCCGCCAACGCTCCAGCGTCTCCGCCGTCGGCTCGCCGCTGATGAGGGCGCGATACACGCGCGGGTGCTCATACCGCGGATGGGTCAGCCGTTGCACGAGGTCCCCGTCGTTGGTGAGCAGGATCAACCCCTCGCTCTCGTAATCCAGGCGCCCGACGGGGTAGATACGCTCGGAAACACGCACCAAATCCAGGACCGTGCGCCGCCCATGAGGATCCCGCACGGTCGAAAGCACCCCCTGCGGCTTATGCAGCATGATGTAGGTATAGGTCGGCGGCTTGTACCGCAGGGTCTCACCGTCCACGGCAATCTTTTGAGTCTGCGGATCGGCGCTGTCGCCCAGTCGGGCGAGCTTGCCGTCCACCATCACCCGGCCCTCTTCGATAAGTTTTTCACACGCGCGGCGAGAGCCATACCCCGCGCGCGCCAGTATCTTTTGTAAGCGTTCAGTAGTCATACGCACATTATACCTGTGGCTGATGAGAATGCGAATCTAATCAAGGGAGTGCTACCGTTCAGGGAGAGAGCCATCGCCCTGCCCAACCGGTCGTTTTTGGGCACGATCTTTCTGCTGAAGCGCCGGCGCTCAACCTCGAACGGCCATTTGAGCCAATGCCAGCGCTCCGAGCACGCCGGATCGTCCGCCGAGTCCCGGTGGAACGATGTAGGTGTCAATGTGTTCGATAATTTCAGCCGCTTGCACATACCCCGCTAGCAAATCCAGGACGTTAGAGCGGATCAGGGGGAACAAATGCGCCTGTTGCATCACGCCGCCGCCCAGAATAAGCCGCTGCGGGGAAAGCGTCAGGATGAAATTGACGAGCCCAAGCGCGATGTAGTGAGCCTCCAGCGCCCAAACCGGATGATCTTGAGGCACGGTCTCGCCGCGCTGCTGGAGTCGTTGCTCTAATGCCGGGCCGGCCGCCAGACCTTCGAAGCAATCTCCGTGATAGGGGCACGCGCCGGCGAAAGGATCCGCCGCCCAGTCGTGGGGAATGCGGATGTGTCCCATCTCCGGGTGCAACAGGCCGTGAATCAGCCGCCCGCCCACCATTCCGCCGCCTCCCAGGCCGGTGCCGATGGTCAGGTAGATGAAGGTATCCAGCCCCTGAGCCGCGCCCCAGCAATATTCTCCCAGCGCCGCCGCGTTGACATCGGTATCAAAGCCGATGGGGAGCGCCAATGCCTGTCGCAGCGCGCCGACCACGTCGGCATTGGCCCAACCGGGCTTAGGCGTCGTGGTAATGAAGCCAAAAGTCGGCGAGGCGGGGTTGGGATCTACCGGTCCGAATGAGCCGACCCCCAACGCCACGAGCGGTTCGTCCCACCGCCGTTGCTGCTCACGGAAAAAAGCGACCGTCCGGTCGAGGGTTTCAGCCGGTGTAGTGGTGGGGAAACGCACCTCAGCGCGCAAATCGTCCGGTCCGGCACCCACCGCACACACGAATTTCGTCCCCCCCGCTTCGATAGCGCCATAAAGTGCCATGAGAACCTCCTCGGAAATAGAAGATCAGCGAGTCAGCAGTCAGCGAATCAGCGAAAAAGCGAGAAAGCGAGAAAGCGAGAAAAATCACTTGCGTGGCAAAGGTATCGCCACTGACTGAAAAACGGAAAATTTCCTGGCGACCCTTGAAGATTGGGTATCAACCTTTTCCCCCTATCCCCTGGCCCCTTCCCCCCGCGCAGCGCGGGGGGAAGGGGAACTTTTTTTTGTGGGTTTTTGCAGGCGGGCTACGCCCGCCTGCAAAAACCCCATTTTTCTCCCCCTCCCCAACGGCGTCTGCGCCGTTGGGGAGGGGGCAGGGGGTGGGGCAAAAGCTACAGGCCACAAAGGTTCCTTCGTCGCCGTCTGGCTACCTGGCGCCAGGCTGAACAGTCACCGCACATTTTCATCCTTGGATGATGTGCGCCAGCACATGGCGTCTCCTCGGAAATAGAGATCAGCGAGTCAGCGAATAAGCGAAAAGGCGAGTCAGCGAATCACTTACGTTCACACCTTCGCACGTACGCGCGTTCCCACGTTCACCCGTCTCCCCGTTACTCGATTGAGGCCAGCTTCCAGGCTGTGAGCGAGGTGAAGCGCGGACGCCCCCCGCGCGCAAAGGGTCGCACTCCCAGGCTGTCGGCGCGGGTGGGATAGGCCCGGGCCGCAAAGCACACCTGCGCATCCACGAAGACCTCAATGACGGAGTGATCCACAAAGATGTGCAGCTGCACCGGCTCGCCCGGCCTCGGCGTGAAGGGCGCCGTGAGGACTTCCCCCCACGCAGCGGCGCTGAGACTCGCATGAGTGGTGTTGACGCTGAACAGACCGCGCGTCGCGTCGTAAGCGATGCGGGTGAACTCCGCGCCGTCCGGCGAGACGCAGACATCCAGGCCGATTTCGGGCGCGGAAAGGGGATCGAAGGTCACCTGCAGCTCCAATTCCGCACCGTGCACCGCCGCCAGCGCGTCGGCGGCGCCGGCAAGATCGCGCGCCTCCCAGGTCTGCGACGCGCGCCGCAATTGCGACAGCTCCGGCGCGGGGCGCTGTGACAACACGCCCTCAGGCGTCAATGACAGCACCCGCGGCAAGGACATCACCCCGGCCCAGCCGGCGGCGAGCTGCGCCTCCCGCGTCCGGCGCTCCCACAGCCAGCCCCACATCAACGCGCGGCCCTGTCCGTCACGCATCACCTGCGGCGCATAAAAACAGTCGCCCCAATCCACCCGAAACTGCCGGCGCGGCGTGAAGCGCTCCTCCGCATATTCACCGCTGAAAGCGACCGGGTAGTAGGTCTGTTGTTGATCCCACACCGAAAGCAGCAACACCGACGCGCCCTCCAGTGCGAAGAAGTTGGGGCATTCCCACATCGAACCGGCCCAGATGGGAAACTCACGGACATCGGCCGTCCGTAACAGCGGATGGAGATAATCCCAATGCAGCAGGTCGTGCGAGCGGTAGAGCAGGACCACACCACCTCGCCCCACGTCCTGCGAACCGATCACCATGTACCAGGCGTCCTCCGCCCGCCAGACGTAGGGATCGCGGAAATCCTGATGGGGCCCGGCGTCAATGTCCGGCGGCGGCGCGGCGATGAGCGGCTCCGGATGCTTCCGCCAGTGCAGCAGATCGGGGGAACCGGTCGCCAGGAGCTGCCGCTGCGGGCTGACGCCCGTGTAAAACACCAACGGCACGCCGTCGGCGTTCACCGCGCAGCCCGACCAACATCCCTCAGCGTCCAGATCGCCGGGGGCAGGGGCTAAAGCGATGGGAAGGTGTTCCCAATGCACCAGGTCGGCGCTGCGAGCATGTCCCCAGTGGATCGTGCCATGAAAGGGACCATGGGGATTGTACTGATAGAAAAGGTGGTAATATCCCTGCCAGTAAATGAGGCCGTTAGGATCGTTCATCCAATTGGCGGGAGGTAAAAAGTGATACCGCGGTCGGTGGAAATCCTGGGCAATGTCCGTAGCTCTGGCGTTCATGTGACACTCCTGAAGTAACCTGGAATCCTGCGCGCATGACACGTCTTTCATACACGTCTTTTGAAAATTGTCCAATCCGCACGGCGCGATCTGCCCCCCGCGGCGGTTTCGCACTTGCTGTCGGGGAAGCCCAGCCCCTGCCCGTGCGCCGCCTCCAGCGCCGGCAATAAGGGGCTGACGTCAGTTGAAATCCCCTGCACTGCGGTTATACTTGCAGCTGTGACGCCCTCATCCATCAACGCCAGCGTGAACACGAGGAAGAAGGTTCTCGCCGCCCTTTAACGCCATTTGATCGCCATTCCCTCTCAGAGAGGCAAAATATGAGCACCCAGAGCAGGTTGACGGAAGCAGAATTCACGCAACTGCTACAGTTGCGCCAAAGCATAGACGTTCCCACCACCACAGGGGAGGATTCTCCCCTCCTCCAGGAACTCGCCGGCATCGAGCGGCCGTTACTGCAATCCATCATGCAGGAATGCGCCTTTGACCCCGGCGAGATCCTCTTCCATGAGGGGGAACCCGGCGAGGCCATGTACGTCATCCTGGCAGGACAGGTCGCCGTCATCAAGGGCAGTTTCGAGATGCCGACCTTGCTGGGCTACCGTGGCCCCGGTGAAATCATCGGCGAGATGGCGCTGCTGGAACATGCACCGCGCTCTGCCTCTGTCGTGGCCCTGGAGCCGCTGCGGATGGTACGCATCCATCATCACGATTTTCAAGAATTGATCCAGGATCATCCCACAATCGGCCAGAATATCATGGCGATACTCAGCAGCCGACTCCGCACGACCGACAACGCCCTCAACAACAGCGCTCAGACGCGCCGGCAACTCACCCAACAGGTCGCCCAACTCTACACCGAAAAGGGGCAATTGCTGGAGCTGCAACGGGTCCGGCAGGAGACCAGCGACCTGATCGTGCATGATTTGCGCAATCCCCTCGGCGTGCTGTATGGCATCCTCGATGTGTTGAAAATGACCCTGCCAGAGGAAATCCTCCGCGCCAATCAGGAATTGTTCGTCATTGCCGAAGCGGCTCGCGATCGCATGAAGCGCCTGATAGACTCGCTGCTCGATGTAGCGCGCATGGAAGAAGGGTCGGCCGCACTCACGCTCAACCCTGGGAATCTGACCGAACTCCTCGCGCGGACGGTGGAATTTGCGCAGGTGAATGCCCAACGCCAGGGGGTGACGCTCCGCCTGGAGCTGCCTGCCACCTTGCCCTCCATGCTGTACGATGAAAGCAAAATCGAGCGGGTCTTGGCCAATCTCATGGACAATGCGTTCAAATACACGCCGAAAAATGGCGAGATTTGCATCGCCGCCACCCCTGGCGCCACCGACGTGCAGGTGAGTGTCACCGATGCCGGTCCCGGCATCCCCGAAGCCGAGCGGCAGCGCATCTTTGAACGTTTCACGCAAGTGCAGGGAGACGCCGTCGCCCGTCGTCGTGGCTTCGGGCTAGGGTTGACCTTCTGCAAGCTCGCCGTCGAAGCGCACGGCGGCACCATCTGGGTCGAACCGGGGCCGGGCGGCGTCGGCGCCCGCTTTATTTTCACCCTGCCTTTCGCCCCGCCGGGGATGGTCGCCGCAGGCTCGCCGGAAAAAGACGCCGCATGAGCGCCGCCAACCTCCGCATCTCTGGCCTGGTGAAGGCCGCGAAGTGGGCGCGCGAACAGCTGGCGATGGGAATCCCGCCGCAGGAGGCGGAGGGCTTCCGGCAGCGCGTCCGGGGCACGCTCGAACAGGTGGAAACCATCTGCCGGGAGCACCACATCCGCCCGCAAGATTTGCCCGCGCCTTCTTATCACGCCTACGGCTTTCTCAAGGAAATATCTCTGGAGACATTGCCGCTCCCCTCAACGACGGGGAAGCCGGAAAGGCCGCCGACTCTCCACATCACCCGCATCGTCGCCGTCCAGAAGGCCATGAACGCCGCCTTTCTCGAATGGGCAGCCAATCCTCAACGCAGAAATGAGATTTTGAACGCGGACCACCCCGACGTGACGAAGTTCGCTCTGATGCTGCTAGAGCATCTCCACAGCATCGAAGCTCTGGCACAGGAGCAAGGTGCCGGACCGGAGGACCTGCCGTCGCGCTCGCGCCGCGCCTATCAATGGCTCAAATTCCTCAGTAATCCGGCGACGCTGGCAGCGCATTTGGAGACTCTACGCGCCGTGTGGCACGAATTCCATCAGCCCCGTTGCCCCGCAGGTCTCACGTCCCGCGCCATTCCGCCGGTACAGATCGAATTCACCTACGGCGCGCATCTCTACCGCGCCGCGCAGAGCCAGACCGGGCTCCAGATCACCCTCCACGAAGGCCTTCTCGGAGCGCCGCCAGAGGTGCTGCGCGCCGTGGTGTGCACCCTCTATCAGAAGGGGAGCGAGGAATATCGGCGCCTTATCCACGAGTACAGCGCCAGCGATGATTTCCTGGAAGTCGTGGCCGCGCTGGAACTGACGACCGCTGCGGCAAAGGATTTTCCCCACGGTCGCGCCCATGATCTGGAACAGGTTTTCGAGCGCGTAAACGCCACCTATTTTGGCGGCCAGCTGGCGCGTCCCAAGTTGATGTGGAACAACGTCTTCACCCACTCGCGCCTGGGATACTATGACGGGTACCGCGACGCCGTCACGATCAGCATCAGCCTCGACGCGCCGGACGTGCCTGCCTATGTGTTGGATTACGTGATGTACCACGAGCTGCTGCACAAACAGCTGGGCGTGACGTTCGCCAACGGGCGCCACAACGCTCACACGCCCGAATTTCGCGCCGCCGAACGCCGTTTTGCGCATTACGAGGAGGCTCGCGCGTTCATCTACACGCATCGCCGGCCCTGAAAGTCCAAACGCGCGCTTCAGCAGCACGAATCAAGGGCCGTCCGGGTCAATTGCCTGCGATTTTTGACGTCACATGGAATTTTATTATACTGAAGAAGAAGTGAATCACGACGAGGGAGTGTGCAGAGATGCAGGCAGGAGCGTCCTCCCGTCCGCCGTTTGGCGGGCATGAGAAATTCATTTTCCGACAAGGGTGGCTGAAAAAGGGGATAGATGCCGCCCTGGAAGACCCTTCCATTTTTGTCCAGCAAGATGCTTTTGTGCGTCTGGGAGTCGGCAAAAACATGGCGGCTTCCATTCGCTATTGGGGATTGGCTACGTGCTTGCTGGAAGATTATGCAGGGGACAAAGGCAACATGCGGCTTGTGCGGCCGACAAAACTAGGGCAGGCCCTTCTTGGACCCCAGGGATGGGATCCTTATCTCGAGGATACAGGATCTCTGTGGCTGATTCATTGGCAACTAGCGACCAATACCGGGAGAGGATTAGTCTGGCATCTTACCTTTTCGCGTTACTTTGATGTGGAATTTAGCAAAACGCGGCTGATTGAGTTTCTGGAAAGGCAATTTGAACATTTGGGCATTCAAACGACCCGCGCGATGATAGAACGCGAGGTAGAAGTATTTTTGCGCACTTATACACCAGCCCAATCGCGTAAAGGTGCTAACCTGGAAGAAACCCTGGATTGCCCCTTAGTAGATTTGAACCTGCTAAAACTTTCAGATGAAATGTATCGCTTTGATATTGGAGCAAAGCCTTCATTACCAGCAGCTGTTTTCGGCTATGCGCTGAGCGAATATCTGCATACCAAAGTCACATCGCGCCGCACGGTAACCGTAGATGAGTGCGTTTATCAGCCTGGAAGTCCAGGGCAAATCTTCAAACTGGACGAAAACAGTGTGATGGCATATCTGGAAACACTGGAAACGTTGACCAACGGCAATTTGCAGCTGCAAGAGACTGCGGGATTGCGCCAGGTTTACATTCGAGAAATCTCCGAAGAAGCGGGATGGAAATTACTGCGAGGCTATTATGGCTGAGCGCAACACCATCACTTCGTTACAGCGGCTCATTCGCATTGACCAGAGCACAGTACGCTCAATCCGCCTCGAAGACGACTTCAGGCAAGTAGAAGCGTTGCCGAACTATGTGCTCACCGCTCAAGGAATTGCCACCCTGGAACGGGTGTTCGCCGGTTTAGCGCACCAGGGAACGAAAGCCTGGACGCTCACTGGCCCCTACGGATCAGGGAAATCTTTCTTTGGTCTGTTTTTGGGCCGTTTGCTAAATGGAGCCTCATCCTCTCGCCGAACCCTGGCCACCCTTCATCCTGCTCTGGCGGAAAACATTGAAGCCTGGTTGGATAGCACATCTGGTCTGTTGACCATCCCTATCACCGGATCGCGGGCCTCGCTACAGACTTGCCTGGCGCGGGGGTTTGAGAAAGTCTTGCAGCGATTGGAAGCCCCCTTTTCTACCCTACTTCTGCGGGACTTGCGAGCCGTCAAAGACGGCGATAGCCGCTTGCTCCTGGGCTGGCTTGGACATTTCCTGGAAGAAATCCGTGCCTCAAGGGCAGGCTACATCGGTGCCCTGGTGATTTTTGATGAACTGGGTAAGGCGTTGGAATATGCAGGTGCGCACCCACAAGAGAGCGACATTTACCTGCTGCAAGAACTGGCCGAGTTTGCTAACCGCAGTGGAGAAACGCCTTTCGCATTCATCGGTATTTTGCATCAGGCCTTTGAGCAATATGCTATCCTGCTTGATACCGCCACACAGCGCGAATGGGCCAAAGTGCAGGGCCGTTTTGAGGATATTCCCTTTCAGGAGCCTCCTATCCAACAGATGCGTTTGCTGGCGCGCGCCAGAGAAAGCGTAGAGCTGCCCTCAACCATCACCGAACAGATAACAGCAGCCTGCCAGCTCGCCGATGCAACAGGCTGGCGTCCCGCCATGCTGTCACCAGATGAGGTGGCTAATCTAAGCCAGAGTGTCTATCCACTGCACCCCACCACATTTGTGGCCTTGCCCTATTTCTTTCGCCGTCTGGGGCAAAACGAACGTTCGATCTTCACCTACATGACTTCGCAAGAGCCATTTGGATTTCAAGAATTTCTCGCTCAAAATGAACTGGGCACATTCATCCGCCTACCAGACCTGTTTGATTACTTGAGCGCCAACTACCAGGGACGTATCTACGCTTCGGGGTGAGCACGGCCCCTGGCCGAAACATTAGAACGACTGGCGAATACCCCCGATCTTAGCGCAGCTGAAACAGCCTTGCTCAAGACCATCGGCCTGCTCAACTGGTTGAGCGAAATCAGCCCTTTGCAAGCCACCGAAGAGCGGATTTTGAGCGCGCTGAGAGATGGCCCACAAACCGAGGCCGAATTACGTGCCGGGTTGAAGGCTTTGCAAAAGCGCTCGCTCATTGTCTATCGCCGATTCAACGAGACCTATGTCATCTGGCAAGGCAGCGATGTAGATATTGAAGAGCGGCTGCAAATGGCCTATGCAGCTCAGGGAGGAACGTTCAGCCTGGCAGAAATCTTGCAGGCCTATCTGCCGCCCCGCCCATTGATTGCCCGCCGCCATAGTTATCAGACCGGTACACTGCGCTACTTTGACGTGCGCTATGCTGATGCATATAACCGTGACAAGGTATCACTTGCACCACAGGAGCCTGCTAGCGGCGTAGTGCTGTTGTGCCTGCCAACCACGCTGGCCGAAATTGAGCAGTTCGCACAATGGGCCTACACGCTCTCTGAGCACGAAAACCTGGTGATTGGAATTGCCGGGCGGGCTATTCGCTTGCGGGAATTAGCCCAGGAATTGCGTGGCCTGCATTGGGTGCGCGAAAATACGCCTGAACTGCGCGACGACCCGGTAGCACGACGTGAATTACGTAGCCGGTTGGCAGCCATTGAATCGCTTATCCGCAGCGAGCTAGACGAGGCACTCAGTTTACATCAGCTTACCGCCCTTGCCAGCTGCCAATGGGTTCAGGAAGGCCAAGATGTCTCGTCGCGTGCGCGGCGCGGCCTTTCGTCTCTGCTTTCTGAAATTTGCGACTCACTCTACCCGGCCTCGCCGCGCATTTGGAATGAATTGCTCAACCGCCGCGAGTTGACTTCACAGGGCGCGGCGGCACGCCGCACACTCATTGAGGACATTCTCACCCGCGCCGAACAGCCCTGGTTAGGGATTCAGGGCTTTCCACCAGAACGCAGTATGTATGAAAGTCTGCTACGACGGGGAGACATGCACCGTTTCGATGGTGAACGCTGGTATATAGCCGCTCCCCCTGCCAATGAGCTGAACCTGCAACCTGCCTGGCAGGCCATTTATGATTTTGTCTTTGCGCCTGTGCCTGAACCGCGCCCGTTGCCCCTGTTGTACAATCTTCTAACAGCTCCCCCCTTCGGGATGACACAAGGCGTGATACCAGTCCTGCTGGCCGCGTTTTACAAGGTCTACGAAAATGAGGTGACTCTCTACAAAGAAGGCACCTTGTTAACCGCCCCTGGCGTAGCCGATTGGGAGGTGTTGCTGCGCCGTCCTGAATTATTTTCTATGGCCGGTTGCCGTGTCGCCGGCTTGCGTGCGGCTGTCTTGGAACGCATGGCGCGCAGTTTGCATGTCCCACCCTATGTAATAGCCGTAACACGGGCCGTGATTGGTCGCTTGAAAGCCCTTCCGGAATATGCCTGGCGTACCCGTCGTTTACCTGAAGTCGCCCTCAATTTGCGCCGCGCCGTGGAGACAACGCGCTCACCCGAACATTTCTTGTTCGTGGAAGTTCCAGAAGCATTAGACCTGCCAGCTTTTACGGAGGGCGAATTTGACCAGGCCCGCTTTGATGCCTTTTTTGAACGGCTGAATGCTGCCTTGGATGCGTTGAACAATGCCCTGCCGCAACTGTTGAGTTGGGCGCGTGATGTCTGGCTGACAGCTTGTGGCCTGCCCGCCGGCGAGGAAGGATGGGAAAATTTCCGGCGGCAGGCTGAGCAACTTGCCCCGCGCGTGACGCAACCGGCTTTGCTGCCCCTCCTCAAACGTGCCACCGACGCTGCCGATTCGCACGCCGCGCTGGAAAGTGTTCTGGCTCTAATCGCCAACCGTCCTGCACGTATGTGGGCGGATGCTGACGCCGACCGTTTTGCCGCCCAGGCACAACATATGGGCAGACTATGGCAGGAACAAGCCAACGATGATCAGCTCGTAACGCCTGCGGTACCCCATGAAACCCGGCAACGCGCTGAAGTTATTAGCAGTGAAGTAGAAGCTTTTCTAAGCCGTTTCAATGAAGAGCCTGAAATAGTCGCCCTGGCCTTGCGCCTTGCGTTGAAGCGGCGGACGAGAGGCGCAAAACTATAGCCTATGCACCCCTACGATTTATCACACTCTTTTGTAGCGGAGGCCCAATGGATTCACCTCCCATAACATCAGATAACCCTGAGATTGTGTCCGAGTCCCCCCGAATGGAAGTTCGGGGGGACTCGCATTTTGTTGACGATAGTAAACAGACTGAATTCTACAGGCGCTTTGGACAGCGGCTCAAAGCTGAACGTGAAAGAGTCGGCATGACGCAAGAGGCAGTGGCGGGCCGGGCGGGGATCAACCGCTCTTACCTTTCGCAAATTGAATCCGGCAAGCGCCATGTTTCCCTGTACATGGCCTGCCGGCTGGCGATGGTCTTCGACAAGAAACTGGAAACTTTTTTAGAATGATGGACCCCGAGAGGAGCATCCTTGAGTGACTCAACCCAATCTGTACGCCATATTGTCTCCCTTTCAGGAGGTAAAGACAGTACGGCACTGGCGATTTACTTGCGTGATCGCATTCCTAACCTGGAATATGTCTTTTGTGACACCGGCGAAGAATTACCAGAAACGTATGATTACTTGGAACAGCTAGAAGCTTTATTGGGGGAAAAAATCTACAAATTAAATCCAGACAGGCCTTTTCATCATTATTTAGAGATTTATCGCGGCGTCTTACCTGATGTCAGGACACGATGGTGCACGCGAAAATTGAAGATTGAACCATTTGAAAAATTTATTGGTAATGATTTGGTATACAACTACATTGGCATTCGTGCTGATGAATCTCATCGAAAGGGTTACATTTCCACAAAGCCAAACATAGTAGCAAAATACCCTTTTATTGAAGATGGCATAACAAAAACGGATGTCATGCAAATTCTGGAAGAAAGCGGTATAGGCTTGCCAAAGTACTACGAGTGGCGTTCTCGTTCTGGCTGTTATTTCTGCTTTTTCCAACAACGAATAGAGTGGATAAGATTATCAAAAAGGCATCCCCAAAAATTCCGTCAGGCAATGGAAATGGAAAAAGAAAATCCAGAAACGGGCGAAAGATATACATGGATCTCGGGGGAAAGTTTACAGGAACTTATTAGACCTGAAAGGATTCAGCAAATTGAGGCAAATTTCCAAGAACAAGCCATATCATTGGGGAAAGCTACTCCGAATACACCTTTGTCAAAAATATTTTCTCTTGACATAAGCGACGATGTGAGCGGTGAGCCATGTCTGATTTGCCATCTGTAAATTCATCAATTGAGAAATTCAAACAAGAGATCCTTGAGATTAAGCGTAGCAAGCAAGGAAAACATTCTCGCCCACATAAGTTAGTGATGCTTCTGGCAGTGATTGAATTAGCAGACAGAGGTCTATTATCTGAAAACAAAATCTACTTCGCAGAGCCACTTTTGAATATATTTGAGAACATTTTTCTTTTAGTCAAAAGAAAAGACGATCTATGCCAACCAGGACCACCATTTTTTCACCTTCGCACATCCGGCTTTTGGTTTCATAAAGTACGCCCCCAATACAAAGAGGCTTATTCAAAATTAGCGACTACAGGCGGTGGATCTAAATTAATTGAACAATATATTGAATACGCCTACCTGCGAGAGGACGTATATAAAATGATCACTCATCCTGCAAGCCGTAAAGATTTACGGTCATTCATTTCTGGATTGTTAAATGCAAAAGAAGAAAATTAAAATGGAAAAAAAATTTGCAATCAATTTTCACGAGACCTTTACATTATCTCGTTCGTCACTTGCGCGAATCATTGAGAACTCTTATGGAAACGGCATACTGAATAGAAAGACCCTGATAAATACAGAACTAGGTACAAATTATCAAAAAGCCATGCCTCACTATGCGATTCGGGCTGGGCTGTTGGATAAGACTAACACCTTGACCCTTTTGGGCCGCTTTGTCGCCGAGCATGATCCCATCCTGGAAAGAACCAGCACACAATGGCTGTTGCACTACCACCTGGCTGCTCCCCATGGGATGACCGCTTTCTGGCATTACCTGGTGTGCAAGCGTTTTCTGCCGGGCAACACCTTCAGCGCCGATGACCTGTTGGCCGATCTGAGCACTTTCGTCACCGAGAATACGGGCAAAGAACTCGCGCCGCGTTCCCTGCGCAGCACGGTCACAATCTTCACAGGTACCTATCTCAAATCGGACGGCCTGGGGCGGTTAAGTTTGCTGGAAGAAAGTGATAAGACTACCTATCGCGTCCCGCCATCAGTAGAAGCACCGGATAGGTGGGCGCTTGGGTACGCCCTGGTAGAGTATTGGAATGCCCACTACGGAGAACGGCTGACCATTAACCTGGACGATCTCATCTATGGAGACTTTGCCGCCATCTTCCTGCTGGGCGAAGAGAGGCTAACCCAACTGCTCCTGCAGCTCAAAGAAGAAGGGATGATAGACCTGTATCGTATTTCTCGCCCCTATCAGGTGGTCTTGTTGCAACCCAGTCTGGAATACACGCTCCAAAAGTTGTATGGACTATAAGCCATGGATATCGAAACCCTACGCGATCAGTTACGTCAAGCCGGAGCAAGGATAGGCGTTGGTGTTTGGCTAATGCCGCAGGAATACTTAGGCTACGAAAAGACCATCGCTGCTCGCCTGGATGTTCAGGCATTGGATGCGCGTGTGGCCTATGTGGAGTGTCTTCCCAAAGGAGCACGTTTTTCCGGCCTCACCCGGCCCGACGGCCATCAGCGGCTAACCCAACTATTGCGCGATCTGACTCAAAGCACCCAGCGGCGCGATTGTCTGATGGTACATACCCTGGATTTGCTCTTACTGGGGTTGGAGGTAGATGAACGCGAACGCTTTTGGCGCGTGGCCCTGGAAGGCTTACCTTATCCACGCATCAAATTGATTTTGGCGATACCGGATAAGTCCCCTGAACTTTTTCCCTTTAACCTGCAGCGCCGTTACGCCGCGCAGCTAGCTGAAGGTGTCCTAAAATAGCTCTTTTTTAGGAGGTAAGGATGCGTATAGAAGACTTGGTGAGCATGGATGCGCAAGGCGATTTCCGCTCAGATGTCCAGCTGAGTGATTACGAAACCCTTGCACTCAACCAAGGATTGCTCAGAAACTATATTTTTACCGTCCACGCTCCCACTGCTTACAGTGCAGCACAACGCAGTCTGTCTGCAAAAGATGTACTGGAACAGTTAAAGGGCTTGTTTACCTTCGCGGGCGAGAATCGTATTGCGCTCATCGCCAACTATGGTCACGGCAAGAGTCATCTTGCGCTAGTGTTGGCCAATTTCTTTGCCCGCCCGGCCAATTCAGAAGAAGTCAAAATTATCCTCGGCCGCCTGGAGCAGGCGTTGAATAATGCCTCCCAAGTGGCTGGATACCGCGATTTCAAAAAGAGCAAGGGCGAGTTCCTCGTCATTCGTCTGCAAGGAGATGCTATCAGCGATCTGCAGGAAGGCTTCATGCGGGCATTGGAACAGGCGCTCAGGGAGCACAAAGCTACACGCGAGATAGAAATTCCTTTCTGGCACCATCATGCAGAAACGTGGCTCAGAAATTTGCACGGCGAAGGGCGTGAGAAAGCTGAGGCTTTCCTTGCAACTCAAAATACTGATTTACCTTCCCTTTTATCTGGCCTGCGCCGCCAGGGGGCCTACGAGTTAGTGCGCGGCGTGTTCAAGCATGTTACTGGAGCCTATCCCGATTTTGGCCGTGAGGTCAGCCTGGAAGACCTGGTAGTATGGGCAGTGGATGAAGTCTGTATTCCTCATCAGTTAGGAGGACTGCTAGTCCTGTTTGATGAATTCAGTTTATTCTTGCAGAAATATATGGCCGCGCGAACGGTGGGCAAACTGCAAGAACTGCTCAACGGCATCAGCAAGCGACAGGGCAAGAGCGTTTTCCTGGCTTTTGCCCAACAAGATATAGACACGGTCGCTGAGACCTATGCCCAGGCTCGTCAGCGCCTTGAAGATGTCAAAAAGGAGCTGGAACGCTTGCCTAAAGATAAGCGTGTCCGCTTGCATTCCTTAATGGAGAGTGTGTTAGGCTCGTATTTGAAACAAAATGATCTCGCCTGGCAGAGCTGGTATACAAGAGAGCGAGCTGTCAAAGCTACGTTAGTCCAAGCGCGTGAGAGCTTGCTTAAATATTTTGGCAAGCACTATACGGAAGATTTGCAATGGAATCCAGAGGCTGTTGAACAAAAAGTGAGCAAAGGGTGCTTTCCCTTGCATCCGTTGACAACCGCCATCCTGTCAGTCCATACTTTTGAATCGGGCGCGGGTGACAATCCCCGTACTGCCCTGCAATTTGTACGTCGCATGTGGGAAGACCTGCGCCAACAGCCCGCTCAATTATCGAGCGGCAAACCCAATCTTGTTTTCGCTATCGCTCTGGTAGATTTTTTCGGCGAGCAGGTTTCCCAAAAGTGGTATGCTGCTTACCGCAACACGCTTGAAACATCACCCATTCCGCTCACTGAGGAGCATCACGCTGTGCTGAAGGCACTGTTGCTTCAGCAAGCAGTGGTGGCCCTGGATAAGTTAAAGCCGCGCAAGAGCGAGCAGCTTGAATTGCTCGGCCAGTTGAGTGGGTTGGACAGAGAAAAAGTTGTGGATGTTCTCTACGAACTGCGCGAGGCTAAGGTCATTCAATACGACCCCTACAACAGAATTTCATCTCTGTGGCCGGTCAGCACCCGACCACAAGAAGTAGAAGAGATCATTCAACAAGCAGTAAAAGCCATACCAGTAGATGCTGACTTGATGGAGGCTATTGTTTCATCACTTACAATAGAAATCCCTCTAAAGTTTGGGCATGCCTCTGATTGGGCCCCGCGCCAGAAAGCGCTTACTGCCGAAATGTTTACAATACAAGAACTTCAAACCCTGATTCAACCTTACCGAAGTAGCGTCAAGGGTGTTGAAGAAAGCTCGCGGGGAGTGGTCATCTGGCTTATCGCGCAAACTGAAGAAGAAAAAACTCAATTGCGCCAAACAGCTCAAAGGGTGCTGGATTCAGCGTTAGGAAATACTGATCATCCCTTGCCCGTTGTGATTATGCTTCCCAAGCGGGTTACGCCTGGCTTAGTGGCATCTGCACAGCGAGTCAAGGCGCTCAAGTTCATGAAGATCACAGAGAGAGAAAAAATTGGCTCGGTTATGTACCAGCAAGAATTGGGATTAGCAGAAGCCGCCTTCAGGGAAGCCTTGGGCGACTTAGTCGACGCAGATCATTTTGCAGATATTCAACGTAATTTTGGAGATTATGCCCTGCCTGCCGTGTATCGCATTTCAGTACAAACACTCCGGGACTTATCGCTTAAAGCAGTCTTAGCCGAATGCTATCGTCAAGCATATGCTTATCGCGTAGATTTCTATTCTCAGTACGCTGTTAGCAGCAAAGGGCCAAACAAATTGCGCTCAGCGGTTAAGAATGTCGCACGCTGGTTATTCACCGACACAGCGGGCCATAGTATTCGTAACCTGGGCAATGATATTCCGCGTCAACTTTCAACCGATTACTTAACACGGCAATGGGGGTTGTTATCCGCTGACTCTTATGTTATTCAACGCCCTACTTTGCGCGCCTTGCAAGTAGCTTGGGACCTGTTCGAGAGCACTTTTCCAGCGGGCTGTACTGAGGTTCGCGCTCAAGACACCTTATTAAAATTGCTCAATCCACCCTATGGGCATGATTACAACACTCTCACGCTTTTGCTGGCCGCCTGGATTGGCTATCACCAGCACGAAATTCGTCTGTCGCTAAAGGGCACGATTGTCTCACTCGACCAGCTAAAAAAATTGTTCGACGACTCCAAAAGCCCCCAGGAGTTCCTGAATCACATCTGCATTCTTTCCCCCCTTGCCATCAGTCGCGCCAAACCCGATGAGATGTTTGCACAGGTCAATGGCATTTTGGAGCAAATTCGCCAAGGCAGGCCATTTACTCCTGCGCAAGCCCAAGAAGCACTGATTAGTCTGGATAAGGCGCAGACACATCCCCATCTACCCGAGACCAAGCGGGAGGAAATCATACAACTACGCCCCCGCTTAGAGGAAGCCTTGCAAAAAGCACAGGAATATGACCAGCAAGTACGTGATTGGCTTGCCAGACTTACCAGCGCCGATTTTGAGGCTTTGCTGGCCCAACGTAACCTCGATGATTTACCTGTTCTTTCCCTGGTTTCTGCCACCCAGCCTTCTGTAGAAGATCTCAAAGCACAGTGGGAAACTGCCCTCGAGCAAAAATTGGACATTTTTTGTCAACGCTATGCAACTTTGAACGACGCAAGCAATTACAAAGCCCATGAAACGCAGTTGAATCGTGCCCGCAAAGATCTTGAAGCTTATCCCATTTTTGTTCAGCAAGTGAACACGGCTCTCAAAAAACTCTCACAACGCTACGATGAACTGAAACAACAGGAGAGCGAAAAAGCGATTATCGCCGAGATCAATAGCATGGCCCACTCCGCTGGACTTGCAGAGCTGTATCAGTACCGGACAAGGTTGAGTGCATTGACCAACCTCTCCCCGCAAACGGCCAAACTGCGCGATGAAAAAGCCGGTCAAATCGAAAGCCGCATCCGACAATACGAGCAGATAGCCAGTGGATTGCCTGACGCCATAGCGCGAGCCAGCAACATAGACGAATTACAACAACAGCGTGACTTGTTACTGCGCAACCTGGATCAGGTACAGGGAACTCCCCTTTATGAGCCTCTGTGCGAAGCTCGGCAAAGAATCAATCAGCTAGAGGCCTACTTCGAGAGTCTACACACGCTTGATGCTTTACCGCGCAGCACGCCGAATGATTTGCTCCAGATTGAAGCGCGAATCGCAGACATTGAGGCGCAGCATGGCGCCTGGCTCAGCCCAGCACAACAGGTCTTGTTAGAAGAAAAGAAGCAAGAGGTAGAAAACGCGCGCCGCGAAGGAACTCAAAAAGCCCGGCAATGGCTACTAGACCTCTCACAGCGTTACAACAAAAAAAATGGTGAGAGTGTAGACGCCCTGCTTCAGCAAATAGAAACTCCGCCCGCTTTCCTACCCCATGAAGACCTCGTCCGCCTGGAACAACTCAAGCAAGCTTTGCGACAACGACGGGATAAAGATGTGCTGATGAAGATTGAAAGTCTGTTCAAGAGTATAAGTGATATTGAAACCCGCCGCCAGTGTCTGGAGCGGTTACAAGCGCTGCTGGATGAATAAGATGAGTGCCGATATTTTACTCGACTGCCAGGGCGATCTGCCTGTCCCCCCTGGCTATCAGGTCATTGAAAGCGAAGTGGATTTTCTTCGCCATGCCACTGACAGCACCCCGCTCTTGATTCGTGGCGAGCGCTTATGTGCCTGGGCTGAGGCTTTCTACCGT